>Ga0182234_10034_pt1 | contig 81231 bp, 78 predicted proteins | sample hydfratesGB_TM_A_FD_145595 | JGI IMG/M metagenome (GOLD analysis project Ga0182234, IMG submission 145595) | Subsurface microbial communities from deep shales in Ohio, USA - hydraulic fracturing test GB_TM_A | ecosystem: Environmental > Aquatic > Deep subsurface > Shale gas/oil reservoir >...
AGATGGTAGCCCAGTTTAAACTAAGAGACAGTGTATATAAAGCTAAGGCAAGTATAACTAAAAACAAGATCAAATCCCTACCTGAATCAACAAATAACTCTGACATAACCATTGATTTAGATGATGAGGATTTTGGTAAATACTAATATTACTCCACCGACTTCTTTGGAGTCGGTGGGCATTATAACTATGAACATAAAGGAAGATGTGTTATGATAAAAATTAACAATAGAGAATTTCAATCATTAATAAAATATATAAAAAAATACTACGGAATTGATTTAATAAAGAAAAAAAATCTTATAGAGGGAAGACTCAGCAATGTTATTATAAGTAAAGGCTTTAACAACTTTTCCGATTATCTGGATTATGTAGATAAAGATAACTCAGGAAAAGAGGCTACTTATTTAATAGATAAGCTAACTACTAATCACACCTACTTTATGAGAGAAGAAAAACACTACGAATTTTTGGAAAGCAGCATTCTTCCTTTTTTTGAAAATACCGTACAAGACAAAGATTTAAGAATCTGGAGTGCAGGATGTTCTAGCGGTGAAGAACCCTATACTACTGCCATTCTTTTACGGGAATATTTTCAGGATAGGTTTATAAATTGGGATAGTAAAATTTTAGCAACAGATATATCTTCTACAGCACTAAAAACCGCTATAGAAGGAAAGTACTCGGATACTACTTTAAGTAAACTTCCCCATCCTTGGAAAGTAAAATACTTTAAAAAAATAGGATTAAATAGTTATCAAATATCTAATGAAATAAAAAACGAAGTAATTTTCAGGAAATTTAACTTGATGAGTGAAAGATTTCCTTTCAAGAAAAAATTTCATTTAATATTTTGCAGAAATGTTATGATTTACTTTGATAGAAAAACGAAAAATGAACTAATAGATAAATTTTACGACCACACCATAGATGGTGGATACTTATTTATTGGACACTCTGAGTCTATACCTAGAGATGAAACTAGATATAAATATGTAATGCCGTCTATCTATAGAAAGGTATAGTTATGAAAATCAAAAGAAAAATTAGGGTACTTGTTGTAGATGATTCTCTTTTATTTAGGAAAACTATATCCGAAGGATTAGATATGGATCCAAGTATTGAAGTTGTTGGTACTGCAAGTAATCCTTATGAAGCTCGAGATAAAATACTAGAATTAAGACCAGATGTAATGACATTAGATGTACAAATGCCTAGAATGACAGGAATTGAATTTTTGAAGAAATTAATACCTCAATACCCTATGCCTGTTGTGATGATTAGTTCCGCTGATATAAAAGTTTTTGATGCTGTTAATGCTGGAGCTGTTGATTTTATAGAAAAGCCAAAATTATCAAAGGAAAATGAATTAGACTCTTTTTACAACGAATTAAGATTAAAAGTTAAAATAGCTTCAACAGCTAGATTAAGTAATAAAAAAAATAAAGTAAAAAGACATAATATAAAACAAGTTCCTTCTCCTAATCTTAAAAGCAATAATTTTATTATTGCTATAGGAGCATCTACGGGAGGAACTGAAGCTGTTTACAGTATAGTAAAATCTTTTCCAGAAGGTATGCCTCCTATTCTCATAGTTCAACATATGCCTCCTGTATTTACAAAAATGTACTCTGAAAGATTAAACAGAAATTGTGCTCTTGAAGTCAAAGAAGCAGCAGATGGTGACTTAATAGAAGCTGGAAAAGTTTATATTGCCAAGGGTGGTTATCAAATGAAGGTTAAAACTAAAGGAAACAGAAAGTTTCTTTCCGTTTATGAAGGGGACAAAGTGAACGGTCACTGCCCTTCAGTAGATCCTATGTTTAACTCTGTAGCCGATATTTATGGTCCTACAAGTATAGGAGTTATATTGACAGGTATGGGTACCGACGGAGCTAAAGGTCTTTTAAATATGAAAAAAAATGGAGCATACACCATCGGTCAGGACGAAGAATCTTGTGTTGTATACGGTATGCCTAAGGTTGCTTTTAATATTGGAGCCGTGGAGGAACAAAAAAACATAACTGAAATACCATCCATAATAATAGAGCATCTCTCACAATTTAAAAGGAGTAAAAAATAATGAAAATACTTATAGCTGAAGATGATTTAATTGGAAGAAAATTATTGGAAAAATTTTTAAGTAAATATGGAGAATGCCATATAGCTGTAGATGGAATTGAAGCTTTAGAAAGTTTCATAGAAGCTTATGAACAAAAAATATCTTATGATTTAATGTGTTTAGATATAATGATGCCTAAACTTGATGGTTTGAAAGTTTTGCAATCAGCAAGAAATTACGAGAAAAAAAATTCTATAGATAAAAATAATCAAACTAAAATAATTATGACAACAGCATTAAATGACAAAAAAACAGTTGAACAATCTTATAAATTAGGTTGTGATGGATATGCCTGGAAACCAATAGATCTAGACAAGTTTGAGGAAGTCCTTATAAAACTTAATTTAACTGATGGAGCGTGATAGTTTGAATTCAGATTTTTACGAATCACTTATTAAAGATGGTCCTTTTGCTTACTGCTACAGTAGGTTGATTTTTGATGGAAATGAACCAGTAGATTTTGAAATTCTTGAAACTAACAAGTCTTTTAGTATAGAATCTGGTTTACATCTTCACGCCAATACAACTAACCTAGCTACCTACTTTCTTCCAAGCCTAAAAAATAAAAGCAATGAATTTCTAGAAAATTTAAATTTAACTTGTAAAGATAAAACATTAAAAGAATTTAAATTTTATTTTGCAGATCTTAATAGATGGTTTCGGATTTTTATCAAGGGTATTGATAGATTTCATTTTGTTCTATATTTTAAAAATATTACCGATGAGCTGGAAAGGCATAACAGAAAAAATGAAGAACTAATAGAGAGAGAAAGAGCTCTTAGTATAAGTAATCAGCAATTAAAAAAAGCAGAACAGGAAAAAATAAAAAACGAAAAAAGAAATATAACCATAATTAATTTATTAAATTATCAGGCAAATTCTATAAAGGAGTTTTTAGAATATACTATTACAGAAGTATTGAGAATGACCGAAAGTAGATACGGTTTTATTATGCTTTACAGCATCAAAGAAGAAAAGTTCACTCATATATCTACGTCAAAAGGGATAGAGTATCTAGTAAGTGATTACTCCCATAAAGAAAATATATCTGATGAAAGTTCTAGCTTCATTAAAAGTTTAGTAGCTTCATTAAAAGCAAAATATTATAATGATAAAGCTGATCCTTTTATATTTAAAGATTTCAATAATTCCTTATATGTACCAATTTTCGAAGGACGAGATATTTTTTCTATAATAGGTTTGGCTGATAAAAATTCTGGTTTTAGCCAAAACGACATACAAAATATTACTATTATTATGGAAAATATAAATCATTCAATTAATAGGATGATTATAGAAGAAGAGTTGCTAGATGCCAAAAGGCAGGCTGAAGCTGCTAATATAGCTAAAACTCAGTTTTTAGCTAATATGTCCCATGAAATAAGAACTCCTATGAACGGCATTTTTGGATTTTTAAAGCTTCTTTCGAAAACAGATCTAGATGAAGAACAAATTGAATATCTTAATTATATTGAGACCTCATCAAACACCCTGCTAAGTGTATTAAATAGTATTCTTGATATAACTCAAATTGAAACAGGAAAGTACGATTTGAAAAATAAGTCTTTTAACTTCCATGATATGATAGAAAATTTAATAAAAATTCATAAACCTAGTGCTAAAGAAAAAGGCCTTCAATTAAATTATCAAATAAATCAAAATATACCTAAATTTTTAATTGGAGATTCTAATAAAATTCAACAAGTTTTAAGAAATCTCATTAATAATTCTATAAAATTCACCGAGAAGGGTACTGTGGACTTATACGTAACCTATGAAAAAATTGCAGCAAAAAAGATAAGGTTATTTATTTCTGTAAAGGATACGGGAATAGGAATTAAAGGTAATGATATAGATAAACTTTTCAAACCTTTTTCTCAGGTTGATTCATCTAACACCCGAAATTATGGTGGTTCCGGTTTAGGTCTATATATTTCAAAAAAAATAATTGAAACTATGAAGGGAAGAATTTATGTAGCTAATGAAAACTCAGTAGGAACAACCTTTAAAATAGAACTTGACTTAAAAATTTCAATGTCTAATAAGTAAGTAAACTCTAATTTTATATAGTTATTATCTCTTTAATTTCTTTGATCTTATCTCTTGCAATAGGTATTTCCCTTTTATAGGAATTCATTTTCAATAAATAAGAGTTATTTTTACCGGGAATAAGTTTTTCTATCTTATTGAGATTTATCATGAAGTTTTTATGACATCTGTAAAATCCAAAGTTCTCTAATTTTTCTTCCCAAAATTTTAGGGTACCTTTTTCTGAAAATTTTTCCTCTTCAGTATAAAAATATACTACTCCTTCTTCCACCTCTATATACACTAGTTTATCAAGGCTTATAAGTAAAATTTCTTCGTCGTTTTTTATTGATATTTTTTTAGTTTTAAGAAAATTTCTACTACTTAGTGCACTTTCTAATTTGCTTGATTTTTCTAATTTATGTTTATTCAAAGCCATCTCTATATTTATTTTTAGCTTTTCTTCTTCTATAGGTTTAACTATATATCCATAGGACATTGTCTTCTTAGCCTTCTCTAAGGTTTTATCATCGCTGTAGGCAGTTAGATAAACAATAGGTATATCGTTAGTCCTGTTAATTATTTCTGCCGTATCTACCCCATCCATTCCGTTGTCCAGCATTATGTCCATGATGATTAGGTCTACGTTATTTTCTGAAAGGTATTTTACAGCATCTTTTCCGCTGCTTAAAATATCTACTACTTGAAAATCATTTTTTTCAAGCCTTCTCTTTATTTCTAAAGCTATTAAATTTTCATCTTCAACAACTAATATTTTTTCTTTACTCATATTTATCTCCTTGTTCAGTTCTTGAACTGTATGGTAAATTTAGTTCCGTGACTATTTTCTTTTTTTATAGTTCCTTTAAGTTGTTTGACCAGACTTTCTACAATTTGAAGTCCTAGACTTTTTGTTTTTACATCTTCATAATCTTCTCTAAAGCCTGAACCATCATCTGAAATATTAATAAACACCTCATCTGCTTCCTGTAGTATTTTTATTTTGATTTTTCCTTTCTCTATGTCATTGAATGCATGTTGTATGGAGTTAGTTATTAATTCATTTACTATCAATCCACAGTTTATTGCTTTATCAATATTAAGGTCTACATCTTTTATATCGGCATATAATTTTATTTTTTTATCTGTTTTATAAGATATTAATAATTCTTTTATTATTTCTTCTATATACTCTTTTAAATTAATGTTACTTATTTCTTTAGTTCTGTATATTTTTTCATGGAGTATAGCCATTGATCTAACCCTATTTTCCGTATCTTTTAATACCTTTTTCACCTTATCATCTTCTATATAAGTACTCTGTAAAAACAACAGACTTGTTACTAATTGAAGGTTGTTTTTTACCCTATGGTGAATTTCTCTCATAAGTATTGATTTCTCTTCAATAGTATTGATTAGTTCTTTTTCCTTCTTTTCTTTTTTTCTTATGTCAACTAGAGCTTGTGCAAAAAGCTTCAATAGGTGTATTTCATTATGCTTGTATTTTTTTTGGTTTATAACGGAATCAAATCCTACAAAACCTATACATTCTCCATTATCAAACATAGGTACTGATAATATGCTTTTTATATTTTGGCTTTCTAAAATTTCTTTTACCTTATCTTCACTTTTATAACTTGAAACTTCTGGAATTCTAATAATTTTCCCTTTTTTATGTATTTTAAACCAGCTGTAGATAATATCTATTGGAATATCTTGTAAGTACTCTATTTGAGGTTCTATACCATTTCTGCACCATTCGTAGGTGTTTGATGTAGTTTCATTTTTAAAATCGTAGTCAAAGATATACACCCTATCGGCTTCTACAAACTTTCCTATAGTTGCAAGAGAATCATCAATAAAATTTTCAGATTCATCATATGAATAGTTAATAGATCTAAAGAAAATTTTTATTAATATATATAGAAATTCATTCTTATATTCTATTGCATGAGCTGTTTTTATTTCTTTAGTTATATCAACCATTATATTTAAAACAAATTTCTTGTCACCAGTTTCAATTGTTTCACCGAATATAAGTCCGTGACCTTCTTCTCCATTCTTTTTCTTATATTTAGCTTCAATATTTTCAACTCTACCATTTTTCTGTATTTCTTTTTCAATGTAAGAGTTTTTTTCGTCGTCTATAATTATTCCTAAATCTCTAATAGTTTTTCCAATTACTTCTTCTTTCCTATAGGCTAATCGTTCTTCAACTTTGTTATTAACATATATAATCTTTCGATTTTCATCTCCAACAAAAGCCATAATGTTCATAGTATCAAAAAAATTTTTGAAATTCTCTTCGCTGGATTTCAATTTATTTTTAATTCTAATTTTCTCGCTTACTTCTCTTGCTATGGCATATATTTTTTTATTATGATATGTTGCTCTCCATTCTAAATGACAAAATTCTCCACTGCTCTTTTTATATCTGTTTATAGAATTCGTAATTTCTCCTTTATTCTTTAGGGTCTCTATGTCTTTTAGAGTCTTATCTACATCTTCTGGGTGAATTAGTTTTGTAAAATTAATACTTTCTATTTCCTTTAATTTGTAGCCAAGTATTCTTTCCCAAGATTTATTTGCATGTTCTATTTTATTATTTTCATTAATAACACACATCATATCTAAACTTAAATTAAAAAAATCTTCGTTTTTCATCTAATCATTCCTTGCATAATATTTTTATAGGTGATTTTGTGTATATTATAACATTATAGAAATAAAAAAACACTTATGAAAAATGAATTTTTATAAGTGTTTTTTTAGGATTAGAATTCCCGATCCTATAATTACAGTAACAGGTATTGCTATAAATGGTAAAAAGGAAAATAAAAATACAAAGCCTAAAATAACAAATAATATTTTTAAAACCAACAAACTTACTTTTAAAGCGATGGATGCAAATATAAAAAACAGAAAAATTCCAATTAATGTTTCCATAAAGCATGTCTCCTTTATTATTTGTTTTCATTATATATAAGGTAACTTTAGTTTTCATTAACGGATTATTAGAATTTAATTAAAATAATGAATATTCTTTAATAAATATTGACAATTATTACTAATATGTATATACTTTGAATATCAAAGTAATTAGGTGGTATGTATGAAAGGAAATCATAGTTCATTAAATAAAATATTGGTAAAATTATTCAACGACATCCTAAAGATAGAAGAAAAATTTCTCTGTAGAGGAGAATTTAAATCTTTAACTATGTCGGAATTTCATATTATTGAAAATATAGGTCTCGGAGAAGGTAAAACTATGTCGGAAACGGCAAAATCTTTAAAGATTACATCGGGAACTCTTACAACAGGAATTGACAATCTTGTAAAAAAAGGATATGTTTTTAGGAAGAGATCTACAGAAGATAGGAGAAAAGTTTTAATCAAACTTACGGAAAAGGGTGTAAAGGCTTATAATACTCACTATAAGTTCCATGAGGAAATGGTTGCAGATACCCTTCAAGAAATTCCAAAAGATGAAGAAGAAGTTCTAATAAAGGCTTTGTTTAATGTAGATAAATACTTTAAGAAAAAATACAAACTATAGTCGGAGGTTCAAATGAGTATAAAAATTGTAACAGACAGTACATGTGATTTACCAAAGGAATTTGTTGAAAAATACGACATTAAAGTAGTTCCATTATCGGTAAATTTTGGTGATGATTCCTATTTAGATGGTATAGAAATAAGTAATAAAGAGTTTTACGACAGACTTAGAAGTTCTGATAAGCTACCTACTACTTCTCAGGTTAGTCCTGGCGAGTTTGTTGAAGTTTTTAACGAAATATTGGATAAAGGTGATGAGGTTTTAGGAATATTCTTAGCAAAAGAATTTAGTGGGACCTCTCCTTCAGCTAAAATAGCAAAGGATATGACAAAATCAGATAAAATTCATTTGATTGATTCAAGAGGCGTTACTGGAACTTTGGCTGCAGTAGTTTTAGCTGCTGGAGATTTAATTCAAAGAGACCTTTCAGTAGAAAATATTGAACTTAGACTGGATGAATTTATCAAAAATTCAGAGAGTGTTTTAGTAATAGATACCCTAGAGTACCTTGTAAAAGGTGGGCGAATTTCAAAAACCCAGGGAACTATCGGATCAGTTTTAAGTGTAAAGCCTGTTCTCACTATAAACGATGGAAAACTAGATACTCTTGCTAAAGTAAGAGGAAGAAAAAAAGGCATCAAGTGGATGATAGACTGGGTTAAGGACAATAGGTTTGACCTGTCGGATAAAAGAGTATTCATACTGGACACTGACGATCCAAAATTTCATCAAGATATAAAGGATGCTCTTCTTGAAAACTTTGAAGTTGGAGAAATTATAGATATTGAGGTTGGCGCAGTAGTAGGAACCCACAGCGGTCCAGGATGCGGCGGCATATGTTTTATAAATGAAAAAATTTAATATTAAAAATAAGTGACTTATATGTTGAAAGAAACAACATATAAGTCTTTTTTTATTTTAAGTCTTCTAAGTTATAAGGAGTTTCCTGGTATACACAGTAATTTAACCAGTTGCTGAAAAGCAAGTTGGAATGTCCCCTCCACTTTATGGATATCCCTTTTTTAGGATCGTTATCTATGAAATAATTTTTAGGTATTTTAATGTTTTCTCCCTTTTCTAAATCTCTTAAATATTCATTTTTTAAGGTATCTTTATCGTATTCTCCGTGGCCTTGTATAAATATCTGTCTCATATTTTCCGTTGAAGCTATATGTATTCCTGCCTCTCTAGATTTAGCAAGAACCTTTAAATTTGGTACTTTACCAAATTCATCTTCCGATATCTGAGTATATCTTGAATGAGGTGCATAAAATTCATCATCAAATCCTCTCATTAGCCTGAAAGTAGGTTCTACTACTTTATGGGAAAATACTCCAAATAGTTTTTCATCTAGATAGTGTCTTTTTACTCCATAGTGGTGATACAATGCAGCTTGAGCACCCCAACATAGGTGTATGGTGCTAAATACATTGGTCTTTGTGAAATCTAAAATGCTTTTAAACTCCTCCCAATAATCCACTTCTTCATATGGTACCGTCTCTATGGGAGCTCCAGTAATAATCATTCCGTCGAATTTCTGTTTTTTTATGTCATCAAAGGTTTTATAGAAGTTGTTAAGGTGGTCTATTCTAGTATTTTTTGTTTCATGGGTCTCCATATGGAGAAGTTGAAGTTCAACCTGTAAGGGTGTATTTGCAAGCATTCTAATTAACTGGGTCTCTGTTTCTATTTTCTTAGGCATTAAGTTTACTACAGCAATCTTTAAGGGCCTAATATCCTGAGTTTGAGCTCTCAACTCTTTCATTACAAAAACATTTTCTTCTCTTAAGGTAGAATATGCCGGTAGTTTATCAGATATAATAATAGGCATTATACCACTTCCTTAATTCCATTCTCAAAATCTTTAATTATATCTTCAATATTTTCTATTCCTACAGAAATTCTAATTAGGTCTGGCAGGACTCCAGATTTAATCTGTTCTTCTTCTGTAAGCTGTCTGTGAGTTGTACTGGCTGGATGCAAAATGCTAGTTCTTAAATCTCCCAAATGAACGACTAAGGATACTAGTTCCAAATGTTCAGCAAGTTTCTTTCCAGCTTCAGCCCCTCCTTTTAAGCCAAAGGACAGTATTCCTCCACCACCCTTAGGAAGGTATTTATTACCCATATCGTAGGATTCATGACTTTCAAGTTTAGGATAACTTACCCATTCAACATCTTTATGGTTTTCTAAAAATTCAGCTAGTTTTAATGCATTTTCACAGTGTCTTTCCATTCTAAGATGAAGGGTTTCTAAGCCTTTATGAAATAAGAAGGCATTAAAAGGACTTAAGGTCATACCAAAATCTCTTAGCATCTGTACCCTTGCTTTTGTAATATATGCTTTCTCACCGAAATCTTTTACATACTGTACACCGTGGTAGCTTTCATCGGGATCTACAAGTTCTGGAAATTTTCCGTTGTCCCAATTAAATTTGCCTCCATCTATTATTACTCCTCCTACACTGGTAGCATGACCGTCTATGTATTTAGTAGCGGAGTGAATTACTATGTCTGCACCATGGTCTAAAGGGTTACAAAGTATAGGTGTTGCCAAGGTGTTATCAACAATAAAAGGCACATCCATTTTTTTAGACGCTTTTGCAAATTTATCAAAATCTAAAATATTTAGTCCTGGATTACCTATAGTTTCTCCAAACAAAGCTTTGGTATTATCTCTACATTCACCTACAATCTCTTCATAGCTTGCATCAGGTTCTACAAAGGTAACCTGTATTCCAAGTTTTTTGAGAGATACTTTCAGCAAATTAAAAGTACCTCCGTAAATAGTAGAGGCTGCAATTATATGATCTCCGGCACTACATATATTTAAAAATGCTAGAGTGGTAGCGGCTTGACCGGAAGATGCAGCTAAAGCTCCAACTCCACCCTCCAGTAGGTTTATCTTGTCTTCAAAGGCAGAAACTGTAGGATTGCTGATTCTAGAATACATATGCTGGTCGCTTTTTAGGTCAAATAGGTCTGCAACATCATCTGAGTTAGAGTATTTGTATGTAGTACTCTGGGTTATAGGTAGGACTCTAGGTTCTCCGGATTTAGGCTTGTAAGTTCCCTGTACACAGTTGGTTTCAATTTGATAGTTTTTCATAATAATCTCCTTCTATTTTTTTTTGTAAAAGAAAAATCGCTTCGATAAGAAGCGATTATATTTCATATTCTTCTTATCTTTCAGGAAAATCCTGGGGGAATTAGCACCTTGCGTTTAACGTAGGTTGCCGAAGTGTCGTAGGGCCCGTCCCTCAACTTCTCGTGATAAGACACGTAATTAAATTGTTGTTTTATATGATAAACCTTATATTTATTAATGTCAAGGTAAAATTATTATTTTATCTTTTAACTTGGACTAATTTTATACCTAGTGCTAGGTAAAAAATTCCCATTCCTATAAGTACAAGCAGGGATTTAAGGTAAATCTCCTGACTAAATCCCTAGGCTGCAGAGTGAGTTAATACTTCCATAGCCCATTTATGAGGCATGAAATTAGATAAGGTTAGAAGTAGTTTTGAGTTTATAATTTCAAGGGGCCACATAGTTCCTCCCAACATAGCACTAGCTACAAGTACTATAGGAACTATGGATCCTAACTGTTCATAATTTTTTACCAAGCCAGATATAGTCAACCCTACAGAAGTAAAGGTAAATACAAAAGCTGCATATTTCCTAATACCAAGACTACATTCATGCCCCAATTTACATTAAAAATGAATCTTCCGGCTAAAACCATAAATAGCATCTGACCAAATCCTACTACAAAAGTAGAAATTAAAAGACTTGTCATAATCTTCCATTTTGAAATTGGAGATACCAGTTTTCTGTACCAGGTTTTTTGTTCTTTTTCTCTTAATATGTCTCCAGCTACAAAAACTATTGTAAATGTTGAAAAAAACAGAGTGAATCCCACTAGATAATGTATTCTCGGGTTGTAAGCCCAGTCGGCCTCTACTTGAAATACTGATTCTTTAATATTTATAGGTTTTCTGTAATTCCAATGTTCTGCAGCTCTTGAGTAAATATTGTCAATCTCATTGTTCTCAATTTGAATCCCTTCACTTTTTAAAACATCTATAGTAGCTACTGCTGTGATATAACTACTTTGGAGTTTAAATATTTCGCTTCTAATAGTATTTTGAAGTTGGAAAAGCTCCAGGGAGTCTTTTGATTTTATTAATTCTAAATCTATTTCCTCACCTTTTAAAACCTGTTGATCAAAAAATTCTGGTATAATAATTCCTCCTATTACATTACCTTTTTCTATAAGTTCGTTTCCTTCTTCTATCTCAACTAATCTAAAATTCATTGATATACTTTTGTTAAGTTCTGAGATAAGTCTCTGAGAGGTAGGAGTCTTGTTGTTATCTATTACTACTGCAGAAGGTTTGTAGTCTCCCGACATAGAGGAAGTAAATACAAAAGTAAGCACTAAAGTCATGGCTACCATTATGATAATAATCCACTTATCATCTTTTAACAACTTAAATCTAAGATTTAATAAATTCAGCATCTGACTTCCTCCTTATTATTAAAATGCTAATAATTAAAAATACAACTATGTTTCCTACTAACACTAGAAGATTGTCTCCTATATTATATAATCCATATCCTTCCAGGGTTTTAATGTATGCTTTTAATACTGCTCCATTAGGAGTAAATCTTCCAACTTCTCCAATAAATTTCGGTAGAACTTCTATTGGAATATAACTCCCGCCAAATAAAGCCATCACCTGGACTACCCCACTGGAAAATGCATCCGAGACTTTGTAGTTGTTTGTCTTTAAAGTTATTGCTGTTATCATAAGACCTAAAGATGCCACCATTAAAGATGATAAAATAATAATTCCTATTACCTGGGGTAAATTAATCCAGTTTGTTTTAAATATGAATTTTGAAAATCCTATCATTACCGATGACTGTATTACTACCATGACAAACATCATGAAAAACTTTCCTACAAGGATTAACTCCAATGATTTCCCAGATGCTATCTGCCTCTGAAAGGTGTTGTTTCTTTTTTCATCCAGTATGAATTTCCCGCCGTAGCTTGAAATAAATAGAATAAACATTGATAGCATAGCTACAGTATAATAGGCAAAGCTGCTGATAGGGTTCTTTGAATCCACTGTCCCTTCTTTTATATTGATATTTTCTCCCTTATGTTGGCTGCTGTTTAGGATTTCAGGAATATTTTCTGCAATTTTTTCTACAGACAAATACTCTGATGCGGTTTCAAAGTATACATTTTTTGAAATAACTATAGAGGACATTACATCGCTAAAATTCTTCATTAATTCTTTAGTTATGCTCCCGCTGTAGTTCATGTCCGGATGGGATATAACCTCTATTTCAATCTTATTTCTAAAATTAGTAAAGGTATTTATATACATATCGTACATGTAATTTTCAGGAATAATGATAAGAGATGCTATCTCTTTATTTTCTAAAAGTTTTAATCCTTCTTCCCTATCCACAACTTTGTAATATAAAATTTCTCTAATTTCTTCACTACCTAGATAATCTTCAAAAAAGATTTTTTCAGGATTGAATTCTGAAAATTCATCTTCTTTTTGAAATTCGTCTATATCTACCTGGTAGTTTTCGGTAAGATCAACCATAAAGTCCGTAAATCTCTTTTCTTCCCCTGCTTTATCATAGTCCTTTACTATTCCTACATTTAAAGTAAAGTCGCTTCCTGCTTGGGCGAAGGAGCCCGATAGGGCGAAACTTAATATCGTGGTCAAGATTATAGGCATAAGTATTATAAGCGCCAAAGTCTTCTTATCGGAAAGAAAAAGTTTTAAATCCTTAATAAAAATATTAAACATTATAACCACCTAATCCCTTAGTGCTCTACCGGTTAAGGCAAGAAAAACAAATTCCAAATCCGGTTTCTTAATATCCATGGAGGTTAAGTGACCTCCTTTATTAGATACAGCTTCTAAAATCTCTGAATAGTCTACGTTGTTTCCCTTTTTTTGAATTATAATACTATTATCTCTGGTAGAAGTGTTTTTAACATAAGGAATTTTATTTATATTATCTATTATTTCTTCATTTATATTGTTAACTTCTAAGATTATTTTTTCTTCAGCAGATATAGATTGGAGTAATTCATCCTTAGTCCCTTGAGCTATAATTTTACCTTCATCCATAATACAAATCCTGTGACATAAATATTCTACTTCTTCCATATAGTGACTGGTATATATTACTGTACTACCTTTTTTATTAATCTCCTTCACAGAATCTAGTATATGTTTTCTTGATTGAGGGTCTATTCCAACGGTAGGTTCATCTAAAATGATAATTTCAGGATTATGTAAAAGGGCTGAGCCAATATTTAATCTCCTCTTCATACCTCCAGAATATTCTTCAACCTTATCTTTCAATCTTTTATCTATACCTATTATCTTGGATATCTCTTTTATTTTATCTCTCAGATTGTCTCCTTTGAGTCCGTAGATTTTTCCCCAAAACTTTAGGTTTTCATATCCTGAAAGAGTTGAATAAAGGGCAATCTCTTGGGGTACAAATCCAAGTTCTCTTTGAATCTCTTTTGGATTTTTTCCAATATCCTTTCCCTTATATAGAATTTCTCCTCCATCTCTTTTCAAAAGTGTTGCTATCATCGAAATAGTAGTAGATTTGCCGGCACCGTTTGGTCCAAGTAATCCTAATATTTCTCCCTTTCTTACTTCAAAGGATATGTCGTCAACGGCTTTAGTCTTATTGAAGCTTTTCTTTAAATTTCTAATTTCTAACATTTTTACCACCTTTTATTTTATAAAACTTTCAAAATTATTTTCCATAGACTCCAAATCTATTAGATCACTTTCTTCAACTTCAGGAATCTCTATAGTTTGGTCTGCTTCATTTTCCCAGTTTTCTATTTCAACTTTTACAGATATCTTTGAGTTTGATCCCGGTTGAGGGTCGTAATTTTCCAAGTCTATATTTATAAATTCTTTTACTATATATCCATCTACATCTATATAGGTTTCATTTTTAAAGGTTATTTTCTCAAACTCATCTATAGCATTTTCAAGATTATTTACTATTTCTTCTACATTTACCTTTTCATTTTGGTTTTGAATTAAAGCTTTCAAACTCTCTTCTTCACTTCTCAGTACTGCAAAGAATTTTTTCAAGAAAAGTCTCAACTGCTCTTCTGAAGGACTAATAGTATATTTATCTACCTTTACATCTCCATCTTGTGTAGTCATAAGGTCTCTTTTTCCCTTTACAACATCTTCTTTTTGGAGAAGGTCCAGCCATTCACCTTGGATTTTTGAAGTCAGTTCTTCCATTCCCTCAAAATTATTTTCTTCATCTTCATTAAATCCTAGATCTTCATTATCTATTTTTATATACTTGTTAATAATAGGTATTTGAACTAAGGTTTCACTCTCACCTGTATATAGGTTTATATCGTAACCTAATCCCCTATACTTAATATAGGCTCTACTTTTACTATAAGATTTATTAAAAGAAGAAGTTACCTCAAATTCTATATTTTTCAAATAATTTAATTCTTCAATTATTTCCTGGGAAATATTTTCTTGATTAAAGTCATTATTTATGCTTATTTTAATACTCTCCTTTCCCTGGGATCTTCCATCGGTTTTTTCTACTGCTTCTTTGTAGTTTTGCAGGTAGTCTTGGTTGCATCCGATTAAAGATACAACTGCTAAAATTACTAAAATAATTGTTAAAATTTTCTTCATTTCTATCACCTCACCTCTATTATACACAAATAGGCTGTATTGCCTATATACCAATGGTCATTTGATACCATGACTTTTTGCATATTGTTAGAATTAACGTAAAATGATATAATTTTTGTAGTAAATCAAAGGTTGGTGACGAAATGGAAGAATTTAAGGAATGGATCTCCTATAGAAGGAATCTAGTAAATAAAGAATTAGAATTATATTTAGATAAAAAAGATAATTTACAAAAAATTGTATACGATGCAATGAATTACAGCATATTTGCCGGTGGTAAAAGAATAAGGCCTATTTTAACTCTAGGGGCTTATGAAATTTTTGACTATGACCTTCTTTTACCTATGCCTTTTGCTTGTGCCGTAGAAATGATCCATACCTACTCATTGATTCATGATGATCTTCCTGCTATGGACAACGATGACTTTAGAAGAGGCAAACCTTCCTGTCATAAAAAATTTGGTGAAGATATAGCTATTCTTGCAGGAGATGCCTTGTTAAACAAAGCTTACGAAATAATATTTAACCTTGGTAATGACAATAATATAAAACCTGAAAAGGTTCTTGAAGCTGGAAAAGTATTAGCCTTTGCCAGCGGTTCTGAAGGTATGATTGGCGGTCAAATTGTTGATTTAAACCATGAAAAAGACAATCTGGAGATACTTGAATACATGCATTTACATAAAACCGGAGCTTTAATTAATGCTTCCTGTATAATTGGTGGCATATTAGGTGGAGCTGATGATGAAGAACTGGAATTTTTAGATAAATTTAGTAAAAATTTAGGTTTAGCTTTTCAGGTTAAAGATGATATTCTGGATGTTGAAGGAAATAATGAAGAAATAGGAAAACCTGCTGGAAGTGATTTAGAAAACAATAAGTTAACATATGTAAGGTTACTAGGTCTTGAAGAAGCTAAAAAACTAGAAAAAGAACTTACAGAAAAATCTATAAGTTCTTTAGAATATTTTGGTAGCAGGGGAGATTATCTTAAAAAATTAGCACTGCATCTCCTTCATAGAAAGAACTAGCTAATATTATTTTTTAAAGAATAAACCGCAAGCTGAGTTCTATCTCTTAACTCTAATTTATTGAATATATTAGTAATATGGTTTTTAACTGTACCTTCACTTAAGTACAGTTTTTTTGCTATTTCTTTATTGTTTTTACCTTGAGCTATTAAGCAGCAAATTTCACGCTCTCTATCAGTCAAATTTAATATCTTATCCCTATCTTCTTTTTCTACTTCAAATATAGGCCCTTCTTCTTTTAAATTGTCGTAGGCTAGTTTTAACTCTTCATAAATTAGTTCTGTTTTTTCTTTTTCTTTTTGTATGTATTTTAGAAGATAAATTATCAGGACTACTAGAAAGGTAATTAAAATAAAAAATACTGATTCTCCAATTTTTGAGTAGGTTCTTGAAAGAATTATTTGATTGACAAATTTAGTACTAGATAAAATTGACATTCCAATTCCGATATATAGGAATCTTTTGTTTCTTAAAACAACAGCACTTTCAACTATAGTAATAAAATATAAAATATGAATAGGATAGTTTATTATGTATCTTGATATGATTTCCAAAAGAAAAATCAATATCACTTCCACAAAAAAACTGAAAAATATGTAACTTTCTCTTTTGAAAGTGAAATTTCTTAATATACTTAAAATAATATATGCAAGTCCCAAGCCTGTAAAATAAATAGCTCTAATACCTAAAGCTCTTTCAAAATTGTAAGCTAGAACTAATATGACTATGGCCACTATTGTTTTCAAAAAAACTGCTTTTTTATAATTCATCATACACTTTCCTTCATATAAAATCTCCAAAGGTAATCTCTTGCTTCTTCTGCATAATCTATATTTATTCTTTTACCTCTTTGGATTTTAAAATCACTATAATCGTCCGACTCAAGGTATAAGTCCTGGGAGTTTAAAAACTTATCGTTGTCATCTTTCTTCAGGTTTAAAGCCATGGATAATTTACCGGGACCGTTGCTTATGTTTTTCTTTTGATATTTATTCAACTCATGGTAATTTTTATTATACCTTAAAAAAGCTGCAGTATCCAGTCCCTCCAATATCTCTCCACTTCTAATAAGGACTGCACATCCCTTACCTTTTTCTTCTGTTACAAAGTTTAAACAGTAGTACATTCCATAGATTAAATAGATGTATGTTTTACCGTAGGTCCCAAACATAACCTTTGTCCTATCTGTAACCTTACCCTTGTAGCTGTGGGATGCCTTATCATTTAATTCTTTGTAAGCTTCTACCTCTGTAATTCTAATCTTGATAAAGTCATCATTGTATTTTCTTACAATGATTTTTCCTATTAGATCTTCAGCTACTTTTAAGGTATCTCTATTGAAAAATTCTAAAGGTATTTTTTTAGACATATTCTTCCTCCAAATTAGCCCCTATCATAAACTTAGCCCCCACTTAATATTTAAGTGGAGGCCGAAAAAGGAGATTATAAAAGTGCTTTTAGCTTTATTTAATTATAGCACAGTATATTTATAAAATAAAGATATATTTGCCATTATTCATCCTTTTAGTCTATATTGTATTTTTGTTTTTTTCTTACAATAGTAGACACATCCACCTTTAATCTTTCTGCTGCTTCTTTTAGTGTTTCTGTTTCCAATAAGGCTCTTTCCAGTATTCCTTTTTCATGAATCTCCATTTGTTCTTTCAAGGGTAGTCTGCTTTTGCTCTTTTGAAATAATTCCGTCATTTCATTTTGAATAGGTTCCTGGCTTACCTGCTCTCTGAAAAGGGATTCATCAATAGTAACATCTTCCGATATTAAAACCATTCTTTCGATAATGTTCTTTAATTCTCTTATATTGCCAGGCCACTTGTACATTAAGAAACTTTCCATGCATTCTGGAGTAAAATAGCAATTTCTCCTGTGCTTACTGTTATAGTAATCTAGGAAATTTGAAGCAAGGGGTAGTATATCTTCCTTTCTTTCTCTTAAAGGTGGAATATATAGGGTAACTACATTAAGCCTGTAGTATAAATCCGCTCTAAACTTTTTCTCTTTTACAAGTTCTTTCAGATTAGCATTTGTTGCAGCAATGATTCTCGCCTTAAATTCTATGGCTCTATTCCCACCTATCCTGTAAAATTTTTTGTCGTTTAACGCATTTAACAATTTTACCTGTAAAGTATACGGCATATCACCTATCTCATCTAAAAATATGGTGCCTTCACCAGCTTCTTCAAAAAGACCTTTTTTGCCTCCTCTTTGGGCTCCTGTAAAGGCTCCTTCTTCGTATCCAAATAATTCTGATTCTATTAAGTGCTCCGGTATAGCCCCGCAGTTGATTTTTATAAGATTTCCCCTATCTTTTCTAGGACTCTGGGTATGTATGTATGTAGTCAAAAAATCTTTACCAACTCCTGTTTCTCCAAGAATTAGTATACTACTATCCACATCAGCCAATCTATCAGCTTTTTCATATAGGGATTTCATTTTAGAATTTTTTGTAATTATAATCTCCCTTTCAGCTGCTTTAGTTCCTAATTCTTCCATTCTCTTCGAAAAGGACATTGATAAGGTTTCTTCCTTTGCTATACTCTTCATGAGCATTTCTAGTTCGGAAACGTCTCTCACTACCGCTATGGTTCTCTTTAAATTTCCTTTTCCATCTCTTATAGGAGATCCTGAAACCAGGCACTTCTGACCTGTGTAGTAGTTGTTGATTGTAGAAACTGAATCCTTTGTTTCTATTACCTTAGCACAGCAGGAATTTGGTAAGACATCCCCGTCTTTTAAATCATATACGGTTTTTCCGATAAGGTCATCTCTCGACAAGCCGGATAGATTTAGAAATGCATCGTTAACATATATTGTTTTTCCCTTTTCATCAGTCATGTATATGCCTTCTTCCAATTTATTAAACATTTCGCTGTAGAGATACTGCTGTTTATTCAAATAGTCAATTTGACTTTCAAGTTCATCCGTAAGGGAATTATCTATGAAAAAAAACATATAAAACTCAGAATTATTGATTTCTATTTTACTCTGTTTCATTTCATAAAGGTTTCCGTTTAAAGATTTAACCTCAACAAATCTATTTAATTTTTCGAACTTAGCCTTAGGGAAGAAAATCGAAAGCTTTTTATTCAGCAAGTCTTCTTTTTCTTCTACAAAATGGTAGAAATCTCTATCATAGTCTTTTATATTAAATTTTTCATCTGTTATTACGTAGCTAAAATAAGTCAATTTTAAATTTGGATTTTCATACTCTCTTTTATAGTCCATGGTACCTCCAAAGATTTATTTAAATATATTATACCAGTGCATATGCAGATTTGCAATGTTTATTATTTAACGTATGCAAATATGCATATATAAAATGTAATCGTTCACATTTTATATTTTTTGAGTCTTCCCTACAACCGGCTTAGGTTCTAATATCCAGGGTTTTTTACCAAAAATTGTATTTTTGGCACAATAATTGCTATAATATTAAGTAACAAATAATTTTAAGGAGGATTTATAATGAAAAGAGATGTAGTAATAGCATCAGCTGTAAGAACTCCAATAGGATCTTACGGCGGAAGCTTATCAAAGCTTTCTGCTGTAGATTTAGGAGTTATAGCTGCTAAAGAAGCATTAAAAAGAGCGAATGTAAAGCCTGAAATGATAGAAGAAGCAATAATAGGTAATGTTTTAGGTGCAGGCTTAGGTCAGAATGTTTCAAGACAGGTAAGTATAGGCGCAGGAGTACCGGCTGAAGTACCAGCTTTTACAATCAATAAGGTTTGCGGTTCTGGACTTAGGGCAGTAAGTATAGCTCATCAATTTATACAAAATGGAGACAATGATATTATTCTTTGCGGTGGTACGGAAAGTATGTCAAATGCACCATATCTTCTTCCAAACAACAGATGGGGAAAAAGAATGGGTGATGATAAAGTAATAGATTATATGGTACACGATGGACTATTTGATATTTTTAACAAATACCATATGGGAATAACTGCTGAAAACATTGTAGAACAGTGGGGATTAACAAGAGAAGAGCAGGATGAATTTGCTGCAAGAAGCCAGCAAAGAACGGAAGCTGCTCAAAAATCAGGTAAATTTAAAGATGAAATTGTTCCGGTAGAAGTTCCTCAAAGAAGAGGAGATCCACTTGTAGTTGATACCGACGAATTCCCTAGACATGGTGCTACTAAAGAAGGTATGGCAAAATTAAGACCTGCATTTAAAAAAGACGGTACCGTAACAGCAGGAAGCTCATCTGGAATCAACGATGGAGCTGCTATGCTTGTAGTAATGTCAAAAGAAAAAGCCGATGAATTAGGTATAGAACCTTTATGCGTAATTAGAGGATGGGGATCCGGCGGAGTTGATCCTAAGATAATGGGATACGGACCGGTACCAGCAACTAAAAATGCTCTTAAAAATTTAGACTGGACTATAGAAGACATAGATTTAATAGAAGCAAACGAAGCCTTTGCAGCACAATCTTTAGCAGTAGTTAAAGACTTAGGATTAGATCCAGAAAAAACAAATGTAAACGGCGGAGCTATTTCTCTAGGACATCCAATAGGTGCTTCTGGAGCTAGAATATTAGTAACTTTACTACACGAAATGAAGAAGAGAGATTCCAAAAAAGGTCTTGCTACATTATGTATAGGTGGCGGAATGGGAACTTCTCTACTAGTTGAAAGACAATAATATAAAGGTGGTGTTTAATTTGGAAAAAATTATAACAATTGACGAAGCCGTTGATAAAATAAAAGACGGTATGACAATAATGGTTGGTGGATTTTTAGGATGTGGAAGTCCTGAAAATATAATTGATAAATTAGTTGAAAAAAATGTTAAAGATCTTACTCTTATATGTAATGATACTGGTTTTCCTGAATTAGGAGTAGGAAAAATGGTAGTGAATAAGCAATTCAAGAAAATGATGGTTTCTCATATCGGAACAAATAGGGAAACTGGAAGACAGATGAATGAGGGAGAAGCTGAAGTAGATTTAATTCCTCAAGGTACACTAGCTGAGCAGATTAGATGCGGAGGCTGTGGCCTAGGAGGATTCTTCACTCCAACAGGAGTAGGTACAGAAGTTGAAGACGATAAAGAGAAAAAGGTTATAGACGGAGTAACATATATTTATGAAGCTCCATTAAAAGCTGACGTAGCAATCATCAAAGGTGTTAAGGTTGATAAAAAAGGTAATGTGTACTACAACCAGACAGCAAGGAATTTCAATCCTTTAATGGCAATGGCTGCTAATTTAGTAATAGTAGAAGCTGAAGAAATCGTTGAACCAGGAGAATTAGATCCTAACTGCATAGGAACTCCTCATATATTTGTTAACTACATCGTAGGAGGTGAAAAGTAATGACTTTAGATAAAAATCAAATTAAGGCAGTAATAGCAAAAAGAGTTGCTCAAGAACTTCACGACGGAGATTTGGTAAATTTAGGAATTGGACTTCCTACTATGGTTGCTAACTTCATCCCTGAAGGGGTAGATGTTACTTTTCAATCTGAAAACGGACTAGTTGGATTAGGTCCAGCACCGGAAGAAGGAAAAGAAGAAAAAGACTTAACTAATGCTGGTGGACAACCTGTTACACTCCTTCCAGGAGGAGCTTATTTTGACAGTGCTACCTCTTTTGGAATTATCAGAGGAGGACACGTTGACTATACGGTATTAGGAGCTCTTCAGGTAGACCAGCTAGGTAATCTAGCCAATTGGAAGATTCCTGGTAAAATGGTTCCTGGAATGGGTGGAGCTATGGACCTTACTGTTGGAGCAAGACATGTAATCATATCAATGGTACACACTCAAAAAGGTGCTCCAAAAATACTTAAAGAATGTACCCTTCCTCTTACAGCTAAAAATCAAGTGAATTTAATCGTAACTGAAATGGCTGTTATAGAAGTAACTGATAAAGGATTAGTACTTAAAGAACTGGGACCGGATGTAACTGTTGAAGATGTTAAGGCTGCAACAGAAGCTGATTTAATAATACCTGAAAACATAGGTAGCTTCGGTCTGTAAAAAAGGTAACCCCTAACTATATTCATATAAATCCAATCAAATTAAGCTCTGTTCCCCAGGAACAGAGCTTAATTGTTTTTGAATTATTTTAAAATTTTACTTTCTACAAAATCGGAAAATCCGCTTTCATCATTGGTAGCTGATACAAAGTCTGCTATTTTTTTAAGTTCATCTCTACCATTACCCACTACTGCAGACAGTCCAGCATACTTAATCATTGACTCATCATTAAAACTATCTCCAATAGCTGCTACCTCATTTCTCTTTATGCCCAGCAATTCAGCTATGTGCTTTAAAGCATCTCCTTTTGAAGCCTGTTTATGGGTAAATTCTAAAAAATTCGGCTTCGAGAAATATATATTTATATCTTTATCTACAAAATCTTTAATTTCATCAAGAGCATTCTTTAAAACTTCGTGTTCATCTAAGAGTAAAATTTTTGGTGTTTCCTTAAATTCAAATTCTATTAGGGATCCAACCTCTTCAACATTTTGATGCTGAGAAAAAGTATTGTAGTATTCAGACCACTTGGTATTATTTTTTATGAAGATTTTCTCATCAGAATACACATTACAGTGGATTCCTCTGTCTTCCGCATATTCTAAAATATTTTTTATCCTATGTTTTTCAAGTTCTCTGCTAAACACCATATTATCATTTTTGGGATCCGTAATTTTAGCCCCATTAAAGGAAATATAGGGAACTTCAACTCCAAGCTCTTGAGCAAATTTTCTTACAGAATAAGTAACTCGTCCTGTAGCTATTGTGAAATAAATGCCCTTACCTTTTAACTTTTTTATAGTTTCTCTGTCTCTTTCACTAATTTTATAATCATTATTAAGAAGTGTGTCATCAAGATCGCTGGCTATTAATTTTATCATTTTGACCTCTACTTCTTATTATATACTTTTTTAATATCTTCTTTAAGGGTACAAAGGTGTTTTTTCATAGCTTCTTGAGCTTTTTTTGAATCCTTTGTTTTTAATGCTCTAAATACTTCATCGTGTTCTTTTGCTATCACTTCAGGATTATAAGTTTCATTAAAAAATATCAGTCTAAATCGCTGCATTACTTCGTTAAGTTCTTCCATGAAAGAGATTAACTTGTTGTTTTCTGACAATTTCAAAACTTCGAAGTGAAATTTCGTATCGTATTCAACCATCTTTTTTACATCTTTATTCTCGTAAGCTTCTTTGAAATTTCTATTTAAAATTTCTATTTCATTTAATTCTTCGACAGAATTTTTCTCAATTGCAAGTTTTACAGCAAAGGTCTCTAATGCTTCTCTAACTTCCAGAGTATCTATTATATCTTTAAAGGAAATATCGGAAACGTAAGCTCCCTTTCTAGGTTCCATAACCACAAGACCTTCCAGTTCAAGCTTTCTTATTGCTTCCCTTACCGGGGTCCTGCTTACCCCCAATTGATCAGCAAGTTTAATCTCCATTAATCTTTCTTTTGGTTCTAATTTACCTTTTAAAATAGCATCTTTAAGAGTTTCGAAAACCACCTCTCTTAAAGGTTTGTATTCATCTAGATTTATATTTTTAAGTTTATCCTTCATAATCATATCCTTTCTCATTGGATTTTGTAATATATATTCTTTTATATTTTTTTTCCATTATTTTTTTACATTCTACCATATCTGTTTCATTATCAAATAATCCAAAAACACTAGATCCGCTTCCAGACATTAGAGATAATCTAGCTTTATTCTTAATCATAGCTATTTTAATTTTTTCAACTTCTTTAAATTCTTCAAATACAATTTTTTCTAAATCATTTTTAAAATAAGGTATTATTTCTTTTTCTTTGCTTCTTTTATATAATTCCAATATATTATTTGTATTATCATAGCTTAAGTCTTCTTTTTTCACTTTTGAGTAAACGTATGGAGTAGATATGCTTATCTTTGGTTTAACTAGTAAGATATTATTCCAGGTGAAATTTTTTATTTTTTCAGTAATATCCCCTTTTCCTGTTACGTAAGAGGTTCCATTTTCTAAGAAAAAATGCACATCTGTTCCAATTTTACCAGCAATCTTATGTTTGAATTCTTCTTTCATGTTTAAATCCCACATCTTATCTAAAGCTTCTATAAGAGCAGCAGCATCACTGCTTCCTCCTCCTAAACCCGCTTCATGGGGAATTCTTTTATTTATAAAGATTTTTATTCCTTTGTCGATTCCAAATAACTCTTTTATTATTTCTGCTGCTTTATAAACTGTATTTTTATGGTCTTTAGGAATACTCTTAATATTCGAATCTATTTCTATACCCTTAACAGACTCTTCTATAGTTAATTCGTCATACAAATCTATATTTTGCATTATAGATTTTATATCATGATATCCATCTTGTCTTTTATTTACAAGTTCAAAATAAAGGTTAATTTTCCCAAAAGCTTTGATTCTTGTTTTTTTCATACAATCCTTCTTTTTGTTTAAATTGTTGATATACAAAGATTTATTAAATTATTATCAAACTGAATGTTCAATATAGCATTTTGTATACTGAATATTATACCATAGATATTTTTAATTATCATTAAAGATTAATTTTTTTATTTTTGTGAATACAAATAGAGTTTCTGGGTATAATATTAATACAATAACAGATACTTCTTTTCTTAAATCTAATTATCTTAGATGAAGAATTTAAGAGAGGGTAGAGTTCAATAATTTTAGAACAGCCAAGATTTTTTATTAAATAAAAGTTCCGATAAGGTAATTAGAAAAGAACAAGAGTAACTGTTTAAATATATTCTGACCTCGGAGTATAAATAACTAGAAAGGGTGATACCACCAAAAGGAGAAGAGATGACTAGAGAATTTTAGAATCCGGTTCTTACGCTAGTTTAGTAGGAGCCGGATTCTATTTTTTGTAATTCTCATATCTTCATAAATTATTAATTATTTATTTATATCATCTAAATTACTTTTCAAATTTCCTTCCTTATAATATAAGTGTTAAAAGAAATTTTTTCTTATATACACCCTCTAATATAATATTAGATTAAGTAGATTTCCCCTATTAATATAAAAAAATTATAAGGTGATCCCTTATAATTTTTTTATATTAAATTATTATTTTTCAAAAAACTTTCTATTCTAATTAAAAGGCTATCAATATTTCCATCTTTCTCAGCCATGGTTTCTATAGGACACATACCTGTTTGATCTCTATTTTTTATATAGGGTACAAGTTTTTCTTTTTCTATATAAATATTTTCATTCTCCAAGACTTCTAGAGAACTTTTAGATATAACTTTTGTAAATAAATTTTCTATCTTACCTCTTACATACAATAATGCCGCTCCTTTACCTACTATTTTATCTGCAGCAGAAGCTCCATAAAGCTTTTCTTCATGGTTCATTAAGGCAATATATAAAGGCTTAATACCTCTCTCTTTGCTCTTAAAAAAACATTCTCCTTCTTTAACTATAGCGAGTGTAAGGTTCTCTTTTTCAAGTATTTCTTTTGCTATTTTTAAATCACTCATATAATCTCCTTTTTTATTCATAAAATATTATTATCTATTATAACAAATAAATATTATTTAAACAATTTGTAATTAGAACCCATTTACCCTTGATTTTTTCTACTAATAAGTAATATAATAATAAAGTAGTCGATAATTAAAAAGCCTGGTTAGGAGAGGTTCCTATACAGATATATGCCACTGCCCAGAAACATCCAGAGATGCCAATGGGTCAGCTGAAATAATCGAAAAGGTTATATCTAATGTGGTTGGTAAAACCTATGCTGTATAGTGCTAAAACCCAACAGGGATGGTTTACATTCCTTATGCCTCCAGGTATAAGGTTTTTTTATGAAATTTGAAAGGATGTGAAGAAATAGTGGACGTCAGGCCTTTGGGCTGTTTATATTTTGAAAAAATTAATAAGAAAGACCCTCTGTATTCTTCACAAGTTAACCTTGTTTGTTGATATAGAGGGCTAAATATCAACAAAAGAGGTGAAGGTATGATAAATATTTTTAAAACAGTAGATAAAAATCTTTTTAAACTAGAAAAGATTGAAGATGACGCTTGGATAAGCTTAGTTAATCCAAGTGAAGAAGAAATTGATTTTGTAAAAGAACAACTAAATATTGAAATGGACTTTCTAAGAGCTGCGCTAGATGAAGAAGAATACTCTCGTATCGAGGTAGAAGATGAGCACGTCTTAATTTTGATTGACATGCCTACTGCAGACAAAGAAGATGAACATCTTGTTTATTCAACACTACCTTTTGCTATTATCCTTACGGAGAAAAATATAGTAACGGTTTGTTTAAAAGATTCATACATAATTGATCAATTTGAAAAAAACAGCGTTCGTTCTTTTTATACAACTAAAAAATACAGATTTGTACTTCAACTTTTATTTAAAATATCAAAAAGATACTTGCTTTATCTAAAGCAGATTGATAAAATGAGCTCTGATGTGGAAAGACAACTTCATAAATCTATGAAAAATAGAGAGTTAATACAACTTTTAGATTTAGAAAAATCCTTAGTTTATTTTACAACCGCTCTTAAAGCCAATGAAATAGTATTAGAAAAAATGATGAGATTAGATGCCATTAAGCTATATGAAGAAGATGAAGACCTTCTTGAAGATGTTATTATTGAAAACAAACAGGCCATAGAAATGGCAACAATATATTCCAACATCCTCAGTGGAATGATGGATGCTTTCGCATCAGTAATATCTAATAATCTTAACGTAGTTATGAAGGTCTTAACATCAATTACAATAGTTATGGCTATACCAACTATGATTGCAAGTTTTTATGGAATGAATATTGCCTGGTTGCCTATTGCAAATAGTCCAAATGCCTTTTGGGTAATATTAGGTGTTTCAGGTGCATTGTCTTTAGCCGCGGGATTGGTTTTAGCTTTTAAGCGAATGTTTTAATTTTAAAGGAGAGAGTATAATTATGAGTATGTCAGAAAAAATGCTGGACATGGAGAATTGGGCTGTAGTAGGTGCTTCAGATAAGCATCATACCTACGGATATAAGTTATATAAAAAATTAAAAAACTACGAATACAATGTATTTCCCGTTAATCCTAACTGTGATAGTGTGGATGGAGATCCCACGTATCCTTCCTTAAGGGATTTAGACGAAAAAGTAGATGTAGTTAATTTTGTAGTAAATCCAAGTATAGGAATAGAAATTCTTAAGGAATGTATAGAACTAGGAATTAAAAATATCTGGCTTCAACCGGGAACAAGAAGCCAGGAAATAAAGGATTTAACTAAAGAAAATGGTATCAATGTTGTAAATTCATGTGTACTAGTAGAACTATAATGCTAAAGATTTTTAAAGATCAGTTGTTTAACTGATCTTTTTCATTTATTAGTCTGTTAATAAACCACTATAGTATTTACCTTCAATTCGAAAGTGATCCCTCAACTTTCCTTCCAATATGAATTTATTCTTTTCAAGTATTTTGCATGAGCCTACATTAACTTCTTCAACTTTTGCAACTAATTTATGGATTTTAAGATAATTAAAAGCTAAGTCTACTAGCAACTTCGGACTTTCTGTTCATATGCCTCGTTCCAATTCTCTTTATTAAACATTGTATCTTACATGATGTTATAGCTTATTACATCATAAGCTCCTTCCTTAAGCATTATTAATCTAGTTTATACTAAAAATCCTTTATTATTAATAACAATCTCGTTTCTGAGTACTATAGAGTTATATATGTGGATCTTAACTCCATTGTTTTTAGCCTTAATCAAAGCATTAGAAAAATCCGGATCCATTTCAAAATTTGGTGTAAATTCCAAAACCTTATCCATTTGTATAAGGAAAAAGATGTTTCCCTCATAACCTTCTTCTACAGCATCTATCATTTCAAGTACATGCTTGGTACCCCTTGTAGTTGGAGCATCGGGGAATTTAGTTATACCACCTATTTCTAATGTGACCCCTTTTATCTCTACAAAACCCTTCTCACCGGACTTTCTTTCGTAATACAAATCAAACCTGGATTTTTTAAAGGTTTTTTCTTTTTTTAAAACTTTCAAGTCTTTAAAGTAATCAATATCTCCTGATTTTACTGCCTCATAAACAACTTTGTTAGGTGCCTGAGAATCAACATTTATCAGCATATCTTCTTTATAAGCGCTTATCAAAGAATACCCGGTTTTCCTGTTAGGATTATCTGATTTTTCAAGATATATTTTCGCTCCTTCCTGGAATATCTCTTTACATCTTCCAGTATTTTTTACATGTACCCTTTCCTTCTTGCCTTTTATCCTTACATCGGCTATAAACCTATTGATCCTTTTCACAAAGATTCCTTCGACTATATTTTTATAATTCATCCTATTCCTTTTCTTCTACTATTATTTCATTTACTTCTACAATTTTTGTATCTCTTATTGTATACCTTAGTATTGGAAAGAAAATATATAAAGATAAAAGAGCGATAATTATAATTATAATTAAAACAATCACAGACTTGCTTCTTTTTTCTACTTTGAAGGCAAAATTATTTTCAGAATTATCTTCCACCACATTTGTAGTGTTACTGCCGCAAAGATGACAAACTTTCTCTCCAGCTTCAAGATGACTTCCACAGAAAGGACATTTCCTACTGGATATCTCTTTTTTCTCTATTACATCATTTTCCTTATTAGTTATAGTAAATCCCTTATCTTCCAATGTTTTTTTTGTCTTTATCTTATTACCGGTATTTTTGGTAGCTTCCAAACCATCTTTAATAAGTTTATTAATATCAATTTTAATTTTAATCTACCTCCTAATCAATATAGTTAATTTTTACATATCTTGAACCTGTTAGAAAAAGCATAGCTTGATAAAGCAGCTTAAATTCAAGCACATCTCCAACTTTTATCTCTTTTTCAACATCGTGAACATCCACTATAGTATGGTCGCTGCTTGATCCCATAATTATCATTCTTTTATCTAAAGGTTCTAATTTTTTAGAGTCTCCCGTATCTTGATTTCCTAAAGCTAAAATAACTCTTTTTCTGTTGCCTTTATCTTCATATACAGGTTTGTTTCCAAAGGCGTCGACGCACATCTTACCAATAGGATGGGTCGGTTTCATATTTGATTCTACTACTTGTGCCTTACATATAAAGGTATCAGTTTTTAACCCTTCAATATCAGTATCCCAGTATTTAGGAAGGTCCATAGCATTTATTATGCCTTCCCCTACTCTCAGATGATTTATTTTTTCAGGTATTTCCCCTCTATATACTAGAGGTAAGGTAGTAGTTCCTCCTCCGGAAATAATATCTAATTTTCTTCCAATTTCTTTCTCTACTTTTTCAGCGGTTTCAGATAACTCAATCATGTTTTCCCTTGTAGGTGCTATAGAGCCGTAGCAGCTGAGATTAGTTCCTATTCCTTCAAGATATATGTTTTCAAGGTCTTCAGTATATCTGCAAAGTTCTATGAATTCATCTCTTTTAAATACCCCTTCTCTCAAATCTCCTAAATCTCTCATAAGTATTACTCTATGAGTCTTGTTAGGTTTTTTTGCCATCTCATTTATTTTTTCTAGGGTTTCTTTATTTGAATTTAAGCTTATATCGCAGTATTTAACAAGATCTTCTATTTCACTCATCATAGGTATCCTAAGAAGTAAAGTTTCAGTTTCTATGTTTTCTTCCTTCATCTTCTGTAATTGATCAATTCTAGAACTTGCCAGGTTCATTGCTCCCCCTTCGAGGATTTTCTCTGCAACTTTTGGTAGACCATTAAATCCTTTTATTACTCCAGATATTTTTATATCATGTTTTCTACACATGTTGACAATCACTTCTGTATTATTTTTTATTGTTGATAAATTTATATCTAATTGTGGATAAATCACTTTAATCCTCCTTATTCTTTTCAATACCATAATTATAACATATTATTTGAAAGTTATTAACTGATGAGTTTAAAGTTATCTTATCCACAATAAAAACCCTTGATTTCCAATAATAATCAAGGGTTTTCCACATTTATTTGACTTTTACACAGGCTTTTCCACAATTTTGTGGGAAAACTCCTATTTATCCAGTACCTTCTTAATCTTTTCCACAGCCCAATCTATCTCTTCTTTAGTAATCACAAGAGGCGGAGCGAATCTTATGACAGTTTGGTGAGTTTCATGAGCTAATACTCCTTCTTCTTTAAGTTCATCACAGTACTCGCCTGCATGGTGGTCAAACTCTATTCCTATCAATAAGCCTTTTCCTCTTACTTCTATAATATGAGGATTATTTATTTCTTTAAGTTTATCCATGAAGTATTTTCCTTTTTCTTGAGCCATTTCTACATAGTTATCTTCAACTAGTGCATCCATTGCAGCAATAGCTACAGCGCATCCTAAAGGATTTCCTCCAAATGTTGAGCCGTGAGATCCCGGTTCAAACACCCCAAGGATATCTTTGTTGGCTGCTACTGCTGAAACAGGGAAAACTCCTCCACCTAGCGCTTTTCCTAAAACATACATATCCGGTTCTACACCTTCCCATTCACTAGCAAACATCTTTCCTGTTCTTGCAAAACCAGTCTGAACTTCATCTGCAATAAGAAGTATATTGTTTTCTTCGCATATTTTCTTAACTTCTTTCATACAACCTTCAGGAGGCATAATTATACCGCCTTCTCCCTGTATAGGTTCCATGATAAAAGCTGCTGTGTTTTCATTAATATTTTCTTTTAAAGCTTCAAGATCACCATAATCGATATTTTTCATTCCCGGTGTAAAAGGTCCGAATCCTCTTCTATACTTAGGTTCTGAACTCATAGATATTATTGATATTGTTCTACCGTGAAAATTACCGTTACAAGCAATTATTTCCTGTTTTCCATCTTCTACTCCCTTAACATCAACCGCCCACCTTCTGGCAGCTTTTAAAGCAGTTTCTACAGCTTCAGCTCCTGTATTCATAGGTAGAATCATATTTTTATTTGTTAGCTTAGCTAATTTTTCATAAAATTCACCTAGCAATTCATTATGATAAGCTCTTGATGTAAGAGTTACCTTTTCCATTTGGTCCATAGCTGCTTTAATTATTTTAGGGTTCCTATGTCCGTGGCTTACTGCTGAGTAAGCACTTAGCATATCAATATATTTTTTTCCTTCAGGATCTTCAACCCAAACTCCTTCTGCCTTAGAAAAGACAACCTCTGTAGGGCTGTAATTTTGTGCCCCATACTCATTGGTTTTCTTAATAATTTCTTTAGTTGATGCCATCTTTATACCTCCTATAAAAATATATTGCATTATTTTAAAAATAAGAAATTTAAATTATTTTATAATTTTCCATTTATATGTAATATAATGCATATGGTTTATTTCATTATAACAAATATTACATTATTGTCAATTTTAGTTTCGAAAATTTGCATATTTTAAATGATATGTCAATATGTTGTATTTCTTAATAAAAATAATTAATTTCATTTTTTTCCTAATTTTTTCTTGACACTGAGAATATTTTTTACTATTATGTAATAAATCTATTTAAATTTTGGAGCAATTTATGAAATTAATCAGCAGAAAACTTAGAGATTTTAATAACTATTATTATTTTAACTTAAACTATTTTTACGGTTTAAGTAATTTTTATGCAATATAATAGTTTGTAATTTCTCTAAGAAGATTTATATATTTAAAAACTAAGACTTCTTATGAAGTCTTTTTTTATATAAAAAGGAGGTTTTTATGAATTTACAATTATTAATCGTTATTATTTACATAGCTGCACTTTTTGCTATAAGTGCTTACGCTAAAAAACTTACTAAAAAAGGTGATTCTGAAAGTTTTATACTAGCTGGAAGAAAGCTGTCAGCTCCTATAGTCGCCGTTACTGTAACCGGCTTGGCAATCGGTGGGGCATCAACAATTGGTGTAGCTGAAAATGCATACAATTCAGGATTGGCTGCAGGATGGTACAATGTAGCTTGGGGTATTGGTGCTATTGGTGTTGGTTTAATTACTGCTAAAAAGTATAGGAGCTTAAATGTATCTACAGTACCGGAATTATTCGAGAAATACTACGGAAATAATGCTAGAGGCTTAATGGTCTTTTCACAGATTATTGTTATGGTTGTAATTGCTTCCCTTCAATACCTAGCTGGAGGAGCTATTCTCGCATCATTACTACCGGACATTTTTACTATTAAAACCGGAATGATGGTAAGTGCAGTGGTTTTTGTTGGAATTACCTTTATAGGAGGAATGTGGTCTGCAGGTTTGTCAAATATTCTAAATGTTGCCCTTATATATATTGGTATTATTGCAGCAAGTATAGCTTCGGTTTCATCACTAGGAGGCTTTAGCGAAATTAGCCTAGCTCTTCCTACGGAAGTCCCATATTTTCATTTAATTGATGGTATAGGATTAGGTATGATAATTGCTTGGATAGTTGTTATGGCTACACAAACTCAGTCCTTACAAGCTGTAGTTCAAATATCTTTCTCGGCAAAGGATGCTGCGAATGCAAAGAAAGGCTTTATTATGGGTGGACTCTTAATGCTTCCAATAGGATTTTTGTCGGCAATTATGGGCATAGCGGCAAAAGCGGCATATCCTGATATCTCTGCAACTATGGCCTTACCTAAAATTATTATGTCTTTAAATCCTATGCTGGCTGGAATTACTTTAGCTGCATTGTGGGCTGCAGATGTTTCTACAGCATGCAACCTGCTTCTAGGAACTTCAACTCTATTTTCTCAAGATATTTTCAAAAGATATATAAAACCGGATATCGATGAAGAAAAATTCTCTATAGTTACTAAATTAACTGTAGTGGTAATTGGTATATTAACTTTTATTTTAGCTTCATCAGTAGTTGGCATATTAAAGACCTTGCTTGTAGCTTTGAGCTTAACTACCGCATTCACATTAACTATGCTTTTTACATTATTTAAGCCTTCAATGTGCAGAAAAAGTTCTGCTTCAGCAACTATAATAGCTGGAATTCTAACTTTAGTAGTATGGCAGTTGGTACCAGCTGTAAGAATATTCTCTCATCCTATATATATGGAATGGATAGTATGTACAATTGTATTCTTTGCTGTTATGATAATAGATAAAAGAAAGATAGTAGATTTAGAAAATAAAGAAGAGATGGTGGAAAATGCATAATTTCAAACTTAAACTAGGAAAAGAAAAAATTGAATACAAGGTAAAAAAAGAAAATTTTTTAGGACTTTTAGAACACAATAGAAATTACAATAAAACTGAAGAGGAAATAATTAAAGAGTCTTTAGCAAATCCTATAGGTTCAGAAAAGCTTAGAAATATAGTAGCTAAAGGAGAGAAGGTCTGTATTATAGTTTCAGATGTTACTAGGATGTACCAGAGACCTGATATTTTTCTCCCTTATATTGTTGAAGAGCTTAAATTAGGAGGAGTTGATGATTCAGATATTTTCTTTTTATGTGCATTAGGATCTCATAGAAAGCAAACTCCTGAAGAACACAGAAAAATCTTAGGGGATGAACTTTACGAAAAGTACAGTATCTACGACCACGACTGTGATGATAATGAAAATTTAATAAATATAGGAACAACCTCTAGAGGAACCCCTGTTGAAATTAATAAACTGGCTGTAGAAGCAGATAGAGTTATAGCCACAGGAGCAGTAGTTTACCACGTTATGGCCGGCTGGGGTGGAGGAAGAAAATCAATACTTCCAGGTATTTCTTCAAGAAAGTCAATAATGATAAACCATGCTCATTCTATTACTGATACTCCAGGACTAGGTCCTAATCCAGAATGTGATAGTGCTCTTTATGAAGGAAATCCTTTAAATGAAGATATGGTGGAAGCTGCTGAGATGCTAAATCCAGATTTTATGTTTAATGTAATCCTTGGACAGGGGAGAATAGTAGATGCAGTGTCAGGACATATAACTAAAGCTCATATTAAGGGCTGCGAGCTTGTATCTAAGGAAAATGATTTTTATATTGAAGAACTAGCTGATATGGTAGTGGTATCTGCCGGCGGATATCCAAAAGATATTAACTATTACCAGTCTACAAAGGCCATGCTTAACTCTATGCGAAGCATAAAAGAAGATGGGATAATGATTCTCCTGGCAGACTGCAGTGATGGCATAGGCAATCCTGAAGTTAGTTATATTATAAATAATTTTAAAAATAATATGGACAGAGAAAACGAATTAAGAGAAGATTATACTATTTCAAAATATATAGGTTTTGAATCCGCATGGCATAGTGAAAAGTACAATATAATCTTAGTATCCTCTATTGATGCTTCTCTAATAGAAAATATACCAATACAGGTAGTTCGAACTTTAGATGAAGCCCTTAAAAAAGCCGAAGAAATTAAAGGCACTTTAGATATTAAAACTTATGTAATGCCTGATGCGTCAGTATTTCCAGTAATTAAATAGAAATAAAGGTTTTAGCGAAATGCTAAAACCTTTTATTTACTTCTCTTCTACCATAAGACTTGCCATTGAATAACCTTCATGTAGCCCGGATATAATTGACCTCATACCGGCTCTTGTGTATATTCCTTTAAATTTTTCATTGTACATGTAGAGGCCGTTTATATTATTGAAAGTATTGTATTTAAGTTTACCTTTATCATATATAATATTGTTGATTTTTGCTTCTTTACAAAACTCCTGAATTATATATTCTCCTTCAGCACTTTCTTCAAGGATTGCCTCCCATTGGTTCTTCTTATAGTCTTTACCAGAGTAAACTCCCTTAGAAGCATAGTAGTCAACGGGTTTTATTATGTAATCATCTTTATTTTCAATATAGGATTCCCAGTCATTATCTTTTTTTAAAGTTTTAGTATGGGGTATGTGATTGTCGATAAATTTAATTTCTTCCTCATCTAGGTACTTTCTAAATTCATCATCATAAAGTACTTGGAAGAATTTTTTAGTATGGATAATTTGACTTTTTATAGGACCAATTATACAGGTTTTTCCAGATAATATCCCCATTATTAAATTTTCTAAACTTTCATAGTTATCCATCAAATCTTTTGTTACCAGCCTTCTGTAAATTATATCTATTTTTTTATCTTTATATAATAAATCGCCATCTTTATAATCCAATTCTCTTCCATCAATTATAAAGCAATTATATCCAGATTTTTCAAAGTATCTCTTAAATTCTTCTATTTCTACCTTTGTAGTCTTGTCAAGTAAATCAACTATTCCAATGTTTATTTGGGATTTGTCCTTAATTTTTTCATTTCTGTTTTTCTTATATTCTTGATATATTTCTTCAACCGTATCAACCCAGGAATCAAATAGTTCAAAGCTTTTAAAGTTATAATCTTTCATTTCTTTTAAAGGTTTAGACTCCAACAATATCCTGCTTAGTTCCTTGTCTTCATTCATTGCTGAAGATCCATCAGCATTTAATTCACAAAATTTGTAATCAGCTCCGTAGTAGAAAACATCAAACCTGCCCATAGGAACATAGGTGTCGTAATAGTGAGGTGCTCTTATAAGTTCTTCGAGTTTTTTATCAAAATTAAAAAGCTTTCTTACCTTTTTTTCTTCTAAATAAAGTTTAATTGTTTTATTAACAATCGAAAAGATATCTTTCGTTAATTTTTCAATTGTTTCGATATCCTTCTTCTGGAAGATTCTGGGTATGTACAGGTAAGGTACGGGTTTTCCTTTGTAAATAGCATTGGATTCCTTTACCTTTTTATCTACTAACTCTGCATCCTCTATATATTTATTGGAACTTTTTATTATTTTTCTAGATATTTCATTTTGAAAATTTAAATTATCCATATATTATATCAATCCTTTAGTATATTTTTTGCTGAAATTTCATCAAGTAGCTCTTCCTTATTACAGGTCTTTTTTAATTTGTTTGCCATCGAGTCGTAGTTGTTTATAAGTTCTTCTAAATCTTCTAAGTACTTTTTCTCTCCATCTTCAAGTTGACGTTTTGCATCCTTTATTAATTCTTTTACAAAATCATCCATAATTATATCTTTATAAGTTAAATGTATATCCTCTAATAAGAGATTGTTTAAATTATTTATGTCTTCATCTCTGTATTTAAGAGACATATTGTAGTATTTCTCCAAGTTTATCTTGCTGTAAAAAATCCCTTTTAATAAAGCTAGTAAAGATAAGTAATAAGGATACTTAATAGAATCTGCAACTCTTATTTCAATATAATTTTTAAGTCTAACATCAGGAAACACCATCCCTAAAACATGAGAAACATCATCTCTTTCAAAGTTGTTTTCATTATATATATCTACAACTTTTTTTCTTTGGGTACAAAAAGTCATTCCATCGTTAATAACGAAAATAGGCTCAGAATCTAGAATATATTCTGCATAATCATCAAAATCGAATTTTTTATCTAAACTTCCAGGTACGGATTTAGATCTTTTTATATCAGTATTTTGCCATATCTTTATACGCAGGTTGTTTTGTGGGTATATTTCTTTTTCAAATACTGGAGTGGAATCAAAAAGTCTAGATATAAAAGGAGTTAAAAAATTTGCAGTTCTAAATTTCTTTATAAAATCTTCCTCATCCTTGTAGTCTATAGCTACATGTAAAGAAGCTGTACCTTTCATCATATTATGGCAGAACTCTCCCTTTCCTGTAAAATAACTGTACATCATATCGTACCTTTCTTTTGGAAGTAGTTCCAGTTCATCAATTTTTGTATTCGGATGGTAACCGATAAGTATTAAATCTTTGTCCTCATCTATAACCTTGTACACATCCTCCAAAATTTTTATGTAGTCTTTTTTTATATCTTCAATATTTTCATATGCTTTTATGCTAAATTCGAACTGTCCGCCCGGCTCTAAAGTTATAGTACTGCCTTCTTTTTTTATACCGAGTATATTACTACCTTCTTTAGATAGAATTTGCCAGCCTAATTCAAGCATTCTAATTAGTATGTCTCGTTGTCCACCTTCTTTACTATAGCTAATACTTTTTAAAGTTTTCTTATCTACAAGAAAATGCTCAATTTCTAAACCTAAAAGCTCATTGTCATCATGTATACATTTGCTAAAATATGATTTAATTTTGTTTTTTAATATTTTTCTTTTATCCATAGGGTCTCCTCTAAATAAGTGTTTATCTTGTCCGTTTGTTTTATTTTATACTAAATATAGTAAAATTCAATTAAAAAATATAAAGCATTAAAAAAGAAGTTCTTGTGAACTCCTTATATATTTACCTTGTTTCAGCATTTTTATTCTGTGGATTGTAAGATTCTTCCGGTGCATTCTTAAAAAATATCCCGGTGGCTATTAATATCATCACCGTACATGTCATAAAAAGGTTGTAGTATTTAATGAGTTCTAAGGCAATTCCGGCGACAAAAACTCCTAGAGGTGATATTACCTGCATACCGAAGGAATATGCTGATAAAACACGCGCTCGTACTCTATTTGGTATCATCAGCTGCAAGTTTGTATTTATACTAGTATTTATAAAGGCATTAGCTACACCAAACATAACAAGGAAAATCAGAAGTATCCCAAAAAGATATATGCTTCCCCTGCCAAAAGTTCTGATTACCCATGGATAGAAAAATATTCCTATAATGAAAAACAGTCCTGCCTGGGCAGTTAATCCATATACTACGATTTTCTTTTTATTTAATTTTTGAGAAACTATACTCAATAGAATATTTCCTAAAAATATTCCTATCATTACGGAAGCTTGTAATACTCCAAACTGACTATCAGAAAAGCCTAAACCTTCTACGAAAATATAGGGAAGTATAACAGTAATAGAAGCAACTCCAAAAAAATTAGCAACAGCTGCAAAGTATATTAGTGGTAAAATTCCATCGGCATCTTTTATAAAATTAAATCCCTCGATTATATCTTCCTTTACTTTTTCCACAGTAATACTTTTGCTTTCTTCTTGAGGGAAATACTTGATGAATATTTCACTAACCGCCGATGCTATAAAGGAAACGCCATTTATAAACAATACTATTTTAATTCCGAAAAAGCCGAATAAAGCAGCACCTGCAATTGGTCCTATTATATAGGTTGCACTGTTAATGCTTCCAAGAACTGAATTACCCTTCAAAAGATTATCCTTAGATATTATTTCAGGAAGCATGGCAGCTGTTGAAGCATCAAATATAGAAGAAAAAGCTGACAGAAATATCTGTCCGATGAAAAGAATAGTCAGTGAAATATAACCATTGATAACTGCCGTAGCTAAAATTAAAGAAATAAATCCGCATAGAAAATCCATAGCGACCATAATTTTCTTTCTATTGAAATTATCACCTATTACTCCGCCTAGAGGCATGATTATTATTCTAGGTAAAAGCTGGACAAAGGCAAAAGTCCCCATAGCAAGTCCAGATCCGGTAGTTCTTAAAATATATAAGGGAATTGCTACGTTTTGAATTCCACTTCCCATTAAAGATACTATCCTTCCCGCTGCATATAAAATAAAATTTCTGCTAAATAACTTTCCCATAGATTTCCCCTTATTATTAATAATTTATAAAGTATATGTAAAGATTTTATTAAATATATTTTTTATTGTCAATAAATTTGAGTTTATTTATCAAATTGTTAATATTTTCAATGCAAGTTAAAAATATATAGTGCATATTATAGTGAATAAATTGCATATTTTAATCTTTATGTGTAGTATTAAAGAAAAACTAGAGGAGATTCTATGAAAAAAATTACAGCCATTATTATATTAATCCTTTTACTTCTAACCAGCTTTTACAATATAAATGTTCTAACTTTTGAACACTTCCAAGAAGAAGATATTTTGTTTATGTTTAGAGTGGAAGAAGGCGATGAGTTTATCGTTAAATGGATTCATTCTGTAGAACTAACTCCCTGGGAAGAAATTTTTAGGATTGATTCTAATAACAATATAATTCTCGATAGAACGAGATTTCAACAATTTGGTGCGGGAGTACCGGATTTTGCCGGAAAAACTGTTGAAATTAAAGATGGATATATAACCTATGGTGAGATTAATCAAAAAATTCCACTTCTACCTTACGGAATATCTAATTTTGCTAAACATACTTTAGTTTTTAATGATGTAGAATACCCCCTATATGAATTAGTCCCTGATGGAGATAGGATAAACATATATACGGAAAATATTAGCTTGCTAAAATACCTATATATAAAAGCAACCCTCAGATAACTGAGGGTTCTTTCATGGGAGAATTTATTGTGTTTTATATTGCTAATTTTCTTTTCTGAGTTTTCTTGTAAAATACTATCGCACCGAATATTACAAATCCGACAACATCTGTTGGTAATCCCGGTATCATAAGGAGTAAGGCTCCTGCAAATAGCATTCCTCTATTTAAAAGACTTATCTCGCTAATTAAGTAACCTTCTACTGCTGCTGCTAAGGACACAACTCCGATAACCGCTGTTACAGCAACTATAGCAATGGTAACAGGTGTAGCATCAATCATAAGTAGTTCCGGTGAGTAAGCAAATATATAAGGAACTACAAATCCAGCTATTGCTAGCTTAACAGCTTGAAGTCCTGTCTTTGTAGGATTTCCACCTGCTATACCTGCTCCTGCAAAGGCAGCTAGTGCTACCGGTGGAGTTAAGTTTGCAAGTATTCCGAAATAGAATACGAACATGTGAGATACCATCATTGGTACTCCCATTTTGGCTAGTGCCGGTGCTGCCATTGTAGCAGTAATTATATAAGCCGGTATTGATGGAAGACCCATTCCTAGTACTATACATGCTATCATAGTAAAGAATAGTGTAAGGAATAATACTCCGTTTCCTAAGAATAATATAGCTCCTGCTAGTTTAAGTCCAAATCCTGTTAATGTAGCAACTCCAATAATAAGTCCTACAATAGCACAAGACATTGCTACACCTAAAGCAGTTCTCGTACCTTTCTCAAGAGAGTCTATGATATCCATAAACATGCCTTTTGTTTCTTTTTTTATAATTCTAACAACAATGTTAAGACCTACTGTCATAAGAATTGAGAAAAATGCTGCATTTATAGGTGTTCTACCTTTTACTAACATATAAACTAACACAATTATCGGAATTAATAGATAGCCTCTTTCCTTCAGAACATCAAATAATCTTGGTAAATCTGCCTTTGGAAGACCTTCTAGTCCTCTTCTAGATGCTCTAAAGTGAATCATCATAATAATACCCAAGTAATATAAAAATGCTGGTATAATTGCACTTATTGCTATAGTTATATAAGGAACTCCTAAATATTCTGCCATGATAAATGCCGCTGCTCCCATTACCGGCGGAAGTATCTGCCCACCGCAAGATGCTGCAGCTTCTACTGCTCCGGCAAATTCATTTTTATAACCTATCTTTTTCATTAATGGTATAGTGAATGCACCTGTTGTAACAACGTTAGCCACTGCACTACCATTTATTGATCCTAAAAATCCACTTGAAACAACTGCTACCTTAGCCGGACCACCTTTACTAGACCCTGCTATAGCCATAGCCAAGTCGTTAAAAAACTGCCCCATACCTGAGGATGTTAAAAATGCTCCAAAAAGTATAAACAAGAATATGTATGTGGATGATACCCCAATAGCTATACCGAATATACCTTCCGTTGACAGGTACATGTATTCAGCTATTTGTGTTATGTTGTATCCTCTATGGGCAATAATACTTGGCAGCTTAGGTCCAAAATAAGCATAAGCTAAAAATAAAGCTGCTAAAATAACTATCTCTTTTCCTACAATTCTTCTTGCTGCTTCCATTAAAACTAATATAGCTATTATTCCAAAAACAACATCTGTAGTATTTGGCATTCCAGCCCTTAATACTATTTCATTATAGTTAAAGAAAATATACCCGCCTAGAACTAAAGAAATAATTGAAAATCCCCAGTCTATTAGAGTAGGTTTGTCTTTTCTTGATTTGTCCCAAAATGGATAAAGCAAAAATACTAAACTTAATATTACAGTAGTATGAACAGCTCTGTGAACTAAAGTAACTAAAGCTCCCTGCCATGCGGTATAAAGATGAAATAAAGCAATTCCTACTGCAACTAAAAAAACCACCATTCCTGGAAAAGTATTTCTTCCAAATTTTCTAAATCTGGCTTCTGTGTCATACTTTTCAAGTAGCTCGTTTTGGTCAATCTTTTTCTCTCCTACTTCAATTCCTTTTTCTTTATCGTCTTTCATGAAATTTATAACCTCCTAAAAATTAAAACTTCCCTGAATAAATTCAGGGAAGTATATAATTTATTCTAAAACGCCTGCTTCTTTAAAGTATCTTTCTGCCCCTGGGTGTAGAGGTATCGGCATACCTTGATTGAATTTTTCAATATCTATATGGTCTGCTGCACTGTGAGTATCTCTCATTGCCTGTAGGTTTTCAAATAATGTTTTTGTAATATCGTAAGCTACCTGCTCGGACACTTCTGAATTTGTTATAAGAATACTTTTAACTGCTGCAGTATATACATCTTCTTCGTTGTCATAAGTTCCTGCTGGTATAATTTCTGAACTGTAGAATGGTACTTCTTCAGCTAATTTTTCCACCATTTCAGGTCTTATTGGAACTATAACTACATCATGAGTAGTTGCTAAGTCCATTATAGTAGAGTTTGGTAATCCTGATGTTAAGAAAGCTGCATCAACTGTACCATTTTTCATTTGCTCTACTGACTCTGCATATGATAAGTAGTCTTCTTCAACGTCATCGTAAGTGATTCCGTGAGCTGCTAAAATATTTCTAGCATCAACTTCTGTACCACTACCAGGTGCTCCAACTCCAACTCTTTTTCCTGCTAAGTCTTCTATTGATTCAATTCCTGTACCTTCAACAGTTATAACTTGACAGAAGTTAGGATATAATGAAGCAATTCCTCTAAGGTTTTTAAATTCACCTTTGTCTGCAAAACTTTCAGTTCCTTCATATGCAAAGCTTACAACGTTGTTCATAGCTAAAGCTAATTCTGCTTCGTTGTTACCTATCTTAGTTGCATTAACTGCAGATGCTCCAGTTGATTCAACTGATGAGTTTGCATAACTTAAATTGTCGTTAAGTAGGTTTGATAAAGCTCCACCTAATGCAAAGTAAGGTCCTGAACTTCCACCTGTTAAGATAGTAATAAACTGATCTTCCGGTGTTTCTTCTCCTGATTCTGCTGGTTCTTCACCTTCAGCTGGTTCTTCACCTTCAGCTGGTGCTTCAGGTTCTTCAGCTGGTTCGCTTGAACATGCTGTTGCTACTAAGCTAAATGCTAGTATAATAACTAATAATAAAGAAATTTTTCTCATAATTTTTTAATACCTCCATTTGATTTGTATTAATTCTATTACAAGAAAACGTTTATTATAATTCTTTTTGGTTAAGTTACATTATAAATCTATAAGTTGCACTATATGGAATTGATAATTTTGTTAAATGTTCAATTTATTCTTAAAATCTTTAAGGTAACTTCTGCTTACAGGGATTTCATTATTTTCATAATGCTTCAACCTCAACTTAAATGTGTAATTAAACCAGGGTATAATTTCATTTACATAATCTAAATTAACAATAAAGCTCTTGTGGGTTCTTATAAAAGCTGGTCCGGATTTTTCTACAAACTCTTTCATGGTCATGTTCATATAGTATTTCTCATCCCTAGTAAATACATTGATTCTATTGTCCGAATATTCCAGATAGACTACATCTTTTAATTTTATTAAATAAAATTTGTCGGATTTTTTAACAGCTATTTTATCCATATGGGATTCAAAATCTTTTTTTTCTTCTTTTTTACTGTAATTATCCATATTTTTTCTAGCTCTATCAATACATTTTTTTAACCTATCTTCCATAATAGGTTTTACTATATAGTCAACTACTCCCATTTCAAAACCTTTTACTGCATGCTGATCGAAGGCTGTCGCTAAAACTATCTGAGGAGGATTTTTCATTTCTAAAATTTTTCTAGCAATTATCAATCCGCTATCCGTCTGTAAATTAATATCTAAAAATATCAAATCAGGTTTCAATTTTTTAATCAAAGGAATTACTTCATCTCCTCTTCCAGTCTCTCCACATATTTCTATGTCGCTGTACTTTTCAAGGAAGTATTTAAATTCATCTCTTATGTATTTTTCATCATCAACTAACAGCACTTTCATGGCTTACCTCTTCCCAAAATGAGTTGTGTTTTAAACATGGTATTTTAACTGTAACCTTGGTCCATTCTCCTTTTTTCGATTGAATATCAAGCTTATAATCTTTTCCAAATTTTCCAATCAACCTTCTGTTAACGTTGTAAAGACCAATCGACTCTACATGTTTGATTTTTTCGTCTGTTAAATTTTCTATTCTGTTTTCATCTATTCCTATACCATTGTCGTAAATTGAAATGAATACATTTCCCTCATGAGCTTCTCCATCTATAACTACCTTTCCACCTTCTTTTTTTGTAAGAATGCCGTGTTTAATAGCATTTTCTACTAAAGGCTGCAGGGTTAGTGGAGGTAGTAGGCAATCTAAGCTTTCATCTATGTTATAAATAACCTCCAGCTTATCTTCAAATCTAGCTCTTTCAATTTCCACGTAAGATTTTACATGGCCTAGTTCTACATCAATGGTAACTAAGTCTCTTTCTATTGTAAGGTTGTTTCTAAAGTGATTGCTCAAATGCAGTATTAATTCTCTAGCTTTTAAAGCGTTGGTCCTGCAAAGAGATGATATCACCGTTAGGGAATTAAATAAGAAGTGGGGATTTATCTGAGCTTGCAGTGCTTTAAGTTCAGCTTCTACTAACAGCTTAGAATTTTCTTCCAGTCTGTTTATCCTTATTTGGTTGGAGAAAAGTTTAGACAGTCCCCAGGCCGTCTCCCTATCTATTTCTGTCATTGAGTTTTGCGGGAACTTATAAAATTTCATAGTACCAACAACTTCTTCCCCATCCTTTAAAGGAGTAATTATAGATGAGTTAAGCATGCAGTTTTTTACTTCGCAATCTGTTTCTGTACATTTGTTCATCTGTATCATATTACCATTTTTAAGTACATCGTAAGTTGATTCTGTTACTATTGGCTTACCAACTCCGTGTCTTATAGTTGATTCACCAGAATGAGCTATTATGGAATTCTTATCTGTTATAGATACTGCATCAAAATCAGTCATTTCATGGATTGTATCTGTAATCTTATTTGCATTTCCTATATCAAGACCACCCTTAATATAAGGTAGTATTTTATCTACTATATTTATTGATAGATTTACCTGTTCGGCACCTATTCTCTCCCTATCTTTATTTACATTGGCAATAATTAAAAATAGTAAAGCAAGGCCTATTGAGTTGATAAGAACCATAGGTATCCATATGTTTTTTACCAGTTCTACCGCAGCTGGAAAAGGCTTAGAAAATATTAATACAGATATTTTTCTCATGCTTTCTCCTATAGCTCCAACTATGGCTGCATAGATCCATATATTTTTCTTATTCTTTATTCTTTCACCTATAAGTCCAGCAACTAACCCCTCAAGAGGAACAGATACAGCACAGGCAACCTGGGTGAAAAGACCTGTAGGCATAGTATATCTATGAAGCCCAGCTATTAATCCAGCGAGAAAACCTACTATAGGTCCTCCAAGGATTCCTCCTGTAGCAACCCCAATAATTCTGGTGTTTATTAGTGCCCCGTCAAACTCTACACTTAAATATGTTCCGATTATTCCAAATACACCAAAAACTACTGAAAGAACAAGCTTATCTTTTAAATTTACGGGTTTTTTATTTATTAAAGCTCTTGCAGTTTTTAAATTTGATAATATAAATGCAAATATAAATAATGTTCCAAACCTATTTGCAAGATTGGTAATTAAAAAAGTATAATTTTCCATAAAACTCCTACTCTACTTACTGAATTTTTCTACATGAATATTTTCTTTCTTAAGTTCATTTAAATCATAAGGTTTTTTCTCTTCGGCTGGATATCCTACTGCCATCATGCATAGAACTTTTTTATTCGTTGGTAACCCAAGGATTTCTTGAACTAAGTTTCCCGAGTCAATATCTTTCTCGTAATCGTACTTTCTATTTCTTATCTGTACCCAACAGGATCCAAGACCCATTTCATGACATGCTAAGTGTAGGTAACCTGCTGCTATAGATCCGTCTTCCACCCAGACATCATTGTTTTCATCATCTACAGCTACTACTACTGTTAATGCTGAGTCTGCTACCATTTTACCTCCCTGAGGTTTTACTTCTGATAGTTTTTTTAAGGTATCTTTGTCTTCTACAAATACAAACTCCCAACCTCTCTTGCTTTTTGAAGTTGGAGAAAGCAATGCTATATCTTTTAGCTTTTCCACTTTTTCTTTTTCTATAAGTTTATCTTCAAATTTTCTAATGCTTCTTCTAGTTTTTAATAAATCTAAAATCATAATATCTCTCCTCATCTTAATTTTTTAAAAAAGTCCTTCATAATATTTGAACATTCTTCTTCAAGTATTCCTCTTCTCACTTCCACTCGATGATTTAACCTATCATCTTCTACTATATTATATAAAGAACCGCAGGCTCCTCCTTTTGGATCCATAGTCCCTATTACAAGTTCTGTAATTCTTGAATTTACTATAGCACCGGCACACATAGGACAGGGCTCTACCGTTACATACATAGTGCAACCTGTAAGTCTCCAATTTTTTAGGTTTTTTGAAGCTTCTTTAATAGCCATGATTTCTGCGTGATTTGTAGTATCTAATGATACTTCTTTTCGATTGTATCCCTTTGCTATTATCCTACCATCTTTAACTATAACAGCTCCTATAGGAACTTCATCCAGTTCATATGCCTCATAGGCTTCGTCTAAAGCCTTGTTCATAAAAAAATTATCCATAAAAAAACTTCCTTATAATATATTACTCTTATTTTAGCAGAAAATATATAAACTGTTAAGGAAGTTGTTATCTATTTTATATTATTTGTCTTTTTAATTGGGGTATCATTTTTATTCCAAGTAGGGTTGCCAGTATACATTTAATAATATCCCCGGGCAAAAATACAAGGACACCACTTTTAAATACGGCTGAAAACCCAACCTCTGCTCCAGCTACCTTAGTCAAAACTAAATACAAATATGGAAAACCTACTGCATATATTACCACCAGGCCTAGAAGTGAAGCAGCAAATATATTTTTAAATGTATAATTTCTATACCTTTCCACCAGCTTACCTATAATATATGAAGCTAATATAAATCCCAGTATATATCCAAAGGAAGGTGCAAATATATATGAAATACCACCCATACCACCTGAAAAAACTGGCAAACCTATCAAACCCATAGCTAAATATAATATTTGAGATAAGGGTCCGCATTTAGGACCTAAGATTATCCCGGATAAAATTACAAAGAAAACCTGAAGAGTGAAATTCACTGGACCCAAGGGTATTGCTATAAATACGGCACTTACAGCCATAAGAGCTGCAAATAAGGATGTTAAAATCATATTTTTAGTAGATATTTTCATGATGCCTCCATTGTCAACTTGTTTTGTTTTATGGTTAACGATTATATATTCTATATGATTAATTGTCAACCTAAAATATTTTTTAGTTAACTAATTAATGTGGCACACAATTTGCAAAATATAATACTGACTAAAAAATTAAGGAGGTTTTTATGAGAAGGAAGAGAATAATTAACTGTTCAATAACGGGGTCAATACATACTCCATCTATGTCCCCGTACTTACCAACAACACCTGATGAAATAGCTCAAAATGCTATAGATGCTGCTAATGCTGGGGCTGCTACCGTTCATATACATGCTAGAAGTCCTGAAGATGGTAAACCTTCATCAGATTTGAAAATCTATGAAGAAATCATTGACAAAATAAGAAGTAGAAATAAGGATGTTATCATTTGCATTACTACAGGCGGTAGCTTTTATATGACGGTTGACGAAAGAGCTGCTTCTGTACCTAAATTCAAACCAGAACTAGCATCAATGAATGCTGGGTCAATAAATTGGGGGCTTTTTCCTGCAGCAGATAAAATCAAAGAATTTAAATACGACTGGGAAAAACCAAATTTAGAAGGAACTATAGACGTTATATTTAAAAATACTTTCGGTGACATGAAGAAGCTACTGGAAATGATGTCAAAAAACAACACTAAGCCGGAACTAGAATGCTACGATGTTGGACACTTATATAATGTTAAGTTTATGAAAGATTCTGGTTGGATTAAAGGAAAACCTTATCTGCAATTTGTTTTAGGAATCAACGGAGCTCTTGCTGCTACTCACTATGACTTGCAATACATGAAGGAAACTGCAGACAGATTATTTGGAAATGATGGTTATGAGTGGTCAGCTTTTGGTGCTGGTAAGACTGAATATCCAATATGTACACACAACTTATTTTTAGGAGGCCACGTTAGAGTTGGAATGGAGGACAATTTATACTTATCTAAAGGAGTTCTTGCAAGGAACAATGGCGAATTAGTTGAAAAAATGGCTAGGATCATGAAGGAATTTGACTATGAAATTGCTACTCCTAAAGAAGCTAGAGAAATTTTAGGAATCAAATAGGTTAAAGGATGTTGTTTATAACCTACACATTAAATAATTTGTCTTTAATAAACAACACAAAATACATAGAATAGGAGGAGATATATATAAGTAAAAAATAATTATAAATATTTATTAATAGACAAGTTTCAATCATTACATTAAAATTAATTTTATTAAACTATCTATTTAAGGAGGAACAAAATGGTTTGGTTATTATGGGCATCAACAATCATAATAGGAATAGTAATATGTACTGTAGTTTGCAGTAAGATAGAAAATACTGGATTAAAAAGACTTGGGGCAACAGGTAGTCTTTTTAAATATCAATAATAAAGGAGTAATAACATGGCTTATATAATTGTTTTTGGTTTATATTTTGGTTTTATAATAATTAGTTCAATAAAAAGTTCTAAGCAAGTAGAAACCTTGTCCGATTTTACGACTGGTGGTCACAGAATGGGCTTGTTTTTGGGAGTTGGAACTTCTATAGCAACGTGGTTAAGTGTTGCATCAGTTATGGGTGTACCTGGAAACCTATATACAACTGGATTTGCAGCAATCACTGGATGGGTTTCAGGTTGGTTTTTGGCAACAGCTTTAATGCCTATAATGGCATATAAGGTAAGATTTCCTAAAATACCTACTCGTAGTTTTCCGGAATTTATGAGATTGAGATACGATCCTTTTGCAAAAAACAGTAAAATGCAACTACTAGTAGCTGTTTTAATGATAATTGGATATTTTGTATTCGCTCATCTTCAGGTAGTAGGATTTGGAATTGTTTTTTCAACAGTTACTGGTTTACAATATGAAATTGCTATCTTTTTCTTTCTAGCAATATTAATCTTCACAAGTATGGGAGGCTTTTGGTCTGTAGCAGCAACTGATACATTAAATGCAATAATGATTTTTATTGGTGTAGTAGTAGCAGCATTTGTCGTACTTCAAAACACAGGAGGTATAGGTAATATCATGCAGACTATATCAACAACAACAGCACCAACCTTTGTAGGTGGTGAAGCTAAGGAAGCTGGAATAATGATTTCACCTGCTGGTACATTTGGTGCATCTGCTTTAATTTCAATTTTCTTATCAAACTCATTAGGTGCTGCTGTAGCCCCTCACTGGATTACAAGATTTATGGCTCCTAAAAATGCTAAAGCTGCTGCTTTACAAATGACAATAACTTTAGTTTTACTAGTAGGTATTTTTGTACCTTTAATTATAATTGGTCTTGGATCAAAAGCTTTGTTACCGAGCCTCCCAGTAGGAAAAACTACTGATTATCTCTTTCCGATGTTAATTACTCAGTATGCACCACCAATTATAGGTGCTATCGCTCTTGCTGGTATTTCTGCTGCTGCAGTATCAACTGCTAACTCCATGCTTTTAATTTGTGGTACAGGAGTTGTTTACGATATAAAAAGAACTCTATCTGGAAGTGAAGTTGCTTCTGAAGCTGATGACAACACTACCGTTAAGCAATTAAGAATAGTTATTTTCGGATTAGGTGCATTAGCAGTAATCAGTGCTATCAAACCTCCCGTTTTATTAGCAATGGGCTTCACCTATATATACGGTGGGTTTGGAGCAGCATTCTTTTGGCCAGTAGTATTAGGATTGTACTGGAGACGTATGAATAAAGCGGGTGCTTATGCAGCAATTATTGCCGGGCTAGGTGGATATATATTTGCTACAATCACGGCTTCTAGTATTCCATCCTTCTTAGTAGGTGCAGGACTTTCCCTTGTTGCATGTTTAATAGGTGTATTTACAACTAAAAAACCACCTCTGGAATCATATGAGTCCTTCTTTGAACCAGAAATAAGTGAATCTACAAGAAAAGTAGTATATAAAATTAGAAAAGAATCAGATGAAAGAAACGATATTAAAACTGAAGGAATTAAATAATACATAAGGAGTACATAATGAAAAGACTAGAAAATAAAATAGCAGTAATTACTGGAGGTGCAAAAGGCATAGGTTTTGCTACATGTAAGAAATTTGTTTTAGAAGGCTCAAAAGTAATAATCTTTGATATTGATGAAAAATCTATTGAGGAAGCTGTTATTGAACTAAATCAAATAGAAAATCTAGCTGAAGGTTATAAAGTAGATGTAACCGATAAATATAGTGTAGAAAATGCTTTCAAAACAATAAAAGAAAAATACAAGAATATAGATATCCTAATCAATAATGCCGGTATACTCAAGGACAATCAGTTAGATAAGATGAGTTATGAAGATTTCGATAAAGTAATTGATATAAACCTTAAAGGAACCTTTAACTGCTCTAAAGCTGTTATACCATATATGCTTGAGCAAAATAAAGGATGCATAATTAATGCTACATCTATTGTAGGAGTATATGGAAACTACGGACAAACTAATTATGCCGCTTCAAAATGGGGAGTAATTGGTATGATGAAATGCTGGGCAAAAGAGTATGGTAAATTAAATATACGATCAAATGCTGTTGCTCCTGGCTTTATTGATACTCCAATACTTGATCCTATTCCTGAAAAGGTTATTAACAATCTAATTAGAGGCATTCCTATGAGAAGACTAGGTAAACCTGAAGAAATAGCAAACGTTTATGCTTTTTTAGCTTCTGATGAAGCTTCATATATAAATGGAGCTGTAATTGAAGTAAGCGGCGGGAAAACATTATAGGAGGGAAAAATGAGAATTGCAATTTTAGGCGCTGGCTCACTAGGTACAATAATAGGCGGGCTAATTACAAAGGGTACCTTAGGAGAACACGAGGTCACCTTAATAGATACAAATGAAAAACATGTTGAAAAGTTAAACGAAAAAGGAGCTACAATAACAGGGTTTTTAGAATTCAATCATCCAGTTATTGCTAAAACTCCAGATAACATGGACGGAATTTACGACTTAGTAATTCTTCTGACTAAACAAACTTTTAATGATACTGCACTTACAAACTTACTCAACTATATTAATGAAGATAGTGTAGTTTGCACCTTGCAAAATGGAATACCAGAGGAATTTGTTTCAGAGTACGTTGGAATAGAAAGAACTGTGGGAGGAGCTGTTGGTTTTGGTGCTACATGGATTGAACCTGGAGTTTCTATGCTAACGTCAAAATACGAAGCTGTAAAAAATTATGCCTTTGATATCGGCGAAATTAACGGACAGATTACACCAAGAATAGAAATGGTTAAAGAAATTCTTTCCAATGTAGGCACTACTGAAATAATGACAAATTTAATGGAAATAAGATGGTCAAAAGTCTTAATGAATGCTACTTTTAGTGGTATGTCAGCAGCATTAGGTTGCACTTTTGGTGATGTAATGGATAATGAAATAGCCATGAAAGCATTATCATATGTTGCCGATGAGACGGTAAAAACAGCTCATGCTAATAATTACGAGTTGATTTACATGAATGGAATAAACATGGATGATTTAGAGCTAAAAAACAGTGAAACTTTAGAGGATAAAATGGAGCTGTACCATATCGGGTGGGATAAACACAGAGATCTAAAAGCAAGTATGCTTCAAGATTTGGAAAAAGGCATCCCATGTGAAATAGATTACATAAACGGTGTTGTCTCTAAAAAAGGAAAAGAAAAAAGTGTAAAAACACCTTTTAATGACAAAGTTATAGAACTAGTTAAAAAAGCTGAAGCAGGAAAATATGTTCCAGATTTCAAAACTAATTTGAAAGAATTTGAAAGAATGTTAGATTTTTAGCATTTTAACTAAATATTAAAAACTCTCCAATTTGTAAAATTTTACATTAAGGAGAGTTTTTTTATATTTTTATATTGTATTTCTTTAATTTAGTATACAGGTAAGTCCTATCGATATCTAAAATTTTAGCTGCATGGGATTTATTGCCACCAGTTTTTAACAACACTTTTGTTATGTATTTCTTCTCTACCTCTTCCTTTATGTCTTCTAGGGAGAAATATTCCGAAGCTACATTTACTACATTATCAGATTCAGAACTTAAATCCCTATTAAAGATTTCAAAATCTTCGTATTCTAAAATTCCTGATGCTTTAATTACGCAGGCACCCTTAACTGCATTTTCAAGTTCTCTAACATTTCCAGGCCAATTGTATTTTTTTAACTCTTCTACTATTTTTTTATCTATGCCTACTATACCTAAGCCATAAATATTATTATATTTTTCTATAAAATAATTAATTAAAAGCTCAATATCCTCAAGTCTTTTATTCAATGGCGGTATATTTAACTCAATTACATTAATTCTATAATATAAATCTTCTCTAAACTTTCCATTTTCTACCATTTCTTTAAGATCTCTATTTGTACTGCAAAGTATTCTTACATCTAAAGGGATGGTTTTGTTATCTCCAATTCTTTCTATCTCTCTTTCTTCTAAGACTCTTAGAAGCTTAGATTGGAGAGCTATTGGCATTTCACCTAATTCATCTAATAAAATAGTTCCTCCATTAGCATATTCAAACTTTCCTATCTTTCCATTTTTTAAAGCTCCAGAAAAAGAACCAGGAGCATATCCAAACAACTCTGATTCTATTAATTCCTTTGGTATTGCTGCACAGTTTATCTTTACAAATTTTTTATCACTTCTATCACTTAAACTGTGTATAGCATTAGCAAAAACCTCTTTACCCGTTCCGGTTTCTCCTGTAATCAAAATAGAAATAGGTGATTTTGAAATTTTTTGAATCTTATTTTTTAAGTTGTTAATAATATTAGAAGAACCAATAATTTTATCTAATCCACTGTTTGATTCTTTCAGTTTCTCAATTTCTTTTTTATATTTAAGGTTCTCTTCTTTTAATTTTTCGATTTTTTTATTTAAAATTTCAACTTTATACAAATCTTGAAAAGTAGCAGTTGAAATTAATCCAGTTATTTTATTGTTATCATCCCTTATTAAAATCCGATTACAAATTACATCTTTTCCATTTTTCAAAGTGAAAATGTCACCTATAGTTTCAACCTTGCTTTCTAAAACTTCCGGTATTTTAGTATTTGGAATTACATCTTCTATATATTTTCCCACTACATCATCTTCTATATCCAAAATATCCAGATAGTCTTCGCTAATGTATGTTATCTTCCCTTTTTCATCTGTTATAACTGTAAGATACAAGGAATTTATCGCTCTAAACAAATCTTCACAATTACTATTTTTAAATAAGTTCAATTTAAGAACCTCCATTATTTAAATATGATTAATTATATCACAGAATCCCTTATATATCTATTTGTCAGCTGTTTTCACACTATTGAAATATATGTTTACATTATTTGTCAACCTAAAATAATTTTTAGTTAACTAATTATTTAACTAATGAAATTTATGTGGTAAAATTATATGAGTTATTAATCAAAGAGGTGAATCATGAAGGATAAAATACTACACATATTAAAAGAAAGCACAGATTACGTGTCCGGGGAAAAAATAAGCAACTTACTTAATGTAAGCCGAACAGCAATCTGGAAAAATATCAATTCTCTTAAAGAAGAAGGATACAAAATAGATTCTGTATCTAGAAAAGGATATAAGCTTATAAGCTCTCCAGATATACTGTCTTATGAAGAAATAGAACCTTATTTAAACACTACCTATATAGGAAGGAACATACTATACTTTAATACTATAGATTCTACCAACAAAAAAGCTAAGGATATTGCAGAATCATCTTCTGACGGTACAGTAGTAATAAGCGAAGAACAAACAGCCGGTAGGGGCCGTCTGGGAAGAAACTGGTCCTCACCAAAAGGCAAAAGTCTTCTTATATCTATACTTCTCAAACCAAATATAGATCCATCTAAAGTTTCAAATATTACTTTAGTAGGAGCAGTCGCATTAGTTAAGACATTAGAAAACTTTGGTATAGAAGGTTTAATAAAATGGCCAAATGATATAATTATAAATAATAAAAAAATAGCTGGAATCCTTACTGAAATGAGTGCTGAAATTAATCAGGTTAACTACATAGTAATGGGTATCGGTGTAAACCTATATGTAAAATCAGAAGAATTGCCTGAGGACATAAGACATAAAGCAGGATCCATATTATCAGAAACAGGTAAAAGTATAGATAGAAAAGAATTTACTGGCAAGTTTTTAAACTATTTCGAAAAATACTACCAGGAATATTTCCTGGGAAATAATTTTAAAGAAATAGTAAGAATTTCTAAAGAAAAATCTATTCTTTTGAGTAAAGAAGTTAGAATTATAAGTAGAGATACTACTTATGAAGCTAAGGTATTGGACATAACCGAAGAAGGTCATCTACTGATAGAAAAGAAAGATGGTACTAAAGAAGAAATTTACTCCGGCGAAGTATCTGTCAGAGGAAAGAATGGATATATATAAAAATTTTTCCATTCAAATGCTAGCTGCTTACCTACCTAAAAGTTATAACAAAGACATATTTAATACAAAGTCAGATATGTTTTTCAACCATATAGTGAAAGAGTCTATGTCTGGAAGTGATATTTATATTAATTAAATTTCGAGAGAATCTTATATATTATCAATAGCTATATTTTTCAAAAAATCATCTATTAAACTTCTTCTAATATAACAAGTAGTTTTATTACTGCCTAATAAATTGCATAGTTTCTTTAATTCATCCAAAGTAATATAGTTTATTTCATAAGCTTTACCCAACACGCCTAATATGCCTATATATTCTATTTCAAGCTCATTACAAGCTTTTCTAACTAAACCATCATTACTGTTGCAGTAATAAGTATATTGTTTAGCTATAGAGATTGCCATTTTATCAGGATTAGAAAGTTTGTTGAACTTTTTACTATTTGTCAATTCATAGTAGGTTGTATAACCTATGTCATTTTCTAAATCAGATATTTCATATTCAAATTCATCTAATTCTTTCATTACTTCTTTTAAAATTTCCATATCATATATTACTCTTGGTATTGTAACTTTATCAAATACCTTGAAAAGTATATCTAATCTTTTAAGTTCAAATAAATCTACTAATATATTATTATCTACAACAGCTGAGTTTATGTTAGAGTTTTTCGTATTGGTCAATAGAACCACTCCAATCTTTAATTATTTTTCTCGCTTCAATTAGATTAATGTTTAATGCTTCAGCTATTCTATTTACCGATATATCTTCATTTAAGTATAGATTTTTCATTGTTGATACAAGTCTATTGTTTTTATCTTCAATTGATATGGCATCTATTGGATCTGGTTCTATTTTTTTCCATCCTTTTATATTTAATCTTTTCCAAAATTCTCTATATTTGCCTTTGCTTATAATACCATAGTCGTGCAGAGACATATATAAAGTCTGAATACTAACCTTAAAATATTTTTTCATTTCATATATATCAACATTTTTGCCTTTTGACTTAATGTATTTCTTAACTAAATTCTCTGGTAATAAGAAATACCCTGCAAACTGGTTTGCTACTTTTTCGTCTATACTACTTCTACTGCTTTTATATAATGGATCATTACTATATTCTTTATATTCATTTCTGTTAAATAAAATATGTCCCAACTCATGAAAAAGAGAAAAAATTTGTCTTTCTTCAGAAATTTTTTTATTAGTATTAACAAAAATAAAGCTTCCAAAATCATTCGAATATGATGAAGCACCAAAAAATTTCTCATTAGAATGAGGTAAGGCTATAACATTTATACCTTCTTTTTCTAAAACATCGTAGTAGTTGTTAGGAATAACTTCTTCTATATTAAATTGCTCTCTTATTTCCATGGCTACATTTTTTATGTTATTTTTATCTTCTTCATTTATTTTTCTCTTTTCAATATTAAGGTTATAATTCTGAGGTATATATCTCATTTTATCTAAATCAACAATTGATATATAATTTTCAAAATAATTGTATATTTCTTGGAAATCAAACTCTTCGATATTTTCTACTGGCTTATCTGCTCTAAAAAGTAAATTTAATTTATTATGTTCTTCACTAAAAAAGAAATCAAAAGGTACATTAAAATATCTAGCTATAATAGCTAATTTCTGACTATCAATTATCTGTTTTCCATTTAAATAACTTGATACAGTTGGATGGGTAACTCCTATTATTTTTGCCATTTCCCTTTGAGAGATTTTTTTACTATCCATTAATTCTTTTATATTTCTACCAATTATTTTTTCTACATTCATTTCCTATCCCTCCTTTATAATTATTTTACCATATATTATTTATATGTACAATATTTTGGTAAATTTAATAACCATTATGTATGTTTTAAAAGATATCCCTTTAATTTCATCTATCGTTTCATTTTGAATCGATTGAAACAACACCAGTTCTTATTATATAAAACCTACCCTAGTAATTACTATTTACTAGGGTAGGGTAGGTTAAGTTTATTTTATTTCTATATTTAAGTAATCCTCAAGCATGTTAATAGTATTTTCAAAGTCCTCGTTTATTTGTATATTATATCTCATATACTTCATGTTTCCAGTTTCAGCTGTTTCATAAAATATCGAGTAATTTCTATAATAGGTCTCCGGTTTTACTTCAGGAACTGCAGTTTCTACTTCTTTATCCTCTTCTATTCTTCTTTCAATATAGTAGTCTGGGCTCCTATTTGCATCAGGTCTTATAAGAATTTCAAAGGAATATTTTGACTCCTGTAAATAATTTTGGTAATCTTTCTCTAAATTAATTTTAAGTTTTCCAATATCTATATCACTAATATCGTGAGTCTTGTATCCATTTTCGTCGTTGATTTCAAAATTAATATTGGTTATGTATGATTCGTTGAAGTACTTGTTATTATATGGAAGCCTACTTTCGAATTCTTCAGTAATTAGTATTTCTTTAGCTTTAGAGTTTAAATAATCTCCATTGTAATCTTCTGCTCGTTCTAAGTTGTAGTATCTTGTTAAGTTATCTCCATCTTTCATTACATAGGTTATAATAACATTTTGATTTAAGTAGTAGCTTTGATCTTCCAATATATGTTGATGAATGTCTATTATATTATCTATGCTTTTAGCTGAAGTATATACATCAACATTTTCTTTAAAGCTTTCCTCTTTTATGTCTTCAAGATTGAAATCGTAAACCTGTCTGCTTCTATCCCATTCCTGCTGGTAATGATACATAGAATTTCCAATAAAAGCATACTCTACTTCTTCAGCCTCGGGTATGTAGTACTCGTACTGATTTGTAGCTATATTTCCACCTACAATAAACAGTGCAAAAATAACTAAGTAAATTATGTACATCTTTAGACCTTTAAGTGATGGAGAAAAAGATTTTTCTAAAATAGCGTTTATTATATAGTATGCCAGGGCTGATAATAAAACAAATACAGCCATCTTTCCTATGAAACTTTCCGTCCTTAATGCTAGTGAAAATCCTATAGGTACTAATGTAGCTAAAAACAATGATATGAAATACTTATATCCATCATAAACTACTAGTTCAGTTGTTCTCTCGTTTTTTCTCCTTTTTAGCAGTTTAAATCCGATTAAGTATAGTACAGTCATAATAACTGCCAACTGGAAAAAGTAAGTCCAGTTTATCCCATCATCAAAGTAGTTTAAAAAGTACAAGTTGTTAACCTTGTAATAGTTGTCTACAAAACTGTTAAAAAGTATATTTGCGTTGAATCCTAAGGCCAAATCTTCAATTATTGTAAACAGGTAGTTAAGTATAGCCAGAAATGATAAAGGCAGGGTAAAGTTTACCACAGTTGCTACCGCTGCAGCTATAGAGTTGCCTGTAAGTATACTTGAAAAAGCTGCCGTTATAATTCCAGTAATCAGCCAAGGTATAGTGATTATGTACATTTCATTAATATCTACAGTATCTATACCAGCAATCAAGTTAATTATAAATAGCAATCCTACAAGTACCGCTGTAAATATAATATTAGATATGATTGTTATATTTACTCTCTGCAATGAAGTCATAGGTTTAGACAAGTAGTATCCCAACTTTCTATTGTCGTGGAGATAACTAAAGTCTATTATACAGTTTATGAACACAAGAATAAAAATCTCTATCATTCCTACTACTATATTTCCTTCCTGTATTTCACTTATAAGTAATAAGGGCATTATTAATACAGTAATAATCAATATAGCAAAAGAAATTAAAAACCAGTTTTTCTTACCTGCAATACTGTCCAATAGTACCGTTTTAAAATTATTAGGAAATAAATTCTTCTTTTCCATATCCGGCACCTCCTAACTCTGTAATAAATATTTCTTCTAAATCCATGGATAGTTCATCAAATATTAAAAGAGTGTATTTCTCGTTTAAATCTTTTCTAAATATATCAACGTCTCCTTTTATTATACCGAAGTATACGCTTCCAATTTTTTGTGTTTTGATGATTTGGTATTTATCACTTTTTATCTCTTTATACTCTTCTTCTATAGCAAATTGTACTCTTTTAACTTCTTCTTTAAGAATATCCATTTTTTCTTCTTTTATTATTCTTCCTTCGTGCATTATTCCAACTTTATCGCATATATTATCTATTTCTTTTAAATCGTGAGAGGAAATGATTACCGTAACATTCCTTTCCATAACTTCATTTATAAGTACATTCCAAAATTTTCTCTTAACTACTGCATCTAGACCATCTACTACTTCATCTAATAGTAATACTTCCGGCTTAGCTGATACAGCTATTATAAAGGCTGCCTGCTTCTTTTGACCTTTTGACAAGGTGGTTAATTTTGCTTTTCTATCTATGTTGAAAAATTTAAGTAGTTTTTCATATTTTTCTACAGACATATTTTTATAAAGTTTGCTTTCGTATTTAAAAAGCATATCCAAGTTGTATCCATAAGGAAAGAATAAGTCATCCTGTATGTAGTAGAATTTTTCTATTTCGGGACTTTCTTCTTTTATTTGAGTATCTTTGTAGTAAATACTCCCGCTGTCTCCTTTGTATATTTGTATAATATGTTTTAGGAGAGTAGTCTTACCGCAACCGTTTGAACCTACTAGGCCGTAAATCTGCCCAGTATTTGCTGTAATATTTATATCTTTTAGGACGTTAAAGTCTCTAAACCATTTATTTAAACCTTCAACTCTTATCATAACCCTCATCTCCTTTCAGAAGATTTTTTATGAAATCTACTATTTCACTATCTGTCATTTTTATTAATCGCATTGATTTGATTGATTCTTTTAGATTTAATTCTATACGTTTCATATAAGTACTTAATGATTCATCTCTTTTGTTTACAAAGTATCCTTTACCCTGTTCCGATCTGATATAGTTATCCATTTCCAATAGTTTATATCCCTTAACTATGGTATTTGGGTTTATTCTGAGTGTAGAAGCGAGTTCTCGTACTGAAGGTATCTTTTCATTAGGCTTTAAAACCCTGGACACGATAAGTCTCACAAATTCACTGTAAATCTGCTCGTATATAGGATTAGAACTATTTGAATCTATTCTAATCATAGTCATATCTCCTTTCACTGTATTAGTATATGTATTACAGTAACTGTATTATACTTCCTGGTACAGTTAAAGTCAATTACTTATTTATTAATTTTTTATTTATATAAAAAAATACTTCCTGTAGACAATTAAGTAAAAGTTATTGTTCAAGAAGTATTTTTTGATTTAACTTATTTTTTGTTAGTAGTTTATAGACTCTTCTATTTTTTCTCTTTTTTCACCTTTCTTTTGCTCTTTGCTAAATTTGTAAATATTACCGGCTATTAGAGCAGTTATGGGTGCTACAATCACTAATCCTATGCTTCCTATTAAAGTACGCATTATTTCAGCAGATACAATCTTTAAATTTATTATTCTTAAAAAACTTGAATTTTTTGTCATAAACAACATGAGAAGCGTTAAATATCCACCTGAATATGCAAGAAGTAGGGTAGTAGTCATCGTACCAATTACTGCACTTCCTACATTAAATCCAGATTTAATAAGTTCTTTTTCACTAATTTCAGGTTTTTTTTCTACTATTTCTTTCATAGAGGCAGAAACGTCCATTGCAATATCCATAGCAGCTCCTGATGCCCCAATTATAATTGCTGCATAAAAAACTTCAAGCATATTTAAATTTAAGTTTCCGTTTATAAGCACAGACATTGAATAAGCTTGAGTCATACCCATAAGACCCATTTCTTTTCCAAAAACTAATGTTAATACAGTTGTTATTAGAAGTCCTATTATTGTTCCTAGAAAGGCTGATATGCCTTTTTTTGTGAACCCTGCTACTGAAAATATTATTATAGCTGATAGAATCACAAGGGTAAGAACTGCCGTAAAAATGGGATCGTTGCCTTCTAATATTCTTTTTACTAAAAAATTCCATATTATATAAAGGCTAGCTACAAAAGAAAATAATGCTTTTATTCCTACTGTTTTTGCAAATAATACCAACAAGATAGTAAATATAGAAAACATTATTATAATACTATTTTGCCTAAACATGTCAATAGCTTTAGCACCTCTTATAGCCCCAGTATTTTTATCTATAAGTAGAGCTGCTATAATTTTGTCTCCTACTTGGTAATAATTATCCATCTCCAACTGTCCTAAAAGCAGGTTGTCAGCATAAAATTTTTCTCCTTTATAGTCTCCATCTAATACTTCAATCAGTAAAGTTTGGTTTCCTATACTAGCTATTCCATTACTTACAATGTTTGAGTCATCTACTTCTAAAACTTCTGCTTTTACTTCTAAATCTCTGTCAACATTTTCCATTGTATTATTGATAACAAAAAACACAAATACAAGTATTGTAAGTACTATAAAAAACAATGGTGTCCTAATCTTTTTTATCATCTTCATCCCTCTTTTATAATGCAAAGAAACTCGCATCCAAAGCGAGTCTCCCTGCATATAGGTTAATTTATGACTAATTACCTGCTTAAATTGAAATTCATTAATTCTGCCATAGCTTGAGCTATTTCAGTATTATCTTTATATCCACTAAAATCCTGCGCTCCCTTTCCTACTGCCGACATAGGTATAGCTGTAGCTGAGTGAGCGAATGTAGTCCACTGGATGTTTACTCTTTCTGATAATAAATGAGTTGCCGCTATTGCTTCAGGAGTATAGTAGCTTCCATATGTATTTGGATTAGCTCCAGTTTCAACTGACATCGCAGATTCAATTTCAGCTATTTCCTCTGCTGTTAGGTCGTCAAGTCCTAAGTGTTCGTCTATATATGCAAGATATTCTTCCAGTGTGTCGTAATCAGCATATTGAAGAGTATCTTCAACGGATACGTCTACATCTTCAAGTTCATCCATATTTAAGAAATAGTTGTTTGCAAAGCCCAGTCCCATTCCACCAGTTTCATGGTCACCTACTACAACTATTAGAGTTTCTTCAGGATGAGACATATAAAATTCATATGCTTCTTCTATTGCTTCATCAAAAGCTAATGTATCCATGATTGCACCTTTTGCATCATTAGCATGACAAGCGTGGTCAATTCTACCAGCTTCAACCATTAGGAAAAATCCATCTTCATCTTTTGAAAGTAAGTCTATTGCTTTTTCAGTCATTTCAGATAAGCTTGGTGCTTCTAAATCCTTTGCTACTCTATCAACTTCGTAAGGCATGTGCGTGTAAGTAAATAGTGCAAGTACTTGATCTCCCGCTTCAGGAACATATGTATTAAATTCTGCTGCTCCATTTTTGCTTATAAACGTTTCATACCCTAAGTCTGAAAACATACCTACAACATCAATATCATCTTTTCTTTTAGATTTCACTGAATTTCCTGCTGCATCTTCAGGTTCAGTATAGCTTTGAGGTATAAAGTGTCTGATTCCACCACCTGCGAAGAAATCTACTCCACTGTCAACAAAATCAACCGCTATTCCATTTTCGTCATTTCTATTAACATTATGAGAGGCAAAAGTTGCTGGTGTAGCATGAGTGATTCTTGTAGTTGATACTAGTCCTGTAGCCATCCCTGCGTCTTCAGCACATTCAACTAAAGTTCTTACATTTTCACCTTCTGGGGTTTGTGATATTACTCCGTTATTTGTCTTGATTCCTGCTGCTAAAGCAGTTCCTGCCGCCGCAGAGTCTGTAACAAGGGTGTCAGCTGAATAAGTTGTGTTGATTCCTGCTGCTGGAAAAGTATTCATAAGAAGCTTTTTAGAAGATCCTTCTATTTCTTCTAAGTAGAATTCTGCTAACTGTCTTTGTGAAGCACCTAAGCCGTCTCCTATCATATAGAATACGTATTTTGGCTTATCAGTTTGTCCTATTTTTTCTACTTCAACAACCTCTTCAACTTCTTGAGCCTGCTGGGAAGATGGTATTATGAGATTTTGTCCAGGAAAGATGAGATTCTTATCTTCTAGATTATTAGCATTTACTATATCTTCTATAGTAACATTAAACTTCTCAGCAATTTTCCATACCATATCTCCTGATTGTACTTGATATCCAAAAGCAACTGTAGATATCAAAGAAGTTAAAATAATTACGATTATTAAGGTTTTAAACAATGACTTGTTTTTCATTTGTACCTCCAAATATTTTATTTGGTTTAAATGTAACACTGTATTGTTTTGTAATTATTAAGTATATGTTAAATTAGTGTAAACATGAATCAAAATTAGATATTTGAATACAATTCTAATTTTTCAATAATTACTACATATTACACTCTATAAGTAGTACAATGAATATAAGGAGTGATGTAATATGATAGAAATAAAAGGAAAATATAATAAGGCAGTAGTTTTCACAGATGATATAGATGATGGAGCTGTCGCTCAGATAAAAGAACTTTGCGATCAACCCTTTGTAAAAGGCTCAAAAATAAGAATAATGCCTGATGCTCATGCTGGAGCAGGATGCGTTATAGGTACAACTATGACTGTTGAGGATAAGGTTGTACCCAATTTAGTAGGGTATGATATAGGTTGTGGTGTTGTCACTGCCAAACTTTCTACGGATAATATAAATCTTGAAAAACTTGATAATTATATAAAAACCAGCATTCCTCACGGTTTTGATGTAAATGACAGGATCGTTAGGGATTTTCCCATAGAAAAATTAAACTGCTATAAGAAATTAAACAAGCCCGAGAGGTTAAGAAAAAGTCTAGGCACTTTAGGAAGCGGCAACCATTTCATTGAAATAGATAAAAATGATAAAGGGGAATTGTATCTAATAATTCATACAGGTAGCAGAAATCTGGGAAAGCAGGTGGCTCAGTTTTATCAAAAAAGAGCATCTGAAACTCATAAAGAACTCCCAAAACACCTAGCTTACTGCGAAGGAAATCAACTTGACGATTATCTTTGGGATATAGAACTAGTTCAGGAATATTCAAAAATTAATAAGATAGTAATTCTAGAAAAAATACTAGATAGGTTTAACATAAATATGAAAGACTATTATATCACTACCCATAACTATATAGATTTAGAAAGAAAAATTTTAAGAAAAGGAGCTGTTTCAGCATTAAAGAGTGAAAAGTTGACTATTCCTATAAATATGAAATACGGTTCTGTAATATGTAGGGGAAAAGGAAATCCAGAGTGGAATTACTCGGCTCCCCACGGTGCTGGAAGGCTGATGAGTCGTAATGAAGCTAAAAAAACTATATCCCTTGAAAGTCTCAAAGACGATATGGAAGGAATATATACTTCTTCAATCTCAAAAGCTACAATAGATGAGTCCCCTAGAGCATACAAGTCAGCAGATGATGTTTTAAACAACACAAAAGATACCATCGAAATTTTAGAGTATATTAAACCTATTTACAACTTTAAAGCATAGCTTACTTTATGATATGATATTATAGAGAAAATTAATGGAGGTAAATTTATGGCAAATGCAAGCGAAATAATGAACTGGACTTTTATTTCAGAAACAAATGTACCAAATGATATCAAGGATATTTTAGTAGAGGATGAATTAGTTGAAATAGCTTACAAAACTATAAGAGATGTAGCTGTTGTAACGAACAAAAGAATCATAATTGCTGATAAACAAGGAATAACTGGTAAGAAAGTTGAAGTATACACTATTCCTTTTAAATCCATAGTTATGTACTCTAGTGAAAATGCCGGAACATTATTAGATTTCAATGCAGAAATACAGCTTTGGACGAGAGCAGGTAATTTTAAGCTTAATCTCAAAAAAGGTGTAGATATAAGAAAGCTTGATAAAATAATAGGTCAGCATATTTTATAATAAAAAGGGAGATTGATTAATGGCAAAATTATATTTTAGATACGGTGCAATGAACTCAGGAAAAACAACCCACTTAATACAAGTAGCTTACAACTATGAAGAAAGGGACATGAAGGTTTTATTGCTAAAACCAAAGGTTGATAGCAAGGGCAAAGATTATATAGTATCAAGAATCGGTGTAAAAAGAAAAGTTGACTTTATGATAGACAACGAAGTAAATATTTACGATTTATTAGAAAACCAAGAAATGGATTGTCTCCTTGTGGATGAAGTTCAATTTTTAACAGAAAAACAGATTGATCAGTTGATGGATTTCGTTACTTTAAGAAATATCCCGGTAATATGTTATGGATTAAGGACGGATTTCCAAACCAAAGGTTTTCCAGGAAGTAAAAGGCTTCTGCTTTTGGCACACTCTATTGAAGAGCTTAAGACAATCTGTAGATGTGGTAAAAAAGCAGTATTTAACGCTCGTAAAATCAACGGTGAATTTGTCTTTGACGGAAGTCAAATTGCAATAGATGGAGATAAGGTTACATACGAATCCCTATGCCACGTTTGTTACGACAAAGAAAGAAAGGCTTATCAACAAGGATAAGCCTTTTTTATTTAAACTGCTACCATCATTTCTATTTCAACCTGAAAATCGTTGTGTAAATCTCCAGTTGGTACAATAGCTCTGGCTGGTTTATGGTCCCCAAAGTATTTTGCATATTCTTCATTTACTTCATCCCAATATTTCATATCTGGTATATAAACTGTGGCTTTTATTACATTATCTTTTGTAGTTCCTGCTTCTTTTAGTATAAGATCGATGTTTTTAAGTATTCTTTCTGTTTCTTCTTTAGGTGTGCCAAGTAGATCTTTTCCCGTATCAGGGTCAACTGCTATTTGGCCTGAGATATATAAAATCCCATTGTGTATAATTGCTTGAGAATAATGACCCTTTGGTTTTAATTCGTTATCTGTTTGTATTATTTTCATTTTTGTATCCTCCTATAAAAATTTGTAGTTGTATTTATCAAAAACTTCTCTTGGAAGTTCCATTCTTACCGTCATTAGCGGATCAACAATTTGATTGATTCTTAGGTTTCCAATTAAAGATAGTAGGTTTCCAGCTTCTTTTCTACTAATATCTAAGTTATTTACTAAAAATTCAAACATACTATCGGTAGATTTAACAGCTGCTTCATCAAGGGTCTCTGCTGAATATATAGTCATAAATAAATCTTCAGTAGTTACAGAAGGAGTTGGAATTCTGTATTCTTTAAGTACTGTAACTTTAACCTCTACTTCTCCATTCATTTCCAAACCGCTTATAGATACTTCACCGTCTCCCATTACTCCGTGTATATCTCCCATAGATAATAAGCCACCTTCTACATTTGATTTTAAATACAAAGTAGCACCTTTTGTAATTCTTTTACAGTCCATGTTTCCTCCGTGGTAGTCAGGAGTCGAATTTTTTATGCTTTCATTTTTAGGTGCTAGACCTATTACACCTACCATAGGATTTAGAGGAATTGATATCTTATCATTAAATACAGCCTTATTGTTTTCAATAGGTATAACGCTGCATTCTAATTTATCCCACTTATCTTTTAGTGCTCCTGCTCCTGGTCTTGAAGTCATAACCCCTTGGTCTTCTACTCTTATATCAAGGATCTCAACTTTTACAATATCTCCCTCTTCTACACCTTCAATATATAGAGGTCCCGTTGAAGGATTATTAAATGTCCAGTCAACCTCACTCATGTCCTGGTCTTCTTTTATTATTTGATTGCCGTAGCAGTTTAAACATTCGAATACTATACTTTCTCCAGATTTTATTTTTTCTACGGGTTCATGGTCCTTTGACATTTCTAATATGCAGCTTTCTCTTTTTATTATCTTCATACTATCTCCTCACTAAAAGTAATTTGAATCTTTATATTAAATTTTATCAGTAGGAGAGGGTAATGTCTATCTATTTAATTAAAAAAGGAAAGAAACTCAAAGTTCCTTCCTTTTTGTAATGATATATAATTAATTAAAGATTTGATTACTACATCTCATCCTTAATATAATTATAGACTTTTAATGCATGACCCTTTGCTCTTACATTCCTAAATTCTTTTTGTATTTTACCTTCTTTATCAACTATAAATGTGGATCTCTGAACTCCCATAGTCTTTTTACCGTACATATTTTTCTCTCTCCATACATCGTAAGCTTCATGTACTTTTTTATCTTCATCACTTAGTATTATATACGGAAATTCATATTTTTCACTAAAATTTTTATGGGATTCTAATCCATCCCTGCTTATGCCAAAAACTTCAAATCCTAATGAACGTATTTCATCGTATATTTCCTTGAATTCACAAGATTCTGTAGTACATCCTGAAGTATTATCCTTTGGATAGAAGAAAAGTACTACACCACTCTTACCTTTGTAGTCAGATAATTTATATGTATTTTCATCATTTCCTAAAAGCTCAAAATCAGGAGCTTTATCTCCTTTATTAAAAAAATCTTTGTTAGCCATATTTATTCCTCCTTAAATTTATATATAAGTTTTACCCTTTATATTATAATTTATGCATTTTCATTTATAAATCTCCCAACTGCGTAACCAGAAGAGAAAGCCCACTGTATATTGTAACCACCGGTATCTCCGTCGATGTCCATTACCTCTCCTGCAAAATAGAGATTTTTAATAAATTTCGATTCCATGGTTTTTCTGTTTATTTCATTTAAATCTATTCCACCGGAAGTTACCATAGCAAGGTGGTAATCTCCAAGTCTATCAACCTTTAAATTCATCTCTGTTAAATTTTCGATTAATTTCTCTCTCTGGTCTTTGGTTATTTCAGCACATATTTTATCTTTTTTTATTCCAGAAATTTCAATAATTTTTTCTCCAAGTCTGTTAGGTATATTCAAATCAGATATAAATGTCTTAATATACTTAGAGCCGTAATTTTGAAGAGAATCTATTACTTCTTTTCTAAAAAATTCTTTATTTTTATCATGCAGAAAATTAATTTTCAAAATATCCCCATGATTTACATATCTGGAAAAATCTAAAACTACCGGTCCCGAAAGGTTTATATGAGTAAAGAGCATATCTCCTGTGGTTTCCTTAATCTTCTTACTGTCTCTCCACAGACTTAGACCTACTTTTACTGATATCCCAGATAAATTTTTAAAACTGTAATCTTTTACATACATAGGTGTAAGAACCGGTTTTGGTTTCACAATTTTGTGTCCGAATTTTTCGGCTATAGTAAATCCATCCCCTGTTGAACCAGTATTTGGATAGGATTTGCCTCCTGAAGCTATTACTAATTTTTTTGCTTCATAATTTTTACCAGATGTTTTTACTATAAACTTTTCTAGCTTGTCCTTATACTCTACATCTAAAACTTGGGTATTATATTCAACTTTTACATTATTTTTCTTTAGCCCATTAAGTAGAATATTTAAAACATCTTCAGCTTTTCGGGTTTTTGGAAATATCTTTCCTGATTCTTCAATTTCCATTTCTAATCCTCTTTTTTCGAAGAATTCAACTAAATCCTCATTAGTAAAACCATATAAAGTATTTCTCAGATATCTTTTCTTATCTCCATATTTATCTAAAAAGTCACTTATATTCCCTGAGTGAGTAATATTGCACTGACCACCACCTGAAATAAGGAGTTTTTTTCCTGCTGATGATTTTTTTTCTAAAATTACAGTATCTAATTTTCTACCATCAATATTTATGCCAGTAAATAGCCCTGCTGGTCCTGATCCAATTATCACTACATCTTTTTTTATCATAGTATCTCTCTTTCTTAATTATTAATAATTATATAATATCAGAATAGGAGTGATTGTTAAACATATAAAAATAGAGCACTTGCGTGCCCTATTAAGATTCTTCGTTAAGATCCTTCAATAGATACTTGATTCTGCCATTTTCAGGATGACTTTTCAACTACTTTTTAATATCTTTGAAAGCAAGCTCCCGGTCCAAATCCTCTGCCTCTAGGAATAAAGTTATCTGAATCTAAATCAAAATTCTCTCCGAAGTTTCCTATTGCTTCTTTTCCTTCTTCCTCAGTAAGGATTTCTTCTTCTACGAAGTATTCTATTCTCTCTTTATGTCTTTCTTCCATATATTCATAAAACTCTTCTTCATCTATGTCAAATTCTTCCATAAACTCTTCAGAATACATATATCCATGAGGTCCATATCCTACAAAATCTTCATCTGAAAACATGTGACCGGGACCGTATCCTATAAAATCTTCATTGTTGTACATATGACCCATGCCGTATCCAAATCCATTCTCGTACCCTTCATCTATTGCAGAACCTCTAGGGTTAAATCCCATTGCGAATACTGTAATACTTCCAAGTACTAAAACTACTAAAGCTATTGATATAATTTTTTTCATTTCTATTCACTCCTTAAGTTATTTTCTTTTCTTTCTATGTATATATAATAACTTCTAAATGTGAAGGATTTATGACGAAATAAAAATAGAGCACTTGCGTGCCCTATTTCGGTTAAAAATATTAAAGTTAGTTTTATTCAGTTATACAAGATTGGTCTCTAAGTCCATTTCCGCCTTGTCCACCAGCTCTCTGTCCTTGTCCTGCTTGTCCATTACCTTTGGCTGCATTTTGCTGTCCTACACCTGCTCCAGATTTTTCTCCAAATCCTTCACCTTGATTTCTTTGACCGAAGTTTTCACCTATGTTCATACCTACTCCACTACACGTACCATCTGCTAAATCTGCTTCTAGTGATTCTAGAGCTTCATCTACATCTTCTTGAGTAATTCTTCCAGCATCTACCATTTCACCAAGTCTTAGTTCATGGCTTTCAAGTAATGCATCGTAAAATTCGTCTAATAACCCTTTTTCTTCTGCTAAATCTTTAAGTGTTTTTCCATCATCTAGTGCATCTTGATATTCTTCTTCTGTTATACCTAAATCTTCCATAACTGTGTCTGAAAACATAAATTGATTTGGTCCAAAACCATTTCCATTTCCTAAACCTACACCATTTTCATTTGGTCCTACAGCAAATGCTGTGATACTTCCTAAGATTACTACTACTAAAGCTATTGATAATATTTTTTTCATTTTGTTCCTCTCCTTTTCCTTATTGGTATTTTTTGTTTGTTTCTTTCTATGTGTACATAATACCTTTAAGTTGTGAAGAAGTTATGAAGACGGAAAAAAACTTTAAAAAAAGAGCACTTTTTTGTGCTCTGTAGATAAATTATATAGATTTTTCATTTTTTTTAGGAGAAGTTATTAATTCAGTTACCAGTATTCAGAATTTAGAAGTAACAAGAAACGCTTAAAGCTACTCGCCAAATTCGTTTTGCAAGCAAAACAGTGTCTCGTATAAAGCTTTTTCACTTTTTCTGTACTTCTATAAATTCTCTCATAAGGTGCCTTCATTTAATAACTTCTCTCTTTACCTCATCAGAGTCAATAAATTCTAAATAATTAATATTTAATCTTTACTCTACCGTAGCATATTTTCCTAAGAAAAGTACTGTTCCAGTATCTTCCTCAGCTATGAAGAATACAAAAGGTCTGTCTGCTATAAAGTTTTTCTCTTCAGGCATAGCACTTTCTACCATTTCAACTACAGTTGCTGCTGCAGCTTCGCTTCCCTGCTCATTTACTTCAACTACAGCTTTATGTAGTACTCTGCTTATAAATAAGCCTTCTCTTATATTGGAAAAGTCCGCTTCTGGCGAAAATGCTGTCGGCATTCCCATATTCTTTAAGGATTCGCTTATTTCTTTTATACCGTATTCTAATTTAAATCTTGGTATTTGAATTAAAAAATCTTCCTGGCCCGCTACACTGTTTTTGATTTCATCTAATTTTTCTTTGTTTAAAGTATCTATTAAGTCATTGATAGTTCCTTCTGTTGGTAGAACAAAGTACATAGATACTTTTTCATTTCCATAAGGAAGTTTTACCGTCTTATAGTCTTCACCTTCACCATATAAACTGTCCGTTTGTCTACTCATCATTTTTACTTCCTGTTCATTTCCGTTTATATCTGTAAACAAACCGTCATAGGTATCTTCTTCGTCAAATTCATATTTCCATGTACCTTTAAAGTATACTGCATTGATTAGGTACATTACTACATCTCCAGGAAGGGGAGCATCAAGCATTTTTTCTATTTTTCCCTTTGTTGATTCCTCTATCCAACCGTTTATCGTGTCTACTGTATCAGGATTAGTAAAATCTACTCCTTCCACCTTTGCATCGAAGACATCAGTATTGGTAGATAGAAATTCTTCTTTTATTGCTTCTCCTTCTCTGTACCATATGGAGTTGCTGATATCTATTTCTACATCTTTATCTACATTTGATAAATAAGGTATTAGATTTTTATAGGTATTATTTACTTCTTCTATCTCTATATTTCTATACCTTAGAGCTTCTTCCATTTCTTCTTTTGTTTCCCCTACTGCTCCGTAGTAAGTCATAGTTAGAGCTGTTGATATGCTAAATGGAGAAATAAACACATTGTTTTCCAAATCTTTACCGTTCAGTTCCTTAAATATATCTACAGCAAATTCAGAGTTGCTATCTGTAACACCTTCACTTATTTCTTCTTCGTTAATTTCAACTTCCGGTTCCTGTACGGTACAAGCTCCTAGATTAAATACCAGTACACCTATCAAAAGCACTGTTAAAATCTTTTTCATTTAAACCGCCTCCTATTTACTTAGACAAATTGGAGTGTAAATTTGTTCCATTAATTACTTATTTTTAATATTTTTCGACTTCAACCAGGTTTGTATGCTGTGGATTTCCTTTGGCTAAAGGGGTAGGATGTTGTTTTGTAAGCACATTGATGTTAGCTCCTTTATCCAGTCCTTTTTCATCAGGTTTGTACCAGCCTCCTTGAGGCATAGCACCTACACCTTTCATGATCTTATCTGTAACCCTTGCTTCTATGACTAGTTGTCCCCTATCGTTATATACCTTTACCTTGTCCCCATTTTTTATATTTCTATCTTCTGCATCTTCTTTATTTATCCACAATCTATGCTTTCCTAAGTCTCCCATAGTCTCTTCATTGAAGTTGTTAAATATAGAGTTTACGCTTTTTTTGCTGTGCCATCCAAATAGTTGTATAGGATACTTTTCTCTCAACTCGTCTTCTGGTCCTTCCCAGGTTTTTACGTATTTAGGTATGGCCGGTATTTCCGGGTTTTTCATGTCGTAAAGTCTTTTTGAAAATATCTCTATCTTGCCAGAAGGTGTTGGGAATTTATTGTTATCGAAGTCTTTAATTTGTTTTTCAAAGGCCACATAAGTCCTATCTCTACCTTTTTCATATAATACCTGGTTTTTGAATTCTTCGTATGTTGGAAAGTCTTTATGTCTATATCTAGTTTTATCTACTATGTATTTAAGCCAATCTTCATAGGTTCGACCTTGAGAAAATTCTTCTTCTACTCCTAACCTTTTAGATAGTTCGAGAATCCAGTCATATCCCAGTTTTCTTTCGTGTTCCGGTTCTACTACCTTGTTTTGGAAAAAGGCATAATCTGTAACTCCCCATGCGGTAACTATATCATCTCTTTCTAGAAAGTCATCTCCCGGGAGAATTAAGTCTGAATATTCTGCTGATGATGTCATAAAATGCTCTGTAGTAAGAATAAACTCACACAAATTCTCATCTTTTAATATTTCTTTAGTTCTATTTATATCTGAATGCTGGTTTATTAGACAATTACCTGCAAAATTTCCTATGAACTTTATGTTTCCTTTTTCTACTTCATCTATCCATGTGAACACTGGGATTCTATCCTTTATATTGTTTTTATATGGTATGCCTTCTACTGCAAATTCAGCATGATATCCCGGTCCAGCTGCCCATCCTCCGTATTTTCCTACATTACCGGTAATAGATGCAAGTACTGTAGCTCCTCTCACTGCCTGTTCTCCGTTGGCATGTCTTTGGGATCCATATCCTTGTATTAAGGCTCCCGGTTTCATAGTTGCATATTGTCTAGCTAATTTTATTATCCTTTCTTCCGGTATCCCCGTTATTTTTTCAGCCCATTTAGGAGTTTTTTCTACTCCATCGGACACTCCTAAAATATATGATTTTAAAGAGTTATGCTTTGGTACACCTACCGGCATATGGTTTTCATCAAAACCTAGACAGTACTTATCTACAAACTCTTTATCATATAGGTTTTCTTTTATCATCACATAGGTCATTGCATCAAAAAGAGCATTGTCTGTAGTTGGTTTAATAGGTATCCACTCATCTGCTAAAGCTCTAACCGTATCGGAATTTCTTGGATCAATAACTACTATCTTTGCTCCATTTTTTTTAGCTTTTAATAGGTAGTACATAGTATTAGTGTCAAATACTGTTTCCGCTGGATTATGTCCTATTAATACTATAAGTTTAGAGTGGAGCCAGTTATCCCTACTGCTTCCTGTAAGAGCCGTGCCATAGGTATATGGTGTAGCCTTTGCTATACAAGCAGTGCTGTAGGAATTTTCATAGTCTAAAAAACCTCCACTGTAAACACACATAAGTCTTCTAAAAAAGTCTTTTTCATTCATTACTCCCATTTGCCCGGTAGAGTAGTGTATATATTTGAACTCAGAGCCATATTTCTCAGTAATTCTTTCTATGTTTTCTTTAATTATATCTAAGGCTTCGTCCCAAGATATTCTTTCAAATTTCCCAGAACCTCTTTTTCCAATCCTTTTTAAGGGATATTTGAGTCTATCGGGATGATATAACTTTTCTAAGTTTTTTCTTCCCCTTATACAGGCATTTAATTTATTGTATCCGCTGCCTTTTTCAGAAGTTATTTTAACTGCCTTTCCATTTTCCACTTCTACTTTAAGTATGCACCTACCTCCACAGTCGTAGGCACAGGTAGTAGTAATTATCTTTTTATCCATCGTATCTCCCCATTTACAAATCTTTTTTGTAATTATATCAAAAAAAACGCTAAACTACATCTTTTATATAAGATGCAGTTTAGCGAGTTATGTTTTTAAAAATTATATTTCTAGAGCTGATTTTCCGTAAAATGCACATTCATATATTTTTCTTACATCTTTAGGAGAAGATTCTCTAGGGTTTGTTAAAGTACATGGATCTTCAAAAGCATTTTTACTCATTCTATCTAAAACTTTAAAGAATTTGTCTTCTGATATTCCAACTTCTTCAACGTCCTTTAAAGCTAGTGGTATGTTAAGCTTTTTATTTAAGTCTTTTAAGGCTTCAGTTAAATTTTCTATTCCTAATTTTTTCTCTAATTTTTCTACCTTATCCGTAGCTTTTCTGTTGTATTCTACGATATAAGGCATAAGGACAGCATTTGCTAACCCGTGTGTAATTCCAAACTCTCCACCTATTTTATGGGCAAGGGAGTGAACTAATCCTAATGAAGAATTTGTAAAAGCCATTCCTGCCAGGGCAGATGCATTGTGCATGTCTTCACGAGCTTTAATATTATCAGGTTCTTCATAAGCCGTCTGAAGTTGTTTAAATACTAGTTCTATTGCTTCATATGCCAAAGGATCTGTAAAACTAGTTGCTGATGTAGACACCCAAGCTTCTACTGCATGGGCCATTACATCCATTCCTGTGTTAGCTGTAATATGAGCTGGCATTTTAGCAGGAATTTTTGCATCTAGCAGCGCTACATCCGGTGTCATTTCGTAGGATACTAAAGGATATTTTATATGGTTATCTGTATCTGTAATAACAGAAAAAGCAGTAATTTCAGATGCTGTACCACTTGTTGAGGGTATTGCTATGAATTTAGCCTTTGTTCTCAATTTTGGAAACTTTCCTGCTACTAGATCTTCAAATTTAGTATCTGGATACTCATAGTAAACCCACATGACTTTTGCTGCATCTAATGCTGAACCTCCTCCGATAGCTATTATCCAATCAGGCCCAAATTCCTGCATTTCTTTTCCACCTCTAATAACAGTTTCAATAGATGGATTAGGTTCAACACCATCTACAATGGAAACTTCCATCCCTGCTTTTTCTAGCTGGCATCTTGCCTCATCTAAAAATCCAAATCTTTTCATCGAACTACCGCCTGTAACTAGTGTAGCTTTCTTTCCTTCTAAGTCTGCTAAATATGAAAGGGCTCCTTCTCCAAAAACAATATCTTTAGGTACTCTAAACCAATTTAAATTCATTATAATCCTCCTTTAAATTTTGTTAATATTTTAACATTATAGTTGACTGGTTTTAAATACTAATGTATGCTTATAATTAGTATTTAACTTAATGATAGTATATGCGGTAGATAAAAACTAACGATTATTTCAAAAAGTAATGATAATTTTAAAAATTATTGTTTTATTTTTAACAATATTGAAGTTTATATAGAAAGAAGGCGATGTAATGATTCCAATGCTAGAAAACGGTCTTGAAAATATTCACGGATTTGAGACAGAGTATGTAAAACTTTTATATTACGATATTCCTGCCAATCATATAGGAAAGTATAAATCTCACAGTTATCCAAGACTTTGTACTATATTAAAGGGAGAGAAAAAAATTACTGTAGACCATAAAAAATATACCTACGACAAAAGTCAATCTTTAATGCTTCCTTCTCATAGTAATGTTCTCATGGAAATAAGCAAGCCTACTAAGGCATTAGTATTTGAATTAAATACACAGCTTATAGACCAGGTAATTAAAAAATCTGAAATAACTATTGATGGTATTTCAACTGAAAAGGCAAATGAGTTAATTCTAAACAATCACAAATATAATATTGGAGAAGATTTAGAGAAATTAATGGAATTCGGAATAGAAAAGAGGCATAAGGATAAATTTTTAATAGATATCTATGCACAAAAATTAGTATATAGCTTACTCAATATATCTTCTGCTTCAAAGTGTTTAATTAAAGGTAAGGATAATCCAGTAATAAGAGCTGCAGATATAATGAAAAACAATTTAAAAGAAAACATTACCTTGAAAGATATAACCCAAAAGATAAAAATGAGTGAATCTAATTTTTCACAACATTTTAAAAAAGAAATGGGTTTATCTCCACAAAAATATCTAAACAACTTAAAGCTTGAAGAATCATTGGCTCTTTTGCAACATGATACCGTTACAGAAGTGTCCTTTGAACTTGGTTATGATAGTCCATCTCATTTTATAAGGATTTTTAAAGAAAAATATAAAACAACTCCTAAACAATACCAATTGAAGGGATTACCTTTAAAGTAATAAAAATACTGCTTTCATTAAGGCAGTATTTTATTTTTGAAAATATTATTATTGGGTATAAATAAAAGTAAGGAGGTGTCCCATTGGAAGATAAAAAATATAAAATAATGTCGGGAAATGCTGCAATAGCCAGAGGTTTTTATGAAGGAGGCGGATCTGTAGCTTCAAGCTTTCCAGGTTCTCCAACAGTAGAGATTGTACACAGTTTAAATACAGAATATCCTGGAATTTACTCTGAATTTTCAGTTAACGAGAAAGTTGCACTTGAGGTAGGGATAGGTGCATCCTTTGCTGGTGCTAGAGCTTTAGTGTCCATGAAACACGTAGGTCTTAATATAGCTGCTGATCCCCTCATGACTTTCACCCAAACTAAAATCAACGGCGGATTTTTACTTGTATCAGGAGATGATCCTGGTATGCTTAGCTCTCAAAACGAACAGGACAACAGAATTTTCGGTAAATTTGCAAAATTTGCTATTCTTGATCCCAGCGACAGCCAGGAAGCTAAGGACTTTGTGAAACTCGGTCTTAAAATGAGCGAAGAATACAACAGTCCCTTTATGCTGAGGATTACAAGCAGACTCTGCCACTCGAGAAGCAAAGTAGAACTTCAAGAAAGAAAAAAAGTAGAAATATCAGGATTCAATGGTGAACTGGAAGATTACGGAATGCTTCCACCAAATACTTTTGAAAAACAATACGTTATGAAAGAACGTCTGGAGAAATTAGCAGAAGATGCTAATACCATGGATATTAATCGCTATGAAAAAGGTAATAGTAAAGATGTCCTAATAGTAACTTCTGGACTTATGTACCCTAATCTAAAAGAATTAGGTCTTGATGTGAGTATATTTAAACTAGGTATGGTTTATCCCCTCCCTATTAAAAGACTAAAAGAACTTAGTAGAGAGTATAAAGAAATAATAGTAATTGAAGAAATGACGCCTTTTATAGAAGATGAGCTAAAAATCAAGGGTATTTCTTGTAAGGGTAAAGAATTTTTCAGTTTTACCGGTGAATTAAATACAGAAGATATTGAAAAAGGTCTAAAAGAAGCGGGAGTTGTAAAAGAAGAAAAATATCAAATTGCTCAAGATGAAGAAGAAGTTACAGCAAGAGTTCCAATGTTCTGTGCTGGATGTCCTCACAGACCGGTTTTTGATATTTTGAAGAAAGCTAAAGCAGAAGTTATTGGAGACATAGGGTGCTACACTATGGCGGTTTTACCCCCACTTAAAGTCCTTAATTCAAGTTTAAGTATGGGTGCCAGCATAGGAATAATGAAAGGAATGTCTAAGGCTTATGAGAAAAAAGGTGACAAAAAACCTTTAGTAGCTGTAATAGGTGATGGTACTTTTTACCACTCAGGTATGCCTAGTATGCTAAACCTTCTCCACCAAATGGACCCAGAGTACAACATGACCTTACTAATTCTTGACAACGGACTAACAGCAATGACTGGAGGCCAACCTAACGGAGGTACCGGTAAGTACGGTGAAAAGTACGATATGAATGTAGGTATCGAAGGATTGGTTAAAGAGATGGGCTTTAAGCGAGTAGTATCTGTTGACCAATTTAAATATGATGAAGCTTCTAAAACTATAAAAGAAGAGCTTAAATATGAAGGACTATCTATAGTTATAACTACCAGACCTTGTGCTCTTAACTTCAAAATAAAAGAAACACCTTTCTATGTAGATCCTAAAGTATGTATAGGTTGCAGAACTTGTGTTAAAACAAACTGCCCACCGATAGCTATGAAAAAATACAAGGGTATCGACGATTTAAAATCATCAATTAATACAGATATGTGTGTAGGTTGCTCCATTTGTGCTCAAGTTTGCCCTGTAAATGCAATCAAACAAGTGAAGGAGGGTAAAGATGAGTAAATATAATATTGTAATAGGTGGTGTAGGTGGCCAGGGTCTTATTCTTACCACTAATATAATCTGCCAGACTGCCTTAAAAAGCGGATATGATGTAAAAAGCAACGACGTAGTTGGTTTAGCTCAAAGAGGTGGAATGGTGTGGGGCAGCGTAAAAATAGGAGATAAGATTCATTCCCCAAATATTCCACCAAAAGGAGGTAATATCCTCATAGGTATGGAACTTTTAGAAGCCTACAGATGGAAGTCATCTTTAAAAGATGGTAGTCTTGTAATCCTAAATGACTACAAAATACCTCCAGTTCCTGTAATAGCCGAACAGGAAGAATATCCTCCAAATATAATTGAGGAATTATCACAAAACCATAAGGTAATATCATTAAATGCTATTAAGGAAAGCAAAAAAATCGGTACGGATAAAGTAGCAAATATTATGATTTTAGGTATATTAGCCAAGAACCTGGATATAGATAAGAAAATTTGGTTGGATACTATTAAAGAGAATGTACCGGAAAAATTTATTAAAGAAAATGAAGAAGCCTTTGAATATGGATACAACTACCAGTAAATCATAACCTCTCTAAAAATTTAAAAGAATATTATTAATAATAAAAATTCCACTATTTGCTATGAGTTAGTTCAAGAGTGGAATTTTTTATGTATATGAACAGATTTACTATGGATTCTGTTTTAAAGCATTGACAATATCGATGTTCGATGTTACGATGTAGAAAGTAAAGTATCGATGTTCGATATTGTGTGAGGTGATCTTATGGCGAGAGAAAAATATCAAACTTTAACAGAGCAAATGTTCTATATCCTTATTTGTCTAATACAGGAGAGCTGTGGTGTTGATATTATGAAAAAGGTAGAAGAACTTACGAATGGAAGAGTTATCATTGGACCAGGAACCCTATACAGCTTATTGGATAAATTTGTAAAAGAAAAAATTATTATAGAAACCAAAATCGAAAACCGTAAAAAAAATTATATTATAACAAGCCTTGGTAAAGAAATGCTTGAAAAAGAATATATTCGAGTGACAGAATTAAAAAATGACTATGAAAGGTTAGTAAAAAGTGGTGACCAATAATGAAGGATAAAACAAAAAGAATAATGAATTTTAGGTTTGATCGTTATGAAGATGTGGAGAACAAATTGGAGAAACTAGCAGCAAAGGGACTATTTCTTAAGAAGTGTGGACCTTTTTTTTGGACATTTAGAAAAGGAACCCCGCAGAAATTAAAATACACTGTTACATATTTTTCTGAAGGTTCTGTGTTCAATCCCAACATTACAGAAAACCAACAGACATATTTTGATTATGCAAAAGCTGCAGGTTGGAATTTTGTAACTCAATTTAATCAAATGCAAATTTTTAGCAGTGAAGCTGATAATCCAATACCTTTTGAAACAGACGAGAAAGAGAAATTTGAAAATATCAAAAAATGCATGAGAAAGAGTTATCTTCCATCTATGATTGCTATGATTTTAGTCTTTGCACTTAATTTGATTGTCCAGTTCAATTCATTTCAATTAAACCCAATAGATTATTTATCAGATCCTATTCGATTATTAACTACTTCTATGATTTTATCGATTATCTTATATTCAGTGTATTCATTGATGACTTACTTTATTTGGATTAAACGCTCGGAGAAGTCAATTGCTCTTGGCGGAGAATGTGCAAAGAACAGTAGTATAGTGTATAAAATTGTTGATATCATCTATATGGTTTTCGTATTCGGTAGCTTAGGTTACTTATTGTTACATCTCCTTTATGAAATAGGAGGATTCGGTTTATTTCTCCCTATAGCACAAATGCCAATTCTGATGATTATATTTTGGTCATCAATAAAATATTTCAAGAAGAAAAAAGCATCTGCTACAAAAAATAAAGTGATTTCGTTTACAGTACTTATTATTGCTGATATTGCTTATATTGCATTACTTATGGCAGTTATCATGCAATTCGGACTCGGTGAGAGGGATAATTCGAATTATAGGACGGTCAATTGGCAGCTTAGTAAAACAGAAAGTCATGAATTCAAGCTTTATAGTGATGAAATACCTCTTACCAGTGAAGATTTATACGGCCAAATTGACTATGACTATTATTCATATGAAAGAGAAATAAATAGGACTCTCTTTCTTTCAAAAAGTGGATATTGTCAATATTCGCTGCCAGCAAAAGATTCCCCTCCAAGGATTGAATATGAGATACTAGAGCCTCAATTTAATTTCGTTTATGGACTTTCTAAGGAACACCTACTTGAAATTCCAGAGTGGAGAGACAACACGACCTTTAAAGCAATTAATAACAATATATTTGAAACCTCAGAAGCTTATCAACGCTATTATGAAGACACTCCAACTGGAGATTACACTTTATTTTTTAAAGATAAAATTATTAGACTAAATATGGAAGAACCTCTAACCACAAAACAAATATTAATTATCAAAGAAAAATTGAAAATATAGATTCATAATTCAGTCTTTCTTTTGATTAATTTTAAAAAGAGTAAATTTATAAAAAAAATATTTACAAAATCCATAATTTGTAATACAATGTATTACGAGGAGGGATTATTATGAACCTAATAACTTTAAGAATAAACGATGATGATGATAATTTAATTAGAAATTATGCTAAAGTTAATAATATAAGCATTTCAGAACTAATGAGACAGGCGGTTTTAGAGAAGATAGAAGATGAAATTGATTTAGATTTATACACCCAGGCAATGAAAGAGCACACTGAAAATCCTCAAGACATAAGTTTTGATGAAATGATGACAGAATTGGGCTTCGATGAGTAAAAAATATCAAGTTAGATTAGAAAAAAGCGCCCAAAAAAACTTAAAAAAAATGGATTCACAGGACGCTATGATTATAATGGCCTGGATAAAAAAAAATCTAGTAAACTGTAAAGATCCCTATGCTTATGGTAAACCTTTAAAAGGTAACCTAAAAGAAAAATGGAGATACAGAATAGGTGATTATAGGCTAATCTGTAATATAAACGATAAAAAGGTCGTAATATTGATTTTAGAAGCAGGGCATAGAAAAGAAATATATAAATAAAACTAGAAAAATATTATATATGGGTTTGTCTTAAATGTAATTAAGTAAAACTCAAGAATATTTTAAAGAAAGCTTATTTTTTTGAAAAAGTAGGCTTTTTTTTATTGCAATTATTAAAATATTAAAACAAATATCTTCAAAACAAGAAAAATGTTTATATTTATGGTACAATTAATTAGTAGTGCGAGCTGTGAAATCAGCATAGTTGATTTCCTCTAGCGTGCGGAATGAAAGACTTCTGCAAGCTTTAGTAAGCTGATAAAATATAGCGGGAAACCCGTCGAGTTAAGGTTTAACCAACCGCCTTGTACCGAATCCTTGGAGCCGAAGTGGCAACATTAGGTTTAAGCGTAGGATAGGGAGCAACAGAGCCGAAACGAAAGTGAAGTGATTGAGCTGGGAAATAATTATCTAGTTGGATTAGGTCGATGCGTTTATTATCGTAGCAGACAATATTTCTTAACTCGCTAAGGTGAGAGTTAAGAAACTACCCCCAGTCTGAGAGCTTGGCGAGGTTGATGATAAGTAGTTTATCGGAACAGCTGAGGTCCTGTCATATCCTTAGTTATAAGGTATGGAAACCAAATCAAAGAAATGCGGTAGGAATTTAAATGTGTGACAGGAAGTCCGATTCACTCATAGTACCGAAGAAATCCGTGAAAGCAGATGGAGGGAAGGAGTGGACACTTTGTAACTTCAAGCGATGGGCATGACATGCAGACAATTAGGAGAGCTGAATAACATGTTGAATGAATTGTTTGGAATACAGTTTAATATTGCAAAAGCAAACCGAACAGATGGAAGAGTACAGAATCTTGCAAGTTATATCAACGAA
>Ga0182234_10035_pt1 | contig 78571 bp, 69 predicted proteins | sample hydfratesGB_TM_A_FD_145595 | JGI IMG/M metagenome (GOLD analysis project Ga0182234, IMG submission 145595) | Subsurface microbial communities from deep shales in Ohio, USA - hydraulic fracturing test GB_TM_A | ecosystem: Environmental > Aquatic > Deep subsurface > Shale gas/oil reservoir >...
TTTTTGAGTAGCTGTTTCTGTCTTTTCCCATGATTTTAAAGTTTTCTTTGTATTTCATTAATCTTTTACCGCAGTTTTGTATTTCTTCGTAAAGCTTTTGTATTTCAGGTTTTTTCTTTCCTTTTCCAATTTCAAATTTTATGTTTTCTTCTTTTGATATCTTTGCTAGGTTTTTCTGCAGCGTTAATAGTTTTAACGGGGATATGTTGTCTATTTCAATTATCCTGTTATTTGATATTTTTTTCTTTTTTAGTAGCTTTCTTTTTCTATTTTTTTCTATTACTTCTTTTATCTTGTCTATTCCTTCTATTACAAACATTTCTTCTTCATAAAGTCCGTATTTTTTATCGTATCTTTTTTCTTTAATTATCTCGTTGTATCTTTTGTACAGATCATCTATTTTATCTAATAGTCCTGCTAAGTGGTAATTGATGCTTCCTCTCCACACGAAGGTGTATCTGTTTGCATTTGCTTCTATTTTTGTTCCGTCTACGTAGAGTTTTTCTAGATTTACTAGTCCTTCTTTTTTTAATCTTTTTATGAATTGATAGTGCAGGTCTTCTAATATTTCTTTTGTTAGTCTGTTGTTTTTAAATTCATAAGGAGAGAAGATGGCTTTTTTGGGCCATCTTTTTTCTCTTTTTTTATAAAAAAATCAGCATAACTTTAATCGCTATGCCGATTTTCTAAGGAGCTATTTTCCGACAGCCCCTTTTTTTAAAGAATACGAAAGAAATAAAAAATATATTGCAATAATACATATATCTATAAAGCTTTAATATAAATAATAACGGTAAAACGTTATTATAGCCCATTGTAAAGAATGTAAATTATACAAGGAGCAAGCATAAATGCAAGAATTTGACAAAATCTTTCATTATATGTATAATTATTTAATATAATTTAAATTTATGAAGGAGGAAATCATGGATAATAAAATCAAACTAGTAGATACTACATTAAGAGATGGAGAACAGACAGCAGGGGTTATTTTTGCAAAAGAAGAAAAAATTTATATAGCTAAGCTTTTAAGTGCTATAGGAGTAGAACAGATTGAAGCTGGTGTACCTATAATGGGTGGCGATGAAAAAGAAGTAATAAAAAAAATAGTAGATAGTAACTTAGAATCAAGTATAATGGGCTGGAATAGAGCTGTAGTAAAGGATATTAATGCTTCGCTAGACTGTGGTGTAGATTCTGTTGCTATATCTATTTCAACATCGGATATTCATATCAAGTATAAATTAAAATCAAATAGAGAAAAGGTGCTATCAGATATGACTAAATCAGTTCAATTTGCAAAGAAAAAGGACTTATATGTTTCTGTAAATGCAGAAGATTCATCTAGAACTGATGGAACTTTTTTAATCAGATTTGCTAAAGAAGCTAAAGAGGCAGGTGCTGATAGATTAAGATTTTGTGATACTGTAGGAATTATGAATCCTATTAAAACTTTTGAAATGATAAAATATATAAAAGATAATATTGACATAGATATAGAAATGCACACACATAATGACTTGGGAATGGCTACTGCTAATGCTATATCAGGGGTAATGGCTGGTGCAAATTATGTAGGTGTAACTGTTAATGGTTTGGGGGAAAGAGCAGGCAATGCTTGTTTAGAAGAAGTTATGATGTCTTTAAGAACTTCACTAAATATAGATAATGCTTACAATTTAAGTAAATTAAAATTTTTGTGTGAATATGTTTCTATAGCTTCTGGAAGAGAACTTTCACCATGGAAATCTATAGTTGGGAGTAATATTTTTTCTCATGAATCTGGAATTCATGTTGATGGTGCTCTAAAAAATCCATTGACTTATGAAGTTTTTAATCCAGAAGAGTTGGGATTAGAAAGAAAAATTGTTATTGGAAAACATTCCGGTACAGCAGCAATAAAAAATGTATTGAATAAATATGATGTTAATATAGATAAGTTTACAGCTTCAAAATTATTAGAGATAGTAAGAAGAGCATCAGTTTCTTTAAAAAGAGCATTAACTGATAAAGAACTTGTGAATATATACGAAGAATATTTATTAGAAAACGGTTTTAATATGGAAAATGCATAAGGAGTTGCTATGAAAAAAGCATAAGGAGTTGCTATGAAAAAAAATATAACTCAAAAAATATTGGAGGATCATTTAGTATCCGGGAAATTAGAAAAAAATAATGAAATAGAGATTAAGATAGATCAAACTTTAACACAAGATTCTACGGGAACGATGGTGTATCTTCAATTAGAAGCTATGAATATTGATTCAATAAAGACTGATCTTTCAGTTGCATATATAGATCACAATACTCTACAAACAGGTTTTGAAAATGCAGATGATCATGAATTTATAAAAAGTGCAGCTTTTAAATATGGTTTAGTTTTTTCAAAACCTGGAAATGGAATTTGCCATCAATTGCACTTGGAAAACTTTGGAAAACCGGGAGGTACTTTATTGGGTTCCGATAGTCATACACCTACTAATGGAGGATTAGGAATGCTATCAATAGGAGCTGGTGGTTTAGATGTAGCTGTAGCTATGGGTACAGGTATATATAGGTTAAAAATGCCTGAAATTATGAATATTAAATTAAAGGGTGATTTAAACCCCTGGGTATCTTCAAAAGATGTAATACTTCATATATTAGATATATTAACTGTAAATGGAGGATTGGGAAAGATAATTGAATATTCAGGAAAAGGAATAAAGGCCTTATCAGTTACTGATAGAGCAACAATAACAAATATGGGAGCTGAACTTGGCGCTACTACTTCAATATTTCCTAGCGATGAGCTTACCTACAAGTATTTGAAATCTCAAGGTAGAAAAAAAGACTGGATTGAACTAAAGGCGGATGATAAAGCTTATTATGATAGTACTATTGAAATCAATCTTAGTGATGTAGTACCTTTAGTAGCTAAACCTCATAGTCCAGATAATATAGCTACTGTTAACTCTTTAGATGGGTTAAAAGTTGATCAAGTAGCAATAGGAAGCTGTACAAATTCTTCTTATAGTGATTTGATGAAAGTTGCTAAAATTCTTAAAAATAAAAAAGTGCATCCAGATGTTAGTTTATGTATATCTCCAGGGTCAAGTAAAATATTAAAAATGCTTGCTGAAAATGGAGCTCTTGCTGATTTGATAGAATCCGGTGCTAGAATATTAGAATGTGCTTGTGGCCCCTGTATAGGTATGGGACAAGCACCTAAGAATAATGGAGTATCACTAAGAACATTTAATAGAAATTTTTACGGAAGAAGTGGAACAAAAAGTGCTGATATATATTTAGTTAGCCCCGAAACAGCAGCTGTTTCTTCTTTGGAAGGTAAACTAGTAAATCTAGAAAGTATAGGAGAAGCTGTAAAAATTAATGAACCTAAAATATACAAAGAATGTAAGAGTTTATTTATATATCCTATAGAAAACAGAAAAAATCTAGAAGTGGTAATGGGGCCTAATATAAAAACATTTCCTTTAAAAGATAAACTACAAGATAATATAGAAGGGAAAATAGTATTAAAAGTAGGAGATGATATTACAACCGATCATATAATGCCTTCAAATGCTTCGTTACTTCCTTATAGATCAAATATTCCATATCTATCGAAGTATGCATTTAGTACTATAGATGAAAATTTTTGGGAAAAATGTCAAGATAATGGGGGATTCATTGTCGGAGGAGAAAATTACGGTCAGGGTTCTAGTAGAGAGCATGCTGCTCTTGTTCCTCTATACCTAGGAATTAAAGCAATCTTTGCAAAATCTTTTGCAAGAATTCACAAAGCTAACTTAATAAATGCAGGAATTTTACCTCTTGAATTTATAGAAAATGAAGATTACAAAGATTTAGAATTTGATGATAAGATTTTACTTTTAAATTTAAAGAATGAATTGACCGAAAATGGGATTATAGAAATAACTAATAAAACAAAAAATAAAAAAATAAAAGGAAAGTTTAATGGAAATTCAAGAGATATTCAAATATTAAAAAGTGGAGGATACCTGAACTGGATTAATAAAAAATTGGAGGCTGACAAAGAATGAGAAAGATTACATTAATACCTGGAGATGGAATAGGTCCAGAGGTTATTTTTGCAACTAAAAAAATTGTTGATTTTTTAAATATTGATATAGATTGGGAAATAATAAATGCTGGAGAAAATACTTATAAAAAAACAGGAGAATATATTCCCAAAACTTTAATAGATAGTATTAATAAAAACAAAATAGTTTTAAAAGGACCTATTACTACACCTGTTGGAAAAGGGTTTAGAAGCATAAATGTTAGTTTAAGAAAAAAATTCGACACTTATGCAAATATTAGACCCCTAAAGAGTTTGCACGGTGTGGGTAAAATGTATAAAAATGTTGACTTAGTAGTCTTCAGAGAAAACACAGAAGGCTTATATATTGGTATTGAAAATAAAATAAATGAGGACAAGACTCAAGCTATAAAGGTAACTACTCGCAAAGCTTCAGAAAGAATAGCAAAAAAAGCTTTTGATTATGCAATAGATAACAAAAGAAAAAAAGTAACTGCTGTACACAAGGCAAATATTTTAAAAATAACTGATGGATTGTTTTTGGAATGTGTTAGAGAAATATCAAAAAAATATCCAAGTATAGAATATGAAGAAAAAATAATTGACAATATGTGTATGCAACTTGTTATGAATCCAGAAAAGTATGATATATTAGTTACAACAAATTTATATGGAGATATTCTCTCTGATTTATCTTCTGGTCTAGTAGGAGGATTAGGATTGACTCCAGGGGCTAATATAGGAGATGATATAGGTATATTTGAAGCTGTACATGGAAGTGCTCCGGATATAGCTGGAAGGTTCGTCGCAAATCCAGCAGCTTGTATATTATCAGCAGCTATGATGCTGGATTATATAGGTGAAAAATTTTCAGCTGATTTGATTAGAAATGCTCTTTATAAGGTAATTGAAGATGGAAATAACTTAACTAGAGATTTGGGTGGGAATTCAAATACTTGGGAATTCACTCAAAGCATTATAAATAATTTGTGTATATAAAAAGGGGCTGTCGGAAAACAATGAAATTTAGCTCCTAATTACTAAAAAAATGAAACCTGCTAAAATTACAGCTTTTCACGAGACTGTGAAATAATTTGTGTATAAAAAATCCTCCTCTTAAGGTAAAATAAAATTATCTTAAAAGGAGGATTTTCTAATGGCAAGAAAAAGACCAGAAAGAAAAAACCAAAAGTTATTAGATTTAATCAGAGAACAGTATCAACCTGAATCAGCTCTTGATATTCAGGAAGCTTTAAAAGATTTAACATCAGGTCTGCTGGAAGAAATGCTGAAAGCAGAGTTAGATGAACATTTGGATTATGATTACGGAGAAAAACCTTTAGGGCTAAATACTAGAAATGGCTACAACAAAAAAAATGTAAAATCAAGTAATGGGAAAATGGAAATTAATATTCCTAGAGACAGAGAAGGTTCTTTTGAACCTCAGGTAGTAAAGAAATATGAGAAAGATATATCTAACATAGAGAGCCAAATAATCTCCATGTATGGAAGAGGAATGACCACAAGAGATATTTCAAATCATATAAAAGAAATTTATGGCTTTGGTCTGTCAGAATCCATGGTAAGTAGGATAACCAACAAAATTCTACCAACTATAGAAGAATGGAGACAAAGACCCTTAGAAAAGACCTATCCCTTTGTATTTATGGATGCTATTCACTACAATGTTAGAGATAATGGTATGGTAGTAAAAAAGGCAGTATATATAGTATTAGCCTATACAATGGATGGTCATAAAGAAGTACTAGGAATGTATGTAGGTGAAAATGAAAGTTCAAAATACTGGTTAATGGTTCTTAATGATCTGAAAAATAGAGGTCTTAAGAATGTATTGATATTTTCAACAGATAACCTTCCAGGCTTTAGTCAAGCCATAACCGCAGTATATCCTAAGGCAGAGATTCAAAAGTGTATAATACATCAAATAAGAAGCTCTACAAGGTATGTAAACTACAAGGATAGAAAAGAGCTTATGAATGATTTAAAAACTATTTATAAGGCAAGTACAGAAGAAATAGCCCTAGTACAGCTAGATTACTTTGAAGGCAAGTGGAAAAAGAAATATCCATCTTGTGTTAGTAGCTGGAAAAATAATTGGGCAGAGCTATCCACTTTCTTTAAATATCCTAAGGAAATAAGAAAACTTATGTATACTACAAATGCTATAGAAAATTTTAATAGACAACTAAGAAAAGTAACTAAAAATAAATCTATTTTCCCAACAGATTTTTCCTTAGAAAAAAGTCTCTATTTAGCAATGGTAAATGCTACATCTAAGTGGACATCAAGGATGAGGGGTTGGGACCAGATACTAGCTCAACTTAATATATTTTTTGATGAAATATTAAATAGCTAAAATAATAAAAAAATGTGGATTTATGGATAACCTTTCAGGTTACCCACAAGCCCCACATTACTACTGCTGCTAGTATTCTATTTTTTTTATTAAAATTTTAGAAGACTTGACAGCTTAATTAATATGTGTAAAATTAAAGTAAATTTAGAATTGAAAAACTTTGAAATTTACTTTATAAGTTTTATTTAATTTGTTTATATTTAATCCATCAAAATCCTTAAGAGGATGGATGGAACACAAAACTTTTCACACTACCCTTTTCACAGTTGTAAATATTAGCAGGTTTTTTGTTTTGGGAAAAGGTTAATTAATTTTAGATACAACAAAAACAGGTATTTGAAACTTTTAAGCAAATTTTTCTTAAGCTGCTTTGTGGTCCTTTTTACCTGTGAATTCTTGAATTTGACCTGATTTAAATTTATGGTATTTATTGATATTTTTGCCTAGTGAATGAAGCAAAAATTCTTTATAGACTTTTTCTTCTGAGCGATGATTGAATCTTCTGAATTTGTCATTTTCTTTTGTATCTCTAAAGTGACCTTCAGTTTGAATTGATCTGATTTGTCTGTTTAGTATGCCTTTTTCACTTTGTATGTTTTTATGTGATTCTTCTTTTAACTCATCCCATCTTTCATTGACTTTCATGGTTTTGTTTTTATTTTTGTCTTTTTCTTCGTCGTATTGATATAGGCATTTAGGTTTGAATTTGCATCCACTGCAATCTTTACAGCTGTATACTTTTAAGGTTCTTTGGAAGTTTCTTCTATTTGTATTTTCTGTTTTTACATATTCTAGTTTTCTGTTGTCGTGACAGATATAGTAGGTTTTGTTCGCTACAGTATCCACTGTCTGCTGTTACTTCTTTTAGTTTTTCTTCTAAATTTTTAGTATGTTTTTTAATTACCGGTATTAGCGTATTGTAATCTGTTCTGTCACTACTAACATATGTATGGATTATGAAGTAGTTTTCTACGGCTATTTGTACGTTGTAGGCCGGTTTTAATTGCCCGTTTCTCATATGGTCGTCTTTCATTCTCATAAAGGTTGCTTCTACGTCTGTTTTTGAGTAGCTGTTTCTGTCTTTTCCCATGATTTTAAAGTTTTCTTTGTATTTCATTAATCTTTTACCGCAGTTTTGTATTTCTTCGTAAAGCTTTTGTATTTCAGGTTTTTTCTTTCCTTTTCCTATTTCAAATTTTATGTCTTCTTCTTTTGATATCTTTGCTAAATTTTCCTGAAGCTTTAATAGTTTTAAAGGGGATATGTTGTCTATTTCAATTATCCTGTTGTTTGATATTTTTTTCTTTTTTAATAGCTTTCTTTTTCGGTTTCTTTCTATTACTTCTTTTACCTTGTCTATTCCTTCTATTACAAACATTTTTTCTTCATAAAGTCCGTATTTTTTATCGTATCTTTTTTCTTTAATTATCTCGTTGTATCTTTTGTAAAGTTCTTCTATTTTATCTATCAACCCTGCTAGGTGGTAGTTGATGCTTCCTCTCCAAACAAAGGTGTATCTGTTGGCATTTGCTTGCATCTTCGTTCCGTCTATGTAGAGATTTTCTAGACTTACTAGTCCTTCTTTTTTTAATCTTCTTATGAATTGATAGTGCAGATCTTCTAATATTTCTTTTCTTAGTCTGTTGTTTTTAAATTCATAAAAGGCATCTCTTTTTGGCTTTTGTCCTTTTGATAACCACATAAAGGCTATATCTCTTTTGCATAGGTCTACTATTTTGTCTACTTCTCTAACTTTTCTCATATTTGCATAGGTTATTAGTGCAAACATCATGATAGGATTGTAGGCTTTTCTTCCCTTTTTTGAATACATCTGTGTTAGCTTTGTATAGTCCATTTCCTCCATTACTTTTTTTAGGGTATAGACTTCATCGTCGGCCTCTAGTCCTATTTGATACAGATTAAAGTTAATTTTTTGTTGTCCTTTTTCGAAATATTCTGTATAATATGTATTATTCATCGTAGTTATATTTTATCATATAACGGAGAAGAGATGGCTTTTTTGGGCCATCTTTTTTCTTTTTTGTATAAAAAAATCAGCATTACTTTTATTCGTTATGCCGATTTTCTAAGGAGCTATTTTCCGACAGCCCCGTTTATTTTATATGAAGTTAATTTTATTATTTAAGCAAGAACTTTTATGCTTAATTTTTTTGTGAAAAATTCTATTGAGTAGCCTATTGATAAGGCTAAAAATATAGTACCTAGTCCTACTATACCTCCAAGTAAAAATCCTGCCAGAAGAATACAGCTATCTATAACTGTCTTTGTAAATCCTATAGATTTATTTATCTTCTTAGATAAAGCATATACAAAAAGCATTATAGGTCCTGCTCCTAGTTTCGTGTGTAAATATACGCCAAAAAATATGCTGTATAATAACAATCCAATTACTAGATAAAATATCGATAAAGTTAGGGTTTCAGGTTTGGGAAGTTGAATAACTTTAATAGCTAAATCTACAAACAACCCAAATAATATAAGATCTAAAATAGTTGCTATATAAGGTTTAACACCTAATAAAAAAGATGTCACTATAAAAAATACCCATAGAGCTGTAATCCAAGTCCCTACACTAAATCCAAAGGAAGTTGAAAGCCCTTGTACAAATACATTTATAGGGTCCGTTCCTATGTTTGCTAAAAATATAAAAGCAACTCCTACAGCTATACCTGCTAAACTTATAAAAAAGTATATTAGCCTAATTATGAAATTATCAGTTTTTATTTCGTAGTTGTTCATGATCTCTCCTAAATTCAAAATATATTAATATAAAATAATATCACAGTTTGTTGGAAAAATACATATTTTTTTTATTTATAATCTCTTGTAATTAACTCCTGATATATACTACCATCAACTTCAGCTTCAATAATTACAGGTCCCTTGTGGTTGAATCCAGCTTTCAGAACATCTTCTAAATCTTCTTTATCTTTAAGTTTCAAAATAGGAACACCTAAAAAATAGTCTGATTTAAAATAATCATCTTCAGTTACCTGAGTAGCATATTCTTCTACTTCTTTCCAATTTTGTTTAACCTTTATTAAGCTGTAATCTTTATCTACCATGACTATAAATACAATGTTTAAATTTAGTCTTTTAGCAAGTGCTATTTCTCCGCAGTTCATAAGAAATCCACCATCTCCAGAAATGCTTACTACTGTACTTTCGGGTTTTGAAAGTTTAGCTCCTATTGCTGCCGGAATTGAAAAGCCCATACCAGACCATCCGTTTGTAATAATAAATTTGTTGTTATCAGCTTTCCAAAGTTGTCCCATCAAATGTAAATGAGCTCCTACATCACAGGTTATTATACTATCATCAGGAACTTGCTTGTTAAGTTCTGTAATCAAATCTACCGGGTTTAATTTCTCAGTTTTTATCATTAAAGAATTAAGTAGTCTTTTTTTGTTTGATAAGATTTCAGTTCTTTCCCATTGAGATTCTGAAAAAGTTTCTTCTAACAATACATCTATAGCATTATCTAGATCTCCTATCATTTCATAAACTTCTTTATAGTCAGAAGAAATGTCTGCTTTTGATGTATCAACATGAATTAAAGGAACATTAGGCATCCAGGCTTCGTAGTTGAATTCTATAGGGTCATATCCTATTCCTATTACTAAGTCTGCCTTTCTATATAGATCCGCTGCTATTTCACTTTTAGCATGAAATAAAACTCCTCCATACCAAGAATTTTCTTGAGAAATCATCTCTTTTGCCATAGGTGTTAAAAATACCGGAGCTTTTATCTTTTCAACCAGCTGACTTAGTTTTTCTTGTAAATTATATCTATACGCAGTAAGACCGACTGCTATTACAGGTCTTTTCGCCTTTTTTATTAGACTTATTATTTTATCCTTATCTCTAATATCAATATTCTTGTTTTTCTTTTTTATCTTTACTTCATATTTTGATAAATTAGATTCCACATCTTTATCAGCAAGGTCGGAAGGCAGTCCAATGTGAACTGGCCCTGGTTGTTCTTCTAAAGATATATTTACTGCTTCTTTTAGGAGGTTATCAAAATTTGATTGTGATAGTCTGGCAGTTTTTTTAGTTACTGGAGAATACAACCTCTGATGGTCTATGTTCATCTGTATTACTCGTCCTCTGTCTTCATCTTTTACTTCCGTAGTAAAGGCTATGAGGGGAGACCTGTCAAGTAGAGCTTCTCCTACTCCTGTCAAAAGATTCGTAGCACCTGCACCATATGTTCCATGACAAATTCCAGGAATTCCAGTAAGCCTTCCTGTAACATCTGCCATTATAGCAGCGCTTTGTTCATTTGCTGTAGTTATAAATTTTATGTCTTGCTTTTTTAGTTCTTCTATATAGGGTATAGTTGGTCCTCCAGGAATTCCAAATACATACTTACCCCCAAGATTTTTTAAAAAAACTGCTAGTTCATATGGTATTTTTGACATTTAAAAGCTCCTTTATTATTTTTTCCTGTCTAACATAGCTAATGTTCTTTTCATTTCATTAAATATTATTGAATGTAATTTGTCAATTAATTTGTTAAAAACCGAAAGCCATACCTAAGTTAAAGGTATGGCTTTCTAAAATTATGAGAAATTAAAGTTAGTTAGCTATTTGATTTCTATATTCTTTGCTATTTCATCTAGTATTTGTTCACTGTTGACCCACTTCTTATCTTTAGCTTTTGATAGTTTCATAAGGTCTTTTGTTATAATACCAGAATCATAGGTTTTTAAAGTTGCTTTTTCTAAAGCATCGGCAAATTTTACTAGTTCTTTATTCGAGTCTAATTCTCCTCTTTTTCTTAAGGCTCCTGTCCAAGCAAATATTGTTGCTATTGGATTTGTAGATGTTTCTTCTCCATCTAAATGTCTGTAGTAGTGTCTAGTTACAGTACCGTGAGCTGCTTCGTACTCATATGCTCCTTCAGGAGATACAAGTACTGATGTCATAAGAGCTAAGCTTCCATATACTGTAGCTACCATATCACTCATTACGTCTCCATCGTAGTTTTTACAGGCCCAAATTAGTCCACCTTCTGATCTCATAACTCTCGCTACGGCATCATCTATTAGTGTGTATAGGAAAGTAATCCCTGATTCTTCAAACTTTTCTTTGTACTCATTTTCGTAAAGCTCATTGAATATATCTTTGAATTTATAGTCGTATTCTTTTGTAATGGTATCCTTAGTTGAAAAAATTAAATCAGTTTTTTGTTCTAAAGCATATTTAAAACAACTTTTAGCGAAATTTCTTATAGAAGAATCTAAGTTGTATTCACCCATTACTACTCCAGCTTCTTGAAAGTCGTAGATAGTTCTCTTTACTTCATTGCTGTTTTTATCAGTCAAAACTATTTCTGCTTTAGTATCTTTAGGTACTTCAAGACTTACTGAAGCATAGATATCACCATAAGAATGTCTTGCTATTGTAATAGGTTTTTCCCAGGTTGGTACAAGAGGGTCTACAGTATCTAAAAGTATAGGCTTTCTAAATATAGTCCCATCCATAATTTTTCTTATAATTCCATTTGGACTTTTTGAAATTCTCTTTAATTCGTACTCTTTCTTTCTATCTGTATTAGCAGTTATGGTAGCACATTTTACTCCTACTCCATACTTTTTTATTGCATTTGCTGCATCTATTGTAACTTGATCATCTGTATCATCTCTATTTTTGAGGTGTAGATCGTAGTATTCTGTTTTTAAATCTACATAGGGTTCAATGAGTTTTTCTTTTACCCATTTCCAGATAATTCTGGTCATTTCATCTCCATCAAGTTCTACAATTGGAGTGTTCATTTTTATTTTTACCATGTTTGTCTCCCTTCAATTTTATGGTTTTTTCTTATACTATAATCATTATAATCGGCCAAATTACAGCTTTTACTGTTAAAAATCTGGTTAGTTGAATCATTACTACTTCCAGTGCTTTACAATCGTGAGAATAAGCTAGAACAGTAATAGGCGTTATACCTGCTGGTGCTGTAGCCAGTAGGCAGGTAAGTTCATCCCAACCCGTAATTTTCTTTATAACTCTGGAGAGTAGATAGGCTGTTGAGAACATAATCACTACAAATAGTGTTAGGTAAAACAAATAGTCTCCCACACTTACATCTTGGTTGTTAACTATACTTGTTCCTACAGATATACCTACACCAATCATAATGTATTTTTTGTATTTTTGAGGTACTGGATGTAAATACACTCCCGATAATGAAACAGCCGCAATTAAAAATATAGCTCCTATTAAAGGTCCTCCTGGTACTCCTAAAGTATCTGCAACAAAAGAACCAATTAGTCCAATAATTAGAGTATATATGTATTTATGGTTTTTAGGTTTTTTATCTTCATAAATATTTTTTCTAAAAAAAGAATTTTTTATATACTTTGCTCTTCTTTTAACTCCGGATATATAGCCCTCTTTTTCAGTATCTATACCGTGCATCTTAAGAAATATCGGTACTACTACAAGCATTGTAATTATTAACCTTGATAGTTGGAAAATACTTACTATAGTAATATCAGCTCCGACGGATACTGCCAGCATTGACATTTCTGATACTCCAGCTGGGCTGGTACTTAAAAAAGCAGTAACAGGTTCTACACCTTTAAATTTTATTAGAACAAAACCTAGACCGAAAGATATGAAGAATGTCCAAATTACCATTAGTATTGCAGGTTTTGATAGCTTTTTTATCTGTTTTAGATTTTCTCTATTTACACTTATACCAATATATACTCCAAGTAAAGATTGAAGAATAAATAGTAGTCTACTATCAAAGGTTACTATTTTTATTCCCATAAAAAATGCTGCTACTATAGATATCATCGGTCCAATCATCGCCGCTGATGGTAGTTTAATAATATAAAATACTATATATCCTAAAGTTCCAATTAAGATTAATGTTAGTAAATCAGCCATGAATTTCTCCTTCAAATTACTAGTTATTATTAATTGTCCTGAAGTTATTTAATGTATATATTACCATCCATGATTCTTCTTGCGGTTCTAACAACTCCAACTTTTTTTACTTCTTCACCTTCAATAATTACTTCTATTTTTCCAATTCCACTTGCATGTCCTATTTTAACAGTATTATTTTCAACATCTATTTTGGCTAGTTCCTGTACCAGGGTTCCTTTTATTTTAGCTGCGGCTCCTGTTGCTACATAGCATGTAACAGGATATGCTTTGTGTACACTCCCCACTGAAATTGCTCTAACACATAAATCCATTTTATCTTTTTCAATTATATTTTCATCTAAATCTGTATAGTATTGAGGTTTAGATATTATAGATACCTTTGGTATAGCTGTTGATTCGGTTTTTGCTTTTTCCCAAGAGTCTACAAAACCTAATTTTTCTGCTGCTTTTCCCCTTATTTCTTCTATTAGATTCATTTTTTCTATGTCATTATTTAACTCTAGCAGTTCTGTTCCTTTTAAACCTATATCTTCAGCCCTTATAAATACAAAGGGATTTCCACAGTCTATTATTGTAGCTTCTATTTCTTTTTTGTTTAAAATCTTTATTAAATCTTTTTTATTTCCCGTTGGAAATATTTTTCCTGTAACAGATCCTCCAGGATTTTCAAAGTACATTTCTATCCTTGATCCGGTACCCGGCACCCCTGGAATTTTTTCATTTCCATATACTTCAGTTTTTCCATCTTTTACTTTTACGTGTTCTTCTATGATTTTATTTGTATTGGTATTCAGTACTCTTACTTTTGTAATTGGTTCTACAGGTTTTACTAAGCCTTCGTCTACTGCAAAGGGTCCTACAGCTGATGAAATATTACCGCAGTTTCCTGAATCATCTACTCTTGGAATAACAATATCCACCTGGTAGAAGTCGTAATTTATATCAATCCCTTCTTCTTTAGAAGGTGATATTACTGCAATTTTGCTTGTAGAAGATACAGTTCCTCCCATTCCGTCGATTTGTTTAATGTCAGGAGAGCCCATGACTTTTAAAAATATGTCTTTCCATTCTTTTTTATCTACAGGCAAGTCCTTTTTATGAAATATTACGGCTTTGCTGGTGCCGCCTCTCATGTAAACACATGGTATTTTTTTTACAGCCATGGGTACCTCCTTTATTTATAATAAAATCTATTTTTCGTATTTTTTAATCAATTCTTGATACAATTCTTTATCTAGTATTTCATGTCTTTCTCTTGAAGTCACCATAAGCTCGTCATCACAGCCATCTGTTGTACCATTTTCATTTAGATATCTTAATATTTTTTGGGTGCCTAATATTTGAGCTTTTAAGGTAGCATTAGCATAAATAACCATTTTATACCCGTATTTTTTTATCATATTATTTGGAATTACTGGTGTTTTCCCTTTTTCTACTATATTCAAAATTGTAGGTGCATTAATTCTTCTATTAACTTCTTCAATTTCTTCTAGAGTTCTAGGTGCTTCTATAAAAATCATATCTGCACCAGCTTCCGTATAAGCTTGAGCTCTTATTATAGCTTCTTCAAAACTCCCAGTAGCTGATATGGCATCAGTTCTTCCTATTATAACCATATCTGAGTCTTCTGAACCATCTCTAGCCGCTTTGATTTTAGCTACCATGTCTTCTATAGGTATAACTATGTGGTCTTCAAAATGACCGCATCTTTTAGGATTTTGCTGGTCTTCCATCTGTATTCCTGCAATTCCTATTTTGGAGTATTCTTTTGCTGTTCTGTATACATTTATAGGTGCACCGTAGCCGTCATCAACATCAGCTATTACCGGAATATTTACAGCATCATTGATTCTCTTCGCTATTTGAAGATTTTCATGCATTGTTACAAGATTATAATCCGGGATGCAAAAATTCATATTTGCAATGCCAGCTCCAGTAGCATAAACTACTGGAAATCCAGCATTTTGTATAAGTCTTCCAAATAAAGCAGTGGTAGCGCCAGGAGCTACTATCAACTCGTCTTTTTTTATTAATTCTCTTAATTGTGACGATTTCTTTATCATTGTATCCTCCTTAAAACTAATTCTTTTTCTTAATAAAGTTTAGTTTTCCACCTGCTTTAAGAACTTCTCTGTCAATTTCTGATAATTCTAATTTTAAGTTTATTTTTTTGCCTTGGATTTCTGCTTCTACAGTTTCTCTCATTATCTTGTCTGTTAAGTTATCAATCTTAATGGTATCTCCCTGATTTATACTATCGTAATCTTCCTTGTTTTCAAATACTAGTGGTAATATCCCAAAATTTATTAAGTTTTTCTTGTGTATTCTAGCGAAGGATTTTGCAACAACAGCCTGTACTCCTAGATACATTGGTGCTATAGCTGCATGTTCTCTGCTTGATCCCTGTCCGTAATTTTCTCCACCTACTATTACAGATTTACCTGCTTTTTTTGCTCTATTTACAAAATCTTCATCTATAACTGAGTAAACATATTCAGATATTTTTGGAATATTTGATCTTAAAGGTAGTATCTTAGCTCCTGCCGGCATAATATCGTCGGTAGTTATGTTATCTTCGGTTTTCATTATAATTTCACATTGAAGGTTATTTTTTAGCTCTTCTTTTATTGGCATATTCCCTATGTTTGGCCCTTTAACTACTTCAACATCTTCTGATGATGGTTTTATAATCATACCGTCATCCAATATGTAGTCTTCAGTTTCTTTAACATCTTTTAGTGCTTCTAAACCTTCAGCTGTATCGAAATAGCCTTTTACTGCACTTGCAGCAGCAGTTTCAGGACTAACTAGATATATGCCAGCATCTTTTGTGCCGCTTCTACCTAAAAAGTTTCTGTTTGAAGTTCTTAGAGACACTGCTCCTGATTTTGGCGCTTGACCTATGCCTACACAAGGACCGCATGCACTTTCTAATATTCTCGCTCCTGCTGATACTAAATCATTAAGTATGCCGTCTCTTATTATCATTTCAAATACTTGTTTTGAACCGGGAGCAACACATAAGCTTACGTCTTTATGTACTTTTTTACCTCTTAATATTTTTGCTGCTCTTGCTATATCAACATAAGATGCGTTTGTACAGCTTCCAATAAATACTTGGTCTATTTTTTTATCTTTGAAGTTTTCAACTTTATCTACAAGATCAGGCATATGAGGTTTAGCTAGCAACGGCTGGAGTTCATCTAAGTTAACTCTGATTACCTGGTCATATTTTGCATCTTCATCTGCTTTTAACTCAATCCACTGTTCTCCTCTTCCCTGTGCTTTCATGTAATCTTTCGTTATTTCGTCACTAGGAAAAAGGGATGTAGTAAGTCCCATTTCAGCGCCCATATTTGTCATTGTACCTCTTTCAGGAATAGAGAAATTCTTTATTCCTTCACCGGAGTATTCCATGATTTTATTTACCCCACCTTTTACTCCTACTTTACTCAATAAGTATAAAGATACATCCTTAGCAGATACTCCTGGTTTCAAAGTTCCTTCTAGTTGAACATTTATAACTTCAGGTACAGTTAAGCTGAATGCTTCTCCTGCCATCGCTAAGGCCACATCTAGTCCACCAGCTCCTATAGCTATTGATCCAACAGCGCCGGATGTAGGTGTATGGCTGTCTGATCCAAGAAGGGTCTTTCCTGGTACAGCAAATCTCTCAACATGGAGTTTATGACAAATACCGTTTCCTGCTTTTGAGCAATATATTCCATATTTTTCAGCTACCGTCTGTAAAAATACGTGATCATCAGCATTTTCAAAACCAGTTTGCAAAGTATTATGATCTATATAACTTACAGATAATTCTGTTTTAACTTTTGGAATTTCTAATGCTTCGAAAGCTAAATAAGCCATTGTACCTGTGGCATCTTGAGTTAGAGTTTGGTCTATTTTGATGGAAATTTCTTCTCCTTTTTCCATCTTGCCTTCTACAAGGTGGTCTGTTAATATTTTTTCTACTATGTTTTTACCCATTACTACCTCCTAAATTGTATTCATATATTTTATAAAATTTATCTATTACTTCTTCTATAGGATGTTTTCTACTCCTGCTGCAGTGCTTTGCATTCTCTCCACATACAATACATTTTCTTGGTTCTTTATTTAAAGTGTTTCTGGATATAGGTTTTCCTTCTAAGTCCAATACGTCTATGTCAAATAACCTACCTATAGGACTATTTTCTTCTATTACTACAGTCATCTCTTTAATAACTTCTGCTTTTTCACTTACCGATATAAAGCCTTCCGGTCCAGATACTTTTCCTATATTTGATTTTTCGTATTTTATTTCTAGCCCTTTATCTTTTAAAGATTTTTTTATTTCGTATATCTCTTTTTCGAATATATTTTTTATTCTGTCGTTATTTTTTTCTAATCCTGGAGTATTAACAGTGAAAGATATAAGGGTAGAATTAGTTTTACTTATTATTTTTTTCTGTTCGTTAGCTCTTTCTTCTCTTCCCTTAAGAATTTGCATTAATTCTTCTTTCATTACTTTACCTGATAAACTTTGTCAATTATAGTCCCATCCCTATATTCTATTAACCCTACAACTTTATCTGTATAGTTAATTTTTTCTGGTTTTCCTGTTATTTTTTCAGCCATCTCTTTAAGCTCGTTGATATCCATTATTTTTACTTTGCTGTTTTTAAGTTTGTCGATTATATCTACTCTCTTTGGATTAACTGCAACTCCGTGATCAGTAACTAAAACATCAATCGTGCTTCCAGGAGTTATTATATTTAACACCTTTTCTTTGACTGTTGCTATTCTACCCCTAACTAAAGGCGCTACTACAATACATACTTTAGATCCGGCCGCCGTATCACTGTGTCCGCCGGAAGCTCCTCTGAAAACTCCATCTGAACCTGTAATAACATTTACATTAAAATCTGTATCTATTTCTAAAGCCGATAAAACTACAACATCTAGTCTATTTACCGAGTTGCCCGTGTTGGAGTAATCCGCATAGTAGGATGCATCTATTTCAAAGTGATTTTTATTGTTTTTTAAAGAAGCAACTGCCGATAAATCAAAACTTTGAACGTCCATAAGTTTCTTTACTAGGCCTTCTTCGTGAAGTTTTACTATATGACCTGTTATTCCACCTAAAGCGAAATCCGCTACTACGTTTTTCTTTATCATACTATCTCTTAAATACTTAGTTACAGCTAATGATGAACCACCTGAACCAGTTTGAAAAGAGAAGTTATTCTTTACAATATCTAATTCTTCTATAACCTGAGCAGTTTGTTTAGCAATTAAAAGTTCTTTTGGGTTTGTAACTGCTCTTGTTGCACCGGACATGATTTTTTCTTTTATACCAACATTTTCTATTTCAACCACATAGTCTACATCATATGCAGGTATTGAATAAGGTATGGCAACTTCTTCTGTAAGGTCATCTGTTAGAACTACTGTTTTTTCTGCATATCTAGCATCTACTTGAGCATAACCTAATGAACCGCAAGGTGATTTTCCTTCAAATCCATTTGCATTTCCCTGAACATCGCAATGAGGAGCAGCAATAAAGGCTACATCAATTTTTTCATCTCCTGATATGATAGCTCTAGCACGTCCACCGTGGGATCTAATTACTACTGGTTCTTCTAAGATTCCTGAAGATATATCCTGTCCTAATTTCCCTCTTAGTCCACTTGTACATATTCTTCCTATAAGTCCTGATTTAATATACTCACCAAAGTGATCGTGAGCTGATGTTAAAGAACTTGGAAATATTGTTAGGTTTTTAATTCCTTTTTTATCAAGTATTTTCATAACCATATCTCCTACAACATCTCCATTTCTAAAATGATGATGAAAGGATATGGTCATTGAATCTTGAATTTCTAATTCATCAATTACTTTTTCTAAATCTTCTCTTACCTTGCTTTTTCTAGTTATTTTTCCTTTATCTTTAAAATCTATTTTATATTTATCCATTTTACAACTCCAATCAATTGATTTTTGATAGTTCTACTACTCTTTTTGCTCTCTCTACTATAGGTTTATCTATCATCTTTCCATTTAACGAGATAACTCCAGATCCTGATTCCTCTGCTCTTTTTATAGCCTCAAGAACTTGTAGTGCATCTTCATATTCTTCAACTGTCGGTGTGAATACTTCATGAACCGTTTCTATCTGTCTTGGATTTATAATGGATTTACCATCAAAACCTAGTCCTTTTATATGTTCTACTTCTTTTCTAAAGCCTTCCATATTTTCCACATAGGAGTAAACGGTATCAAGTGCAGCTATACCTGCACTTCTTGCTGCATTAAGAAGTTGACATCTTGCAAATAATAATTCTGTTCCTTCAGGAGTTCTTTTGGTTTTTAGATTTGTTACGTAATCTTCTGCTCCTATAGCGATACCTATTAGTCTATCGCTTGATTTAGCTATTTCCATCGCATTCATAACACCGGTGGCAGATTCTATAGCCGCCATCATCTTGGTCTTGCCTTTTTCTATACCGTATTCTAATTCAAGGTCTTCTATTATTTTTTCTACTTCTTTTACATCTTCAGCTGTTTCCGTCTTTGGAAGTCTAATTACATCAGGTTGTGCTTTTACCATCATTTTTAAATCTTCCTGTCCAAATTCAGTATCTAATCCATTTATCCTAACTACAGTTTCTATACCTCTGTAATCTACATTTTGAAGAGCTTCACTTACTAGAAATCTAGCCGAGTCTTTTTCTTTAAGGGATACAGAGTCTTCTAAATCAAACATAATTGCATCTGGTTTGTAAATGTAAATGTCTTTAATCATAGAAGGTCTACTTCCTGGAACGTAAAGCATAGTTCTTCTTAATTTACTCATATGAACCTCCCTGTGATGCTCTATATAAGGCGGTCTTAACTCTTGCCTTTATGACAAAGTCTAAAGCACCTTTATCATTCAAATTCACACATGCATTTTTAACTCCGCCTTCTTCTAATACTTCTTTAACAAGACTTCTAATTTGATTTCCGTATTGCTTTTCTACATCGCTTTTTAAATTGATTTCTAAATCCTTTTCCCAAGGGATGATTTCTACCATGATGTCACTGGATTCCATGGTTCCGGCGATTGCTTTTTTCAATAACTCCATTTAAGTCCTCCTTTAAGATAACGTTTTATTTGACTTTATTTGAAAGTAAATTTATACTATTTATACAACTATTATATAGTTGAAATTTCATCTTTTTATATTATAGCCAGATATAGTTGAAATGTCAACTATATTTAAGAAAGAGGTGTATCATGAATATTAAAAGGAAAATAGTAAGAGAGATTGTTGCTGTTTCTAGATGTATTTCCTTTATTAGAAATTTCGAATTTAAAAAATATGACTTAACTCGTGGTCAACATAGTTTTTTGACTAGGATTATGGAAAACCCCGGTCTAAGCCAAGAAGAGGTATCTTACATGCTAAGAGTGGATAAAACAACCTCAGCTAAAGCAATAAAAAAACTTGAATCAAAAGGATATATCTTAAGAAAGCGTTCTGACGAAGATAAAAGGCAGTGGTGTCTTTATCCAACAGAAAAGCTAAAAAAAATCTATCCAGATCTTCTTGAAAAAATAAACCTGACGCCACAAATTGGTGCCGAGGGATTCACCGAAGAAGAATTAAACACTCTTTATAATTTGCTAACAAGATTTAGAAAAAACGTGGATAAAGAGTGGATGGATGTCAAGAAAAAGCTATAATTAAAGGCTCATGACAAATACTTTTATGTCTCGCAGAGTATTTGTCATAGAGCCTTTTTTTATTTTTTATTGATAACAAGCATTTTATTTCTAAATTTGTAGTTTAAATAAGTAGATACTATAAATAGATCAACAAATAAAAACCAGTGATACCACTTCAAATTTCCTAGTACAAATATCATCATTATTATGTAACTCCAGAAGAATATTTGAGCTATATTACTTATTAAATTCCAAGCATGTAAACTTTTATAATTGTCTGATTTTGAATATATTTCAGTGTAATTCTTCCACAAGTCAAAACCAAACAAAATTATAGATGCCACTGTGTATGCTGCTAACAAATACAAGTCCAAATCCGTAAATAAACACAATGAAATTGTAATTAATACTGACATAACCCATATAATCTTTATTCTTCTATCTAAAATCACTTTAAACTCCAATCATTCTTTAGCTTTTTTTCCCTGCTTTAGCAAGTTTTAATGCACCCATTATTCTAGGACCAACTATAGAAATTACTGTTGCTGCTATAAAGAATAGGGTTATTGGGTCACTTGCAAATACTTTGAAACTTCCATTTCCAATAAGCATTGCTTGTCTAAAGGATGTTTCAAATTTAGAACCTAGAATTAATGCTAGTATGAAAGTTGCTACAGGCATATTAAGTTTCTTAACAAAGTAGCCTATAATCCCAAATCCTATTATTATTCCAAAATCAATCATAGAATATGATAGTGAATAAGTACCAATAAAGCCTAATGTCATAACTAAAGGTAGTAATATTTTTGGTGGTGTTTTTAGTATTTTAACTAATTGTGTTGCCAAAGGCAAGTTTATAAATAGTAGTACTATATTGGCTATAAACATACTTGCAACAACTGCCCATGCTACATCAGCTTGGCTAGTGAAAAACATCGGACCAGGTTTTACACCAATCATCATTAAGGCTCCTATCATAACGGCTGTAGTTCCTGAACCAGGTATTCCTAATGTAAGCATCGGTATAATCGCGCCGGTTGCAGCTGCATTATTAGCAGCTTCCGGTACAGCTAAACCTATAATGTTTCCTTTACCAAAAGAATCTGGATCTTTATGGGCTTTCTTTTCTATTGAATAAGCAACCATTGTTGCTATAGTAGCCCCTGCTCCTGGAAGTACCCCTACTAAAAAGCCTATTGGTGTTGACCTAAGTATCGGCATAAGGCACTCTTTGAATTCTTCTTTAGTAAAACTAACTTTCCCTATTTCTATTTGTTCGTGTTTTTCATCTTCTTTTACATAAAGTAATTTGTCAAAATTCGTATATACTTCTCCAATTGCATAAAATCCAATTATTAAGATCAAGAAGTCTATACCTTGATACAGCTCTGCTATACCCATGGTAAATCTAGTTGTTCCTGTTAAGTGGTCTGCTCCAACTGTCGCTACCATCAGTCCAATAAAGGTAGCTTGCATACCTCTAAGCATATTTCCTCTAGAAATAGTTGAAGTTGCGACTAGTGCAAAAACCATTAGCATAGTGTACTGTGGCGGTCCAAATTGTATAGCTAGGTTTGATATCGGTTGTGATAGTAATGCTAAAAATACAACTGCTATCATACCTCCAATTATAGAAGCAACAGCTGACATAGCTAAGGCTTCACCGGCTTTTCCTTGCTGCGCCATAGGATATCCATCAAAAGTAGCAGCAATAGCTCCGCCATCACCTGGAGTATTCAAAAGTATTGATGATCTTGATCCTCCAAACATAGCTCCAAAGTAAATTGCAACCATTGTAGACAATGCTGTTGTTGGATCCATGCCAAAAGTTAATGGTATTAGTATCGCTATACCAGTTGCTGGCCCTAACCCTGGAAGCATTCCTATAATAGTCCCTAAAAATCCACCGAAGACTATCCATATTAAATTTTTGATGGTTAATATAACTCCAAAACCACCGGCTAAATTTATTAATAAATCATTCATGTCTATCTCCTTCTATTAAAATGGTAAAATTCCTCTAGGTAGAGAAATCGTAAATATCTTTGCAAAGAGTATATAACTTATTGTTGGAAATAGTATCCCTATTACTAAATTAGTAATTCTCTGCTTTTTTCCTCTATTCAGTACAAAAAGTATTGAAGTAAGCATAAGTATTGTAGATATTAAAAAACCTAATTTATTAAATACCATAGTATAAATAATAAATATTCCAGTGTATATACCCATTACTTTCATTACTTTTGGGTCAACCTTAAGTACTTCAGCTTCATCTCCTAACAAAAATCCTCTTATTAGTATAATCAAAGAAAATACTACTGCTCCTATGGTTATAAAGATTGGGAAAACTGTAGTTCCTGCCATAAAAACTTCTGAAGGATTTTTTAAACCTGTTATACCATAACCGTATATTGCTGAGATTATTAATCCAGCTATACCTATAATAGTATTTTTTTTCATAAAATTCTTCCTTTCCTTCTAATAAAAATATATTTAATAAAAATAGGGATTGCAATAGTGGACAATCCCTATTTCACAATATTTATTCTGCCATTAATCCTGATTCCACTACTAATTCTTCATATAATTTGATTTCTTCTTCCCACATTGCCTTTGTATCAGCACTGTTTCTATAGTAGCTAACCCATTCATTGTTATCTAGTATTTCTTTCCAATCATCTGTAGCTATTGCTGCTTCTATAAGGTCTTCCCACCATTGAATTTCTTCTTCTGTCATGTCAGGAGGTCCTAATATTCCTCTCCAGTGTGGAAATACTACGTCTATTCCTTGTTCTTTTATAGTCGGTATATCTGAGAATTTTCCTTCGTATCTTTCATCTGCAGTTATTCCTAAGCACTTAAGTTTTCCAGCTTCAACAAATTCAAGTCCTTCAAGAGCTCCAGTGAAACATGCATCATAGAATCCACCCATGATTCCTGTTAATAATTCACTTGTATCTGTTGCAACAATGTTTTTATCGAATTCTGCAACGTCAACACCGTATGCTTTTGCAGCTGTAAGTGTAGCTAAGTGATCGTCATTTCCTTTACCAGGAGCTACTGCAAACTGAACAGCAGATGGATCTTCTTTTACAGCGTCAAATAATTCTGTAATTGAGTTGTATGGTGAGTCAACATCTACGAATACTCCAATCCACTCATTTGTTAAAGTTGCTATTGGTGTAATATCGTTTATTGTAGGAGCATCTTCCATTCCTAACATTTTATTTAGGTATATGTATGATGAATCCATTGCAACCTTATGTGGATCTTTCTCATCTATTAATCCGTTCCAAGCTACAGAACCTTTTCCTCCAGGTAAATTTGAAACAACAACGTTTACATCTCCTGCTAAATCGTTATCCTTAATTACCTTTTGAAGAGCTCTTGCTGTTGAGTCCCATCCTCCACCTGGATTTGCAGGTGCTATTATTTCTACTGTGTTTTCAGTTGGAAATGATGCATCTTCTTCATTTGATGCACATCCTACTGAAATTGATAATACCATTACTAATACTAATCCTAATACAATTATTCTTTTCATTATTTCCCTCCATGATTTTTTATTATTACTTAATTCTTAGTGTAAACGTTATTCCTTAATAAATTTTTAATAAATTCTTAAAATCTATTAAGATTTATAAGAAAAATATCAACCTTCTAAAAAAAGGTTGATATTTCCTTATCTATAAATCTTTTATAACACTTTCAATTTTTGCTAGCTCAAAAGGTTTTTCTATATATTCATCAATTAATTTCTTGTCTTGTTTGTTTAATTTTTTTCCTTCAATATAAATTATTTTTACATCTGGAAATTTAATTTTTGTTAACCTTGCGATTTTTTTACCTTCTAGCAAACTATTTTCATCTGTAACAATTAAGATGTTTGGTTTTATTTTATTGTTTGATATCATAGCTGTGTATGTTGATGGATTTAAATAGGTCGCTATATTATAATTAATTAAAGCTCTTTCTATTATCTCTGTTTGATTTCTAGAAAAATTAACTATGCATATCTTTGATTTATCGATATTTTCATTTCTTTTTATCATAGCTTCTCTTTTTTTGCTATCATTAATATTTAAAACTGGTAGATAAACATAAACATCGGTTCCTTTACCTTTTTCTGATTCTATAAAAATTTCTCCATTATGTTTTTCAATAATATCTTTAGCTACAGAAAGACCCAGCCCTGTACCTTCACCTTCGTTTTTTGTTGTATAGAAGGGTAAAAATATACTGTCCAAATCATTTTTATCAATTCCTGTTCCATCGTCACTTACCCTTATTTCTATACAATCATTTTTTAATTTTGAACTAGTCTTGTCTATTTTTTTAATTTTATTTAAACTTACAGTAAGTTTGCCTTCATTATCCATTGATTGTATTCCATTTACAGCTATATTTACTAAAACTTGAACCAGTTGAGATTTATTTCCATATATGTATATAGGTGTATCTTCAAAATCTTTTTCTATTTTTATCTTGTCTTTTGCCGAAGCTTTCACTACTTTTAGAGTCTTTTCTAAAACTTTTATAATATCTATGTCTTTGTATGAATCATAGGTTTTATCTTTTCTGCCTATTAATAGAACCTGCTGAATCAATTCTTTAGAATGGACTGCCGACTCATTAATTACATTTATGTCCTGAATACTTACTTTTACTGTTTCATTCTTTTCTTCTTCTTTTATTAATTCTGTCAGGCCAATAATTGGGGTTAGAAGATTGTTTAGTTCATGAACTATGCCCATAGTCATGTATCCCATTGTTCTGTATTTAGTATTTCTCTCTAAAAGGGCTTCTCTATTGTGAAGATCTTCTAGTGCAGAGTTAAATCTCTTTAGCTGTTTTGCTTGTTCTTCCAGCCTTGTCTTATTACTTACTAAGTAGTATATTATACCCATTAAAACAGCCAGGGAAGCTGCAATTAGAGATGCAAATAGGATTAATCTATTATTTATACTACTTATTTGACTATATACATCATCGTAGTCCCAAGTCATGGAAATTATCCAATAATCATCTAAAAAATAAATAGGTGTGTAAGCAGAGACCATTTTTTTAGTTTCTAATCCATAATCTGTTTCATGAACAGATGTATAAATTCTAGCATCTGTTTTCCCAATTAATTGGTCTTTAATAACTTGATTAAATTCGCTTCCTTCTCTCTCTTCAAAGTTATCAATGTTATCAACAAGACTGTTCCTTCCAATAAATTCTTTATTACTGTGAAGTAGTATATTTCCATACTTATCTTTTAATGTAGGATGAGATTCTCCAGGAATTTCATAAGGAGATAGCATTTTATTATAAATATCACTAAGACTTACAGTTATAATAATCAGTGACTGACCTTCATCACCTGGAACGCTTTTTACTCCAAATGATATTATATATTCATTATCGTTTACTAGGTATATGTCAATTTTATTTGCATATTCAGCTGGTATTATCCTATTTTTCATAGAACTTTTCCCATCATTAACAATTTTTCTATAAGTGTAATCGTCAATTAGTGGTTCTGTTAAATTATATGAATCATATTTTATTTCACCAAAATTTTCTATATAGGTAACGGATTTAACTGTGACCTGCTGCTTAAATGCAAAATTTCTAATAATTTCTCCAGCATTTTCTCTATCATGATTTATAGTATAACTTAAAAATTCCAAGTCATTTCTTATGTCATAAAAATAATGATTCATTGCCTCTGAAACATAATATAGTTGATTTAACAAACTCTGCTTCTCACTTTCAGAAGTAATTTTTTTGCTTTCTGTAAAGGTGTTTGCAAGCATAGAGACAAATAATACTATGATTATGGCACCCGTTAGAACAATTGTAAGTTTATTTATTAGAATTTCTTTAAAAATTTTTTTAATTTTTTTTATATACATTTTCCACCTGCTATTTTAATTTTACTATATTTTATTATATGTTATAATATATAAACAAATCAAATGATTATTTTTATTTGTTGGAATAGGTAGGTGTAAATATGTCTAATAGTAGCATTTTAATTGTTGATGATGATAATAACGTTAGAATAACTATAAGAAGAGTTTTAGAAAAAGAAAATATGGAGTGCACTGAAGCTTCTTCTGGAGGAGAAGCTTTAGATTTATTAGAGTGCAGAAACTTTGATTTGGTAATTCTTGATATAAATATGGATGATATGGATGGGTTTGAAGTTCTTTCTACAATGCGAAGGTCCGGAATTGATACTCCTGTTATCTTCTTAAGTGGAAGAACCGAGGATTATGATATCATACTAGGATTAGGCTTAGGTGCTGATGATTATATTACGAAACCTTTTAAGCCAAGAGTGTTTAGTGCTATGATAAAGGCAGCCTTAAGAAGAAATAAAAGAACCCGAAACGAATCTTATATTGAAAAAGGTCCTTTTAAATTTGACCTGAAAAAAATGAAGGTCTACAAAAATGGCGAAGAAATACAATTATCTTCAAAAGAAATTATGATTATGAAATTTTTTATGGAAAATGAAGGAATAGTTTTTACAAAAGATCAACTTTATAACTCTATCTGGAATGAAAATGTGGTTGGAGATAATACTATTATGGTATATATTCATCATTTAAGAAGTAAAATTGAAGAAGATCCTTCAAATCCAGATTTTTTAAAAACAGTATGGGGTTTAGGCTATAAATTCCAATGCGATTAAACGAATCAAATATTTGAAACTATGAATTATGATTTTTGTCTCTTTCATAGTTTATTTTTTTTTGTTATCATATAGTTACTATTTTGATATTAAGGATTGATGTTATGAACCAAAAATTAATTTGTAATAAAATAAGCAATGCTGCTCTAAAGGCTCTTTTATATGAAGTAAGTGTTTCTCCAAAGCCAGGCTTGGTAGACAGGTTTAACAACGGTTCCCATACTGATATGGATATGTTTACTTTTATAGATAGTTCTGTAGCTTTAAACACCTACTTCTACGACTGTGCTCAAATCACTTTAGATAACAATAATTTGTCTTATGATGATTTGTTTAACCTTCTTAGAAAAAGAGGTATCCAGGCAGATGAAGATATGCTATCCTCAACAAAAAATATTAATACTCACAAAGGTGCTGTTTTTTCTATAGGGCTGTTAGCTTCTGCTGCCGCTTTAACTTATATGAACTACGGAAAATTTGATTCTGATAAAATATTTTTTGAAGCTGGTGAAATATGCAGACATTCTTTTTTGAAAGATTTCGATAATATTGATTATAGTAATAAAACTAATGGAGAAAATATATATTTAAAACATGGTATCAAAGGAATTCGAGGAGAAGCTGCTTCAGGTTTTCCTACCATTCGGAATCAAGCTCTTCCATTTCTATATTCTTTAGAAAATACTGCCTTAAGCTTCAACGATAGGTGCGTCCTAACCTTAATAAAAATTATGTCTGAAGCTGATGATACAAATATAGTAAGTAGAGGGAATGTGGACAGTTTGTCTTACGTAAAGAAAAAATCTAAAAGCATATTAGATATGCCTTTAGATTTTCAAATTAAAGAAGTATATGAGTTTGATAAGGATTTAATTTCTAAGAATTTAAGTCCTGGTGGTTCTGCTGATCTTTTGGCTGCAACATTGATGGTTTATTTTTTAAATAATTAAAATTAACCTAATGTCTACTGTTGTTATTTTTGATTTTTTCTATTATTTTCTTACCTTCTTCAGTTCGGAAAAATTCATAGGTTGTTTGAGGTACTAGTTTCTTTAAGCTTTCCCCATCATCTTTTGATAATGCTTCTCTTACGGTGGATGCACTAATAGCTTTGTCTTCTGATTTTTTTCTTTCTACTACTATCACTTCTACTCCAGCTTCTGGAAGTAAACTTTTCATAGTTTCATTATATAAGTTGGTAGTTTTGCAGTAGGGTTCCTCTCCTATGTATCTTCTGTTTATTCCTAGAGCTGGAACTATATATTTTTTAAATATTTCGACATCCAGTTTAGTTTGGGAAGCAACTACATCTTCTTCACCTTTTATAAAGTAATTTGGAAAAGTAGCATTTGATATAATGTAATCCCTACCTTTATGAATGACTACATTTTTTAGATTCTCTGTGCCTTTCTTTATGAGATCATACCGTATTTCTGCTGGAAAACTTGATTTATCTTCCCACACTACAAAAATATGTACAACATCGCATTCTTTTGATGCTTTTTCTATAAGGTACTGGTGTCCGTAGGTGAAAGGATTGCAGTTCATTACAATAGATCCGATAATGTCTCCTTCCCTTTTCTTCTTTTGAATTTCCTCAGTGAAGTTTTTGATACCATCTCTTTTATTTTCCAACAAACAGACTTTGTCTACTTCTGCTATATTATAAAAGCCCAAACTTTCAAAGAGAACTTTATTTTCAGGTTTGGTATATACAAACAAGTGGGTTTCTCCTTTATGAAAGGCTTCATTCACAAGTTTAGAAACTATTTTATTTGTGATAGCTTCCCCTTGAAAATCACACCTTACAGCAATAGATTTAAGTACTTTACCGCTTAAAGAGCCAGTACCAATTATCTCGTCTTTATAGAATACACCTATCGTGTAATCTATATTTTTACCTAATTTTAAGTTTTGAGTTTCTAAAAATTTCTCTACTTTTTCTTTATCTTTAGATGTAAACATTTCTAAAATTTTCAAATCATAATCGTAATTCATGTAATATCTCCTAAGAAAAATCTATATTTGAAAGTAAAATAATCCTATATATTTAAAAATATTAACACATTTAGGAAGATTTGCAAATTTTAAATTTTAAATAAAAACAGCTGGAAAATTAATGCCAGCTGCTGAATTAATTATATTTTTATTTTGGCAAATGTATTGGATAACCATGTACGCCGTGAGCCGCTTCATGAAGTGCTTCTCCTACTGTAGGATGGGCATGAATTGTAGTAAGTATTTCGTCTATAGTAGCTTCTAATCTTAAGGCTAGAGCTCCTTCTACTATAAGTTCTGTTGCCTTAGGTCCTGCCATATGCATGCCAAGTATTTCATCCGTAGAATTATCTACAATGAATTTGACCAACCCATTTGTTTCACCTAATATTAATGCTTTTGCATTAGACATTAATGGGAATTTTCCCACTGAATAGCTTATGCCTTTTTCTTTTACCTGCTCTTCCGTCATACCTACTGATGCAACTTCAGGTTTTGTATAAATACAGTAAGGCACAGTTTTGAAATCCATTTTTGATTTGTTTTTAATTATATTTTCTACTACTGCTATACCTTGAGCAGATGCTGCGTGTGCAAGCATAGCTCCTCCGGTACAATCTCCTATTGCATATATGTTTGGTATGTTGGTTTGGAATTTTTTGTTTATCTTTATAGTTCTATCGTATTCAATCCCTATTTTTTCTAATCCTATGTTATTTACGACTGATTTTCTTCCTATTGATAAAAGAACTTTGTCAGCTTTAATTATCTTTTCTCCTTCAGGAGTCGCAGCAGTAATTTCTACAAAATCTTCTCCAGAGTTAAATTTTTCTACTTTTGAGTTGGTAAGGATTTCTACTCCTTCATTTCTAAGTTCAAAATCAAGATACTGAACTACTTCTTGATCCATGTTTTGAACTATACCAGGGAGCATTTCCACTATAGTAACTTCTACTCCTAATCTTGAAAAAAGGCTGGCAAATTCACATCCAATAACTCCTCCTCCAACTATACATAGGGATTCCGGTAGTTTTTCAAGGGATAATATTTCACTGCTAGTTAAAATATTTTCTCCCTGTATTCCTGGTATTGGGAGAATAACTGGTTCTGACCCTGTAGCTATGATAGCTTTATCGAAATCAATTATATCTTTAGTCCCATCTTCTTTTAATACTTCTATTTGATTTTTTGAAGTAAATTTTCCTTCTCCCATTATTATTTCTACTCCGTTACTTGCCAGAACTCCTTCTACTCCCTTAACTAGGGAATTGGAAATGTTTGTTTTCCTTCTCATAAGTTTCCCCCAGTCTACGGATAATTTTTCTGATAATATTCCCATATTTTTACCGTCGTTTTTTATAGTGTGATATAGGTCGGTGGTGTTGAGAAGTACTTTAGTAGGTATACACCCTACGTTTAGGCAGGTACCTCCAATATATTTCTTGTCAACAAGAGTTACTTCAGCACCTAAATGTGCTGCTTTAATTGCAGCAACATAACCTCCCGGTCCACCTCCTAATATTAGTAATTTCATTTAGACCTCCTAAAGTATTAAGATATTTGGATTTTCGATGTATTCTTTCAGCCTATTTAAAAACTGGGCTGCTACAGAACCGTCTACTACTCTATGATCAGCAGTAAGACTCAATGTCATCATAGGTATAAATTGAAGTTCTCCATCTACTTTAACAGCAGTTTCTTTTATTGTATTTATTCCAAGTATTGCAACTTCAGGTTGATTGATTATAGGAGTAAAAGATTCTATATTAAACATACCTAGATTACTTACTGTAAAGGTTCCTCCTGACATTTCGTCCGGCTGAAGTGTATTTGATCTAGCTTTATCAGCTAGTTCTTTTATATCATCAGATATAGTTTTAAGCCCTTTTATATTTGCGTATTTTACAACTGGTACTATCAACCCTTCATCTAGTGCTACAGCTACTCCGATATTTGTATAGTTTCTTTTTATGATTTCATCTCCATCAACTGAGGAATTAAGAATTGGAAATTCTAATAATACTCTTGATACTATTTTTACTATAATGTCTGTATAAGTAATTTTTTTGATAGGTTTTAACTTATCCCTAAGTCTTTTCATTTCTCTAGTATCAACGCTTAGGTTGTAGTGTACTGCTGCAGATATTTGTTGACTTTGAGACATTCTTTCTGATATTACACTTCTCATATTGGTCATTTTTTCTCTTGTTTCTTTTGGATCTGCCATTTCTTTAAGCATTTCGAAATTTTTATATCCTATCACATCATCTTTCATAATTCTTTCGGATTTTTCGATTTTATTTATATCTACTCCAAGATTTTCTGCAACTTTTTCTGCAGTTGGAGATGTTTTCACATTTGTTTCTTTTTCAGGTTGGTAGTTTTCTATATCTTCAATCGAAATAGCTCCTCCCGGCCCAGTACCTTCTACTTTAGATAAGTCTACTCCTAATTCTTTTGCCAATTTCTTAGCTTTTGGTGATGCTTTTATTCTTCCTCCAGTATTTTTCACTTCTTCTTTTTCGATTTTTGGTTTTTCTTGTTTTTCTACTTTCTTTTCTGCTTCTAAATTTTCACTTGAACCGGCTTTTTTTAGAAGATCTGATATGTCTTCATCAGCTCCGGCTAAAATACCTACTGGTTCTAATACTGCTAGTTTACCGTCCTTATGTATGATTTTTCTCAAAACACCACTTGCCGGTGCTTCAACTTCATTTGTCAGTTTTGATGTTTCTACTGCAAAAAGTTTTTCTCCTTTTTTTACTTCTTCTCCTTCTTTTTTGAACCATTCTACTATGGTTCCTTCTGTCATTGTAAGACCTAATTTAGGCATAACTAATAATTGTCCCATATATCTTCCTCCGTGTATTTATTTTCTTTTAAAGAAACCTTCTGCTACTGCCGCTTCCATTGTTTTCCTTACATCTACATGTATCGGTCCACCGCGGGTTATTTTAAACTTAAATTTGTCACCTATATTAAAAACTATCTCTCTTTCTCCATCTGCTGCAATAATGCCTTTGAATTTTGCTTCCCAGTCTATTGACTGATTTAATTGAATTATCTCTAAATCTCCTGATGACAGTTCAGTAACTTTTCCTGCCGACACTGGCGCGAGAAATTTATTTTCTCCAGAATTTAAATTTAAAACAGCTCCAAAGTCGTCTCTTTCATCTATATGTTTATTTACTCCTACTATTGCTGAAAAGCCTATTGATGCCGGGTGACAATTGGATACTATTATTTTTTTTATGTTATCTAAATCCCATATAGCCTTTGATCCTATGTACTGTTCGTTGGATATTACAGCATCCATTAGGCAAATATCTATGAACTCTCCATTTTTATATATTTCTATTATTTTATCTTTTCTGCAGCTTAGATTTGTATCGTATCCTTTGGATGCAACTACCGCTGCAGCTATACCTACTGTGGTTCCTTCAAGCATCTTAGGATAGGCATTGTTTGTTCCTGTGGATACTCCTATTAGAGGTACGGTTTTTAAATATTTTGCGGCAAGTCTATTTGTACCGTCTCCTCCTAAGATAACAACGCATCCGATTTTTTTATCTTCCATCATTTGTGCTGCTTTTTCTGTATCTTTTGGCGAGGCCTTTATCTTCATATCAAGAACTTCTATTTCTACTTTTAGTTCTTCAGATAGTTTTAGTTTGTCTTGAACCTTATAACCCATCATATATGAATCGGGCATAATATATATTTTATCAACACCAAAATTTTGAGCACCGAGAATTATTCTTTCAATAATATTTACTTTTTCGTTGTTATCAATAACCGTTGCATGGGAAACAAGTCTTCTTATATCCTTTCCTGAAGCTGGATTAGCTATTATTCCTATGGTTGACATATAATTCTCCTATCTTTAACACGGGGTTTTTACACCCCGTGTATTTTGTGTTTATACTAATTTTTTAACTGCATTTACTATATCTTCTACTCTAGGTACTACGTAATCTTCAAGTACAGGTGAGAATGGTATAGGTACATTTAGAGTTCCTACCCTAACTATAGGTGCGTCTAATTCATAGAAAAAATCTTCTGATATCATTGCTGCTATTTCTCCTATATATCCACCTCTTTTAACCTCTTCAGATACAAGTACTACTTTATTGGTCTTTTTAATAGATTTTTCTATAGCTTCTTTATCTAAAGGATAAAGTGATCTTAAATCTATAACTTCTACATCTATACCTTCTGCTTCAAGCTGTTTAGCAGCTTCTAAAGAATCGTAAACCTGTTTTGCATAAGTTAAAATAGTTACATCTGATCCTTCTCTTTTTACCTTTGCTTTTCCAAAAGGTATTGGTTCTATCTTATCAGGTACTTCTCCTTCCATAGCGTAAAGTACTTTGTGTTCAAAATATATTACAGGATTATCATCATCTATAGCAGATAGCATAAGTCCTGCTGCATCTTCTGCATTACTTGGATACACCAATTTAAGTCCCGGCACGTGGGTTAACCAGCTTTCTAAGGACTGGGAGTGCTGAGCCGCTGCTCTTGTACCTGCACCTCCTGGTAATCTTACTACCATAGGTAATCCTATTTTTCCTCCAAACATATATCTCATTTTAGCTGCTTGATTTACAAGTTGATCCATACCTACTGTAGCAAAATCAACAAACATTAATTCAGCTATAGGCTTCAATCCTGTCGCAGCAGCTCCTACTGCTGAACCTATAATAACTCCTTCAGATATAGGTGTGTCTTTTACTCTTTCTCCACTAAATTCTTCAAACATTCCTGCAGTAACACCAAAACATCCTCCAAATTGCCCTACGTCTTCTCCGAAAATAATAACAGAATCATCTTCCTGCATTCTTATCCTCATACCTTCTCGTATTCCTTCAGCATATGTCATTTTTCTCATATTACTTAACCTCCTCTACGATATCTGAATACACATCTTCAACAGAAGCTTCAACATCTGGGAATGGGCTTTCTTTTGCAAATTTTACTGCTTCTTCTATTTCAGAATTTATGTTATCGCTAATTTCTTTTAATTTATCTTCTGAAGCAACATCATTTTCTAGTAAATATTTTTCCATTCTTTGTATTGGATCTTTTTCCATCCATTCTTGTAATTCTTCTTTGCTTCTATAGTTTACAGGGTCTCCTTCAAAGTGTCCTCTATGTCTGTAAGTTTTGCATTCAACTAAGGTAGGCCCCTGCTGTTTTCTTGCTCTGTTTACTGCTTCTCCAACCGCTTCATATACAGCAAATACATCGTTACCATCTACTGTAACCCCAGGGATGTTGTATGAAACAGCTCTATCAGAAATATCTTTTATTGCTTGATGGAATTTTTGACTTAAGGATATACCGTATCCGTTGTTTTCACATACAAATACAACAGGAAGTTTCCAAATACTTGCAAGATTTAAAGCTTCGTGGAAGGTACTTTGGTTAGTTGAACCATCACCAAAGAAACATACACAAACCTGATCAGTCTTCCTATATTTTATGCTTAGTCCTGCTCCGGCTGCGATATTGTGGCCTGCACCTACAATACCATTTGCTCCTAGTATTCCTTTAGTGGCATCAGCTATGTGCATTGATCCACCTTTACCTTTACAGTATCCTGTTTTTTTACCGTAAAGCTCTGCCATCATAAGTTTTAAATCTCCACCCTTAGATACTATATGTCCGTGGCCTCTATGGGTACTGGTAATATAGTCATCTTCATTAAGGTTAGCACATGCCCCGGTTGCTACTGCTTCTTCACCTATGTACAGGTGAACAAAACCCGGTATATCTCCTGCTGCAAATAGTTCTTGTGCTTTTTCTTCGAATCTTCTGATTGTCAGCATATTTTCATACATGTTTAGGATTTTTTCATTTTCTAATTTCAAAATTATTCCTCCCTTTTTATATTAATTATTTTGATGTGGATTTTGATATTCTAAGGTGTCTTTAGATTTGGAAATAGGTAAGTTTTCTTAATTTCCCTCCTTTGCTTTTAATTTACTATATCTATATATGTTGCAAGTACCATACCAAAATTATATTTTTGTGTAATCCCTTTAATTTAAAGGGTTTTAGAGATTCCTATTGTTTTCCCATGTTGGGAATTCCCATTTTGAGAATCTCATTTTGGGAATTTTTGCATAAAAAAATCGGTAGTTTTAACTACCGACCTATTTATTACTTGTATAACTGTGTATCTATATTAAATTTTTTAATCTTTCTATATACCGTTGATTTTCCAATATTTAACCTCTCAGCTGCTTTTAGTACATTTCCTTTTTCTGCTTTTAATGCTTCTTCAATGTAGATTTTTTCTACTTCCTTTAAATCAGCATTCTCAATATTTATTTTTTTGTCCTGTCTCATATTAATTCCTGGTGGTGTTCTAATATATTCATCGTCACTTAGGTAGTATTCTCTTTGAATACAGTGTCTCAATTCTCTAATGTTACCTCTCCAGTAATTTTGATTTAGGTAATCTATAAAATCTTGAGAGAATCTTTTACTGCTCTTACTTTCCAGGTTTAGTTTTTCTAAAAAATATTCAGCTAAAAGTATTATATCTTCTTTCCTTTCTCTCAAAGGTGGCAATGCAATATTGATTACATTTAACCTAAAGAAAAGGTCTTCTCTAAAAGATTTTTGTTCTATTTCTTCTCTTAAATTTCTATTTGTAGCAGTGATAATCCTTACATCTATGTTTCTTTCGTATCTACTTCCTATTCTATTGATCTTGTTACTTTCAATAACTCTAAGAAGTTTTGACTGCATTTCTAAAGGTAGTTCTCCAATTTCGTCTAAAAATATGGTCCCACCGTTGGCCAGTTCAAATTTTCCAGGTTTTCCTTCTCTTGATGCCCCAGTAAAAGAACCTTTCTCATAACCAAAAAGTTCACTCTCGACTAAGTCCTTAGGTAGGGCTGCGCAGTTTACTGCTACAAAAGGACCCTGACTTCTTCTGCTGTAATTGTGTATAGAGTGAGCGAAGAGTTCTTTCCCTGTTCCTGATTCTCCCTGTATTAATACTGTGGAATTAGTTTTAGCTATTTTCTTAGCAAACCTAATTATTCTATTCATTTCTTCGTTTTTTGTCAGTATATTTTCAAAATCATAGGATGCTTTGTATCCTGCTATGTGAGATACAACTTTTCTAACCTGCTGGGCTTCTTTTACGAAAAAAACTGCTCCTGTTACCTGGCCTGAGATTTTTGTAGGTGAAATGTTAAGAAGGCATTCGTGTTTGTTGTTTTTAAAGTTTATTGTGTAGTCGCTTATTCTTAAACTTTCTCCTTCTTTGAAAACTTTATTTTGTATGTCTATATCATCAAACATTTTTTTTATATCTGTATTTTCAAATTCTTCTCTATCTATATTGAAAATTTCTAGTATTTTTTTATTTACATTTGTAATTTTAAAGGTTTTATCAACAACGAAAAGACCGTCAATTACAGAATCCATTGCTGTTTCTATAAGTTCGTAAGATGCTTTTAGGTCCATTTGCTTTTCAATTATTTTAACAGCATAGGTTACTATCCCAAAGGTATGTATGTGGTCATCTTCCACACTTCCTGAAATATCTAAACAGCCTATTATTTCCCCTAAGCTGTTTCTGATAAGGGCTGCACTGCAGGTCCAGGGATGGTGAGATATGCAAAAATGTTCTGCTCCCAACATGTGTATATCCTGTTCTGCTGCTAAAGCTGTTCCAATAGCATTTGCTCCAACGCTTTTTTCATCCCATCTGGTACCTCTGATGAATCTTAGGGAATTATGTTTTTTATGAATACTTTCATTTTCTTTTACGTGGATTAATACTCCGTTTTCGTCTGTCAATACCAAACTAAAGCTGGTCTCTTTGATTATACTGAAAATATTTTCCATAACTGGATCGGCTATATTTATCAGGTTAGCTTTTCTTTCCAGAATTTCATTTAACTCATCCTCAGGAATAATGTCTCCATAACCCCCGTTGTAATCAACTCCACTAGCTAAACACCTATCCCACGCTTCCTTCACTAAAGGTCTAGTATCTTCTGAAAGTTCGTTATGTAGTATGTATGATTCCCAATTTTCCTTTAATTTTTTAATTTTATTTTCCATAATCAACCTCCAGAGAACTTTTTGTTTAAACTATAGTATTATTATAAGGTATATGTAAAAATTATTCTAATAATTAATGTTTTAACAAAGTTAGGAGTTGTAGAAATTTTCTAAGTTAGGTGATAATTGATTTTAAAATAGGATACTTAAAATATTATAAAGTATCCTATTATTACTATGGCTAGATCTGCTGTAAAGTGGGGTATGTATGAATTGTATATGTCTTTAGATTTACTATCTAAATAATTAAACAATACTCCACTTAAAAATAAACCTACCAGTGGAATAATAATTAGCAAATCATTAGTAAACCAGTTCTTAAAATTTGAGATGTGATATATAGAGAAAGCTAATGAAGAAAATACATATGCAAACTTTCTATTATTCAAGTTAAAAAATACAAAACCTCTGAAGAAATATTCTTCTAAAAAAGCATTAAATACCACAAGATAAATTGATGCAATAAAAAACTTTATCCCTGTCAATTCGTATTTGTTTTTAAACTCATCTATCATCACTTGGTAGTCTAGATAATTTCTAATAACTAAAAATCCTATGATTACAGCTGAAAAGGCAATTATAGAAACAATAAATCCCTTTCTATAGACTTTTGTTTTTTTTGGTTTTAAAAAACTAAAGTCCAAGCCTATAGCTCTGCCTATAAAGAATGATAGAGCTATCAAACCAATCTTTATAAATACTTTATTCAAATAGTTTAATCTTAATGCTGCATCTACGTAGTAAAGTATCACAACAAATACTATGGTGAAAGTTACAACAAACATGTTTTTTTTCATGGTTCCTCTTTTCTGTAAGTCTTATAATGTTCTAAATAACTATAACAATGGTTAAATCATCCTTTAAGGATTTTTTAACCATTGCTACGCTATAGTTTAACTATAGTTCTACTATCGTTAATCTACTGTTATTCTATCATTTATAGTTCCTCTTGTATTACTGCTCCCAGTATCTGGATACCTTCTTTTATATGGTCTTCTTTCATATTTGAAAAGTTAAGTCTTATGGTGTTTTCCTGTCTATTATTTGGATAGAATGCTCCACCTGGTACGTAACCTACATTTTTATCTACTGCTTTTTTCAACATTTCTTTTGTATTGATACTTTCTGGAAGTTCAAGCCAAAGGAATAGTCCACCTTCAGGATGGGTTACTTTAACATCCTTTGGGAAATAAGCTTCAATAGATTCAACCATGACATCTCTTCTGTTACCATAAAGTTTTATAAGTTCTTGTATATGGTCATCTATGGAGTTGTTTTCTAAGAAATTTACAAGTTCCATCTGTGTTACTGAGTTAGTATGTACATCTGTCCTCTGCTTTACCCTAAGGTATTTGTCCATAATTTCTTCTCCGGCTGCTACCCAACCAATTCGGATGCCTGGAGATAAAATTTTTGAAAAGGTACCAAGGTAAATTACTCTATCATCTGTATCCATAGATTTTATACTAGCAATGGACTCTCCTTCGTACCTAAGCTCTCCGTAAGGATTATCTTCCACAACTATTAAATCTTGTTTTTTAGCGATGTCAAGTAATGCTTTTCTTCTTTCTAATGTCCAAGTTTTCCCTGTAGGATTTTGGAAATCAGGAATTACATATATGAATTTTCCATTTTGATTTTCTTCTATTAATTTTTCTAAGTCTTCTGGTATCATTCCTTCATCATCTGTTGGAACTTCTACAAAATCACACTCGTAAGCTGATAAAGCATTCAGTGCTCCTAAATAACTTGGACTTTCTGTGAATACAATGTCTCCTTTTTCTAAGAAAACTCTTCCTGTAAGGTCTATTCCCTGCTGAGATCCGCTGGTAATAAGGATATCTTTTCCTTTTACTTTAGATCCGAAATTATTCATTCTTTCTGCAATCCAATCTCTTAGAGGTTCATATCCCTTACTGGTATTGTACTGTAGGGCTTTTCTTCCTAAAGTATCCATTACCTCAACAGCTGATTTTTTTATTTTTTCTACAGGAAATGATTCTGGTGCCGGTAGTCCTCCAGCAAAGGATATAAGTCCCGGTATGGCTGCTAACTGAAGAATTTCAGCCATTTCATTTGATTCCATTCGTTTCATTCTTGATGCAAATCTTTCTTTTTTCATAAATTCCATCTCCTTTAATTTTATTATTTAGTCGCTAGTCCTCTTTTTCTAAAACATTCACCAACGTTGTATCTTTCCTTAGCAGATAAAGCTCGTCCACTTCTCTGAGTCCAGGTTTCTTCTATTTCTCCCTTAGTTCTTTTTTTATAGTACTCTTTTACTTCTTGGTTGTATTTTTCTACAAGTTCGTCCTGATATTCATCTTCATAATAATTTGTTTTCAAAATTTCTTCTTTTGGTAGTCTAGGTTTTTGTCCTACTTCCTGGTCTGGATATCCTAGGCAGAGAAGAAAAAGTGGAGCTACTCTTTCCGGTAATTTCAGTTCCTGACATATTCTCTCTACATCGTTTCTAATCCCTCCTACAAATACTCCTCCTAGATCTAGTAACTGTGCTGTTATTAAAGCTTTTTGAGCTGCTAAAGCTGCATCGGTAACGGCAACTGTATAAAATTCTAAATTACTCAGTGCTTGTGAATCTATTCCTTCGAAATATTTTTCAGCTCTGTGTAAATCGACACAGTATAAAAGCACAAGGGGTGCTTCAACAACCCACTTTTGTCCTCCTGAAATTTCCTTTAAAATTTGTCTGGTTTTTTTACTTTTTATTTCTATTATAGAATAGGACTGATAATGACTTGATGTAGGTGCCATTTGGGAACTTCTTATTATTATGTCTTTCTTTTCTTCTTCAATTGGTTTATCTTTATATTTTCTTACAGAAGTATGATTTAATAGTTTTTCTATTTCCGGCTTCATTAATGTCTCCTTGTTTGTTTTTTATTTAAATATAAGCCCTTAGATATACTAAGAGCTTATATTTATTATATTACATTTTCTTAAACATTTAAAGATTATTGTTTATTTTACTATGAATTTTGTAGTACTACCTCGGTTTGTTGATATAACCTCTAGTCGTGTATCTATACGTTCTTTTAGTTCTTCAACATGGGATATGATACCTACAAGTCTACCTTTTTCCTGTATGTCAATAAGACAGTTAATAGAATTTTCTAAGGATTCCGGATCTAATGAACCGAATCCTTCATCTATAAAAATAGTATCGAGCTGTACTCCACCAGAGTAAGATTGAACCACATCTGAGAGCCCTAAGGCTAGGGCTAAAGAAGCTTTAAAGCTTTCCCCACCAGAAAGGGTCTTAACCGACCTAGTCTTTCCAGTATAGTTGTCGTAGACATCTAAATCAAGTCCTATCTGTCTTTGCCTTGAGTATTCTTCAGTTCTCTTCATGTAGTACCTATCTTCCGTCATTTTTCTAAGTCTTTGATTAGCAGCACTGATAATATCTTCGAAAAATTCTATTTGGACAAATCTTTCTAAGGATAATTTATCCATACCTTTTTCACCCCTACCGTTTACCAGTCCTGAAAGATAGCTGTATTTTCCATATTTTTCTTTTTTTGTTTCTAATTCTTTGTAGCTTAGCTTCAACTCTTTTAATAATTCTAGGGATTTTTCTATTTTTACTTCAAGGTTATTGAGAGTCTTCTGGCATTGGTCCCGTTTACCTTCTAATAACATAATATTATCTTCTATTTCTTTAGTGTCAACAAGTTTTAAACCTTCTGTATCCTTTTCGAGTTTTTTGATATCTATTTCTAAAAGTTTTATGTTTTCTTCGTATTCCTTTATCTCTTTTTCTATTAATTTTAAATCATCTTTTTCTAGAGCAGATTTATTGTAGTCTGTTAAATCTTTAAATCCTTCTTCCTCCAGCTTTTTTTCAAAAATTTCTTTGGTTTTTGCTAACTCTTTTTCAGTTTTTTCTAAATTTTCTTTTATAGACTTTAATTGGGTTTCAACTTTTATTTTTTCTTCTTTTAATTCATTGTATTTTTTCCTAGTAGTTTCTGCTTTGCTTTGCCTTTCTTTTAAATCTTTTTCAAATTTATCTATTAATCCAGATACTTCTTTCGTATCCAGGTCTGCTTTTAATGATTTGTTGATTTCTTGTAGTTGAGTTTGGTACTTAGCTATATCTAAATCTAAGGTTTTTTGTTTTTGAGATTTGTCTTCCTTGGTTTTTTCAATATCTTCGATTAATTTTTCTAAAGCCTTATGACGTTTCTGCAGTTCTTCAGTTTCATTAATTTTAGTATTTAAATCCTTTAAACCGTCTCTAATTTTTGCTTCTTTATTTATCAATTGTTCAAAAGCTAAATCTTTGTGATTTATTTCTTCAATATAGTTTTCAATATTTTTCTTAAGTCCTTTTATTTTTTCATTTAAAGCTGTCTCTTCATTTCTATATTTGCTTATTTTATTATTTATATTTCTTATTTCTTTTTCAAATTTGTTCAAATCTTCTTTAGATATATCTTCTCCCTTAAATTCCGCCTTCATTACATGTTCTTTAGAACCACAAACAGGACATGGTTCTCCATCTTTTAGCTCTTTTGCTAGAATAGCTCCCATATTCGAATAATAGATCTCTTTAAGGTCTTCATATTTTTCTAATTTATCTTTTAATACCTTATCATTTTTTGAAATATCTTCCTTAATTTTTATTATCTTCTCTTCTTGTGCTTTAATTTCTTCTTCAGTTCTTTTAATATTATCTTTATTTTTTTTATCTCTCTTTAGTTCTTCATGGAGTTTTTCTTTTTCTTTTACTTCATCTTTTAAATCGATTAATTTTTCTGCAGCCTTTCCTGTTTCTTTGGTTTCTTTATTATAATTAGCCAGGTTCTCCTGGAGGTTTTTTATATCTTCATCGATTTCTTTCTTGTTTTTTTCTACTTTGTTTAAATCTTCATGGATTTTTTTCTTTTCTTCTATTTTAGGTAATATTTTCTTATATTCTTTTATACTATCTTTAAGCTTATCTACTTCTTCAGAAAATTCTTTTGAGTTTATTTTTTCAAATTCATTTTTTAGTACTGTATACTCTTTTTCTATTTCTTCTTTTGACTTTTCCGCTGATTTTAAACTGTCTTGAATTTCTTTTAAATTGTTTGATTGGTTGGTATAGTTGTCCTTGAAGGGTTTAATCTCCAGGTATTTTTTCCCCTTTTCTGCTCTTTCTTCTAAGGATTTTATATAAACCTCTTTTTTCATTTCTTCATTTAGCTTGGTTTTTAGTTTGTCTTTTTCTTCGATTTTTTCGTTGGTTGTCTTTGCTTTTGTTAATTTTTTGTTTTCTAATTTTATTTTTTCAGTGTATTTTTTTTGTTCGTCTTCTATTTCTTTTATCTGTTTTTTGTCTTCTTTAATTAATTTTTCAGTTAAGGTAAATATTCCATTATAGTTGTAGTATTCTGAGTTGAGGTATTCCTTCATCTTTTCATTTTCTTTATATTCCGTTCTTGTAGCTGCCTGTCTCAGAAGGTTTTCCCTATTTTCAATATCTTTCTTCATATCTCTTTCTACATCTTTGAATCTCTGCTGAATATTTTCGTATAGGGTGGTATCAAATAGTTTTTGAAGAATCTTTTCTCTTTCTTTACTTTCTGCAACCAGCATCTTTCTGAATTCTCCCTGAGGTATCATCATGATCTGGGTAAACTGATTAGAATCAAGGCCTATGATTTCATTTACTTTTTCGTTGACGTCGGTAACTCCAGAAAAATTCCTATCATCATCTAATATTTCAAGCTCAGCTACAGTTGCTTGAGTAGTGGTACCTTCTCCAACCTTCTTGTATCGCAACTGCTCCGGCACTCTTCTAATCTTGTATTTTTTCCCTTTAAGTTCAAATATTAATTCGACCTGAGTGGTAGTATCTAGATCTGAAAACTGACTGATGAAGTCTTTTGGTTCTCTGTTTTCTCCACTGCCTTCTCCGTAAAGAGCATAGCTTATAGCATCGAATATGGTTGTTTTCCCGGAGCCGGTAGCTCCAGTGATGAGAAATAGGGTATTGTCCTCAAGTTGGGTAAAGTCAATTACCTCTTTATTTCCATAGGGTCCAAAGCCCTGCATAGTTAATTTTATCGGTTTCATTTACTTTGCCCTCCTATTTCTAAGGTCTTTTTCTGCAATTTCATTAAATATTTCCATGTAATCTTCTCTTACTTCTTCGCCGGTCATAGCTTTGTAAAATTTTTCTATTATTTCTATAGGGTCCATTTTAGTAAATTTTTCCCTGTCTATATTTTCATATTCTCCAGTATTTTCAATATTTTCTTTTTTGATTTTTAGAGTATTTGGATAAACACTCCTGAGAGTTTTTATAGGTTCTATAAGCTCTCCTCTATCTTCTAATACTGCCATGATATAGTCTTCAGTATTTGCTAAACTGCTTACATCCTCCTGAAGTAGATCGCTAATTTTTCCCTTTATTATCCTTAAATCACGAATAGGTTCTATTTTTAGAAGTTCTTTTTCTACCCTTCCTTTTTCCTTAAAATCAATGACTGGAATTGTCTTTGTATGGTCTGCTTCTGAAAAAGAATATTTTAAAAGAGACCCTGAGTATCTAATGTTTTCACCCTTTACTCTTTGAGGACCGTGGATATGCCCTAGTGCTACATAATCAAATCCTTCAAAATAACCTACATCAGCATATTCAGCAGTACCTATAGATAAGGGTCTTTCTGATTCACTGGTTTCTATTTTTTCTGTACCAGTAATATATCCGTGAGCAATACATATATTTCTCTCTTCAGTATTCATATTCTTTTTTATGATTTCCAAGGTTTTTTTGAAAGCATCATCCTGGGTCTTTATACCTAAATCATCGTAGGCTTTTCTGCAGTGAAAAGGTTCAAGGTAGGGTATGGGATAGAAGTTTAACCTGCCATATTCGTCTTCTAAAGTTATTTTATAAGGCTCGTTACTTATATTACCAAAAGTATAAAGGCCACCAGCACTAAGTATTTCGCTACCGTAGTGGATTCTTTCAGGACTATCGTGATTTCCTGCTATTGAAATAATCTTAGCTTTAGTCTCTTTTATTATTTTTGTAAATATTTCATTTAATAAAGCTACAGCTTCTGTAGAAGGTCTGGATTTGTCGTAGATATCTCCTGCTATGATTAAAATATCTACTTCCTTTTCTTTTATTACTTCTACTAGTTTATTTAATATGTATCTCTGGTCTTCGATTAGGGACATTTTATGAAGAGTACGTCCTATGTGCCAGTCTCCTGTGTGCATTATTTTCATGGTTGCCTCCATTTTCTATTCTTTTCAAATAATAATATTTTTAGAATCGTTATTTTAATTTTATTTTAAATATGTATTTTTTTCAAATAAAAAAAAGACCTTTGATGTTAATCAAAGATCTCAGATTTTTTATCTATTAAAATTTCCTCTTCTACCGTTGCTTGAATTGTTTCTACTTCCTTTTTGTGAGTTAAATCTGCCCTTTTGACTGTTGGAATTTCCCAGGCCTACTGTTCCATCAGAATTTCTTTCAAAAGCTCTCAAGTGGCTTTCTGATGCTCTCATAAGTCTTTCAAAGGTTAACTCTATATCTTCAGGTAAATCAGTTTCTAAAAAGGCTTTATACATGTCAATATTTTTAATTTCTGCTTCTACACCTATAGAAAAGGTTTCTTCTAATGTTTCCGGTATTACTGCCCTTTCTGATGCATCATTTACTGGTATTTCGATTTCATACTTATCAAATAAAGGTAAAAGCATTTCAATGTGTCTTTGTTCAGCTTTTATAATGTTTGTGAATGGTCTAATATCGCCAAATTCTTCTATAAGAGCTTCATACTCAGCTTTAGCCATATATTCATCTTCTATGGCGTATTCCAACATTTCTTCTACTGTCCAGGAAGTATCTGCTGCGGCTCCTTCTGCTCCAAAATCATCACCGTATGCTATTCCTGAAAGTCCTAATACAAGTACTAGAGCTAAGGTTAAAATTATTTTTATATTTTTCATTTTAAAAATCTCCTTTCAAATCTTTTATATTATCTATGTTTTGATTATACAAAGGAGTTGTGAAGATTTGATGAAGATGAAAAAAAGACCTTTGAAGTTAATCAAAGATCTTTGCTTTTTTATTTCTTACCGAATAATCCACCTAATTTTTTAATTATCCCACCAGTACTTTCGTCGTCTAAAAGATTTGCTGCAATATTCATAAGACCGGATTGAGAACCCTGTTCTATTAATCCTTGTAGCATACCGTCTATTCCTGATGAATCAACACCTCTTTGATTTTTTTCTTTACCAAGTGCTCCCAATAGTAACGGAGCTATCTTTGTTAGAATTTGAGATACTTCACTAGAATTGATACCAGTTTGTTTTGCCAAATTATTTTGTAAAGTTTGTTTTTTACCACCAAGTATATGCTGGAGTATCTTGTCTCCTTCGTCATTATCTACATTACCTAAAAAGCCTTTTACATCTTCTACTTCATCATCTTTGTGCTGCTCTAGAGCATTTGCTAAAGATTCTGCTCCTTCTTTAGATTTAGCATTTTTTTCCAATGCTTGAAGTAAGGCAGGAATTCCCATCTTTGCTACTTTTTCTACATCTTCTGTTCTTCCACCAATAGATCCACCAAGTTTTTCTAGAGTTTCTTTATCACTTATTTGTTCCGTTAACAGCTTTAAAATATCCATTAATTTTCCTCCTTAAATTATTTTACATTTATATATACCCAAATTTTGTAAGAATTATAATGGCAATGGAAGTTTTTATAGTTTTTTAACTTGTTTTTATAAATTGAATATTTTTTCTAAATTTAGGTAATAATATAAAGAAAGGTATTTTAATAATATAAAGGAGTGTAGAAAAATGACTGATATTAAAAAGAATGTTGAAATTACTTTAAAAGAAATCAAACAGGAAACTTCTGATGTTTATTCTTTTATTTTTAATAAACCTGAAAATTTTAACTGGAAAGCTGGACAACACGGTGTTTTTAAATTTACCGATAGAGAGATAAAAGAAGGTAAGGATTTTAGAATTTTTAGTTTTGCTTCTATAAATGAAGAAGATATAATATTATTTTCAACCAGAATAGTTGATGAACCAAGTGAATTCAAAAAGAATTTGTTAGAGCTAAAACCTGGCGATGTAATGACTGTAGATGGACCAATGGGCAAGTTTACAATAAAGGATTACTCCAAACCATCTTTGGTTATGTCAGGAGGTATTGGAGTAACTCCAATAAGAGCATTAGTAAAGGATATACACCACAATGGTGTTAAAACTAAGGACATTAAAGTATTGTATTCTGATGATAGAGGAGAATTTGCATATACAGATACCTTGGAAAATGCGAGGGATAATAGCGAAGGATTGGATTTAGTTTTTATTTCAGATAGAAATGAATTTACTGATAAGATTGACGCTTATGCTAAAGAAAATCAAAATAATTCTCTTTACTATATTTCTGGTACTCCAGGCATGACTAGTTTCTTTAAAGAAAAATTAACAGGATTTGGAGTAGATCAAGAAAATATAATTACTGATAGTTTCATGGGTTACGAGTAAAATATCATTTAAAAAGAGTTTTGAGAAAATTCTCAAAACTCTTTTTTATATCTCTATATCCATATCCTTAGCATGATTATATCCAATTTCATATATTTCATCAGCATGGCTAGAGTCCAATATATTATAGCCTTCCATACCACCTACTTGAATAACGTAATCACATACTTTTAACTTCTCTTCATCTAAAGATTTTACACTTATATGAAATATTCTTTCAGCTATGTCAGTAATTTTTTCTACTTTTTCAACCTCTTCAAGAGGCATTATTTCAACAGCTATAATTACATCACATTTATCTTCTAAAGGTTCTACTGGAACGTTGTCCAACAGTCCCCCATCTACATATATCTTTCCGTTGATTTCAACAGGAGAAAATAATATAGGAATAGAAGATGATGCCTGAACAGCTTTAACTACATTTCCTTCTGACAAATATTCGATTTTACCGTTTAATATATTTGTAGCTGCTGCATAGAAGGGAAGTTTTAAGTCTTTAAAATCTTCTCCAGAGAGTATTTCTCCTAATTTTTCACCCATGTTTTCCAAGCTCATAAACCCGGTAACTGGAATATTAATCTTTGCAAAATCTGTGAGTTTATTTTCCTTCATTAATTTAAAAGCTTCTTCTGTAGTCTTTCCATCAGCAATAAGGGACCCTATAATTGCTCCAGCACTTGTTCCTGAAATAACATCTGGTTTTATTCCTTTTTCTTCTAGTGCTTTTAGGACTCCCAAGTGGGCAAAACCTCTTGTTCCTCCTCCGCCTAAGGCGATACCTATTTTTTTATCAGACATTTTTATACCTTCCTCTTATTAATAATTTCATCTATATTATACCCTTTTAACTGTCAGTTATTAAATATTTTAAAATAATAATCTTTATCAAGTATCTGCTCACTGTAGTAGAACTTTCTCTCTATTTTTTCCAAAATATTTTCGACATAGCCTTCTTCTACCTTTACTCCTTCATTTGGTATAAATTCTTCAGTAATAGAGTTGTACCTTCCTTTATCTGTTATAAAGCTTCTATTGTGAAATATTACTAATGGTTCTGAATCAGAAAATATATCTCTTCCCATCAGCAGTCTGGAGTCATATTCTAATCCCATTAAATTTAGCAAAGTAGGTATTATATCTAGACTAGACACAGGTTTATCTATGGTTTGAGAATCCATGCCTTTACTGTATATAATTAGACTAGATTTATATAGTTCAAAGTTGCTTTCCAACTTATGTCCCGCTAATTCGTCTAAATTTTCTTTGTCCATCCCGTAGGGGTAGTGATCTGGACTCATCACAATTAAAGTATTTTCTGCTACTCCATATTCTTCCAATTTTTCAAGCAAGTATTCCATGGCCTTATCTACTTCTATGTGTGTAGCCATGTATCCTTTACCTTCTTCACTGTAAGGCAGATGGTCAACTAAGTCTATATTTTTTCTTACAATATAATTTCCTCCAGCGGTATACCTCATGTGTCCGCTTATTGTAAGGTAGTATGTGTGGAAAGGTTCTTCTCCCATGTACTCATCTGCTGTTAACTGCATCATTTCAAGATCGGATTCCGGCCAGGTTTCTTCTACATCTAAACCATTTCCCAAAGCTTTATATTCATAGCCTAAGTTAGGGTGGGATAAATGTCTGTCGTAATAAGTATAATAATGGTTGTGATATGCTTTAGTATCATATCCTTCCTTTCGAAGTATATTTCCCATGGAATAAGGAAGGTAGTTGTCTCTTGATTCATACATGCTCCATACACCCGATTTAGGAAGCAGTCCTGTTGTAGCTACATACTCTCCGTCTAGAGTACTTACTCCCCAGAGTGGGTTGTAAAAGTTGGTAAAGTTATACCCTTCATGCTGCATCTTATATAAGGTAGGAGTTAGTTCTTTATCAATAGCTACCCTGTGGAAGGATTCTGCTGTAATTAGTATTAAATTATAACCTTTAAATTTACCAGTATATTTATTCTTTTCGCTTGGTTCTAGATTTTTGAAGTATTGGTGCATGTTTTTTATTATTTCATCATTTTCACTGTCAATTAATTTATCAAAATCTATTTCAATTTTATTGTATCTTATTTGATTATTTATATTAGTATTATCATTGTGTCTTACTTCTTCTTCCATGTTATCGTGAATTATTTCTTCAGACTCTGCAAACTCAGGCACTTCTTCCTCTTCTTCGAATCCAAAGGCATTGAAATATAAATCTAATGTCATAGTTGATACTAAACCTAATTTATTTACCGACATAATAGGTTCAGCTAATTGAGTTGATACTGATGTTGATGATTTATTTGTTTCTCCTTCTAATTCTAAACTGTAGTTTATTGATAGGATTATTGCCAAAGGAATTAAAGCTGCTGCAAATCTATTTTTCCAACTTATATCATTGTATTTATATTTCTTCTTGATATTCCATGAGTAAATTATTGAGGGTAATGATATAAGTATAATCCAGTGCAAATTCACAAACATTTTGTATATTAAATCATTTAAAAAGCTTATAGCTTTTACTGCTTTTACTGCTGAATACACAGAGTAATAAGTTTTAAAAATATCAAAATATACTAATTGAGAAGCATAAAGATATGTTGTAAATATTATCAGTATTATAAATACCATTTTTCTTTTTCTCTTAAAAAAGGAACTAATAAGGCATATAAAAGATGCTGATGCCACTGCTAAAATTAGTGAATAAAGCAGTCCAAAATTGAAAAAGCTAGCCTTAGTATTTAATCTTAGAATCAATTCCATATAGTATATAATTATAGAAAGAATTAAAATATCTTTAAAAATGCTTGATTTATTTTCTTTTTCAGTCATAATAAAAATCCCTTCTTAATATTTTTCCTAATTCTTTAGGTATACTTATATTAATACAAGGGATTTTTATATTCAAGTTTATTGTTTTTTTTTAATTAAGGTTTAATAATTTTATAGGTTTTCTTCATATAAAGTAAATTTATTTGCTAATACTTTTACCTTTACCTTGATATCATTCAGGTCTTTATTTTTGTTTATACTTTCAGCAACTTCATCTATTAGATAAGCTATTTCTTTCATTTCCTTTTCTTTTGCACCTTTTATAGTCATAGCTGTTGTACCTATTCTAACTCCGCTTGTTACCATAGGGCTTTCAGGGTCATTTGGTATCATATTTTTATTAACTGTGATTCCTACGGATTCTAAAGCTTCATCTAGCTGTTTGCCTGTGATATTTTTAGGTCTTAAATCTACCATAACGATGTGATTATCAGTTCCTCCAGTCACTATTCTAAAACCAAGATTTGATAATTCTTTAGCTAGAGTTTTAGCATTTAGTGCAACCTGTTTCATAATGTTTCTATACTCTTCTGACATAGCTTTTTTAAAGGTATATGCTTTAGCTCCCATGATGTGAAGATGCATAGATCCCTGTACTCCAGGAAAAACAGCACTATTTATCTTTTTTGCGATATCTTTTTTGCATAATATGAATCCACCTCTTGCTCCTGCTAAGGTCTTTGTAGTGGTACCTGTTACCGCATCAGCATAAGGTACCGGAGATGGGTGTATTCCGGCTGCTATAAGCCCGGCTACATGAGCCATGTCAACTAGAAAGTAAGCATCTACACTCTTAGCTATTTCACTAATTCTTTTATAATCTATAAATCTTGGGTAAGAACTAGCTCCAGCAACTATTATCTTAGGCTTATGCTTTTTGGCTAGGTCTTCAATTTCATCGTAATCTATTCTTTCGGTTTCCGAATTTACCCCGTAGGAAACAGATTTATAAACCTTTCCAGAAAAGTTTACAGATGATCCGTGGGTTAAGTGACCGCCATGGTCAAGTTTCATGCCCAAGATCGTATCCCCAGGCTTAATTAATGCTGCATAAACACCCTGATTTGCCTGAGATCCTGAATGAGGTTGTATATTAGCATGTTCAGCACCAAAAAGTTTCTTTGCTCTTTCGATTCCTAAGGTTTCAATTTTATCAATATACTGGTGTCCTGCATGGTATCTTTTACCGGGAAATCCTTCCATAGTTTTGTTAGTTAGTATACTCCCCTGTATTTCCATGATTTCTATTGGTACGAAACTTTCCGATGCAATCATTTCAATGCCGTTTTTTTGTCTTTGAAATTCTTCTTCTATCATGTTATATAATTCTAAGTCTGAGTTTTTTAAGTTTTCCAGCATTTAAGCCTCCTGTTTATTGTTAATTTTCTATAATTCTAGAATTTTTATCTAAGAATTTTAAGTATTCTTCTTTTGTCATTGCTGGTTCAAAATTATCAATTACTTCTTTTGCTTTTTTTGCACCATCAAATAGTAAATCTATTACTGTAAGAGCCATTATTTTTGCAGGTAAAATATATGCTGTTTCCGGGTCGCTTATTCTGAAATTTCTCGTATGAAGATTCCCCTGAACTCCACCGATAAATGGGTGTATTGAAGGCATTAGATGAAGCACATCACCAAAATCAGTAGATCCTCCAAATTCTCCACCTTCTTCAATTTCACTATCTTTAACTAACTTAAGGGCATTTTCTTTAAATATGCTGTCCATATCGTTGTTGTTTAATAATGGAAGATATCCAGGAATTTCAGTAATTTTAACTTTAGCACCAACAGCATCTGCTCCAGCTTTCAAAGCCCTATTTACTTTTTTATTTGCATCTTCTATTCCTTCTATTGTTCTACCTCTAACATAAGTTTCCATACGAACATCTGCTGGTACAACATTTACCAAATCTCCACCTTTTGTAATAATAGGATGAACCCTAATGTGGTCTCCATCTAAGAAAGTTTCTCTATTTGCATGGATGTTGTTCATAGCAAGCATAGCAGCATTAAGAGCATTTATTCCTTCTTCAGGAGCGCTTCCAGCATGGGCTTCCTGGCCTATGAATTGCACTTCTTTTCCTACAAATCCATTTCCTTTTGAACCTATTACTACTTTCTTATCTTCCGGTAGGTTTAAAGAGTGAATCATCATAGACATATCCACATCATCTAGGTATCCTTTAAGAATTAATTCCTGCTTTCCTCCGAAGTAGGTCATTTTACCTTCTTCTTTTATCTTTGATCTATATTCAAGTTCTACGTATTCTTCTGCTGGAACACCTATAAAGTCAACTTTTCCATCTAATTCTTTAATTACATCAGATGACATAAGGCCTATAGCTACTCCTAACATAGCTGCAGTTTGTATGTTATGTCCACAGGCATGTACCGCTCCTGTTTCCTTGTTTGCTTTTTCGTGGTCGTAACATATTACAGAGTCAAGTTCTCCCATAACTGCTACAGTTGGTCCGTCTTTATCTTTGTTTGCTTTAGCTCTAACGCCGGTCACGGCTATATTTTCTTCTACATTTAAACCTAATTTTTCCAATTCTGCTTTTATTAATTTAGTTGTATCAAATTCCTTATATCCTAGTTCAGGATTATCAAATATTTTTTCTCCAGTTGCTATTATGGTTTCACGATTTTTATCTATTGTTTCCAATACTTTTTGTTTTAATTGTTCTTTATTCATTTTATACCTCTCCTTTGTTTTATGTTAAGAAAAGGGGCAATCCATAAGATTGCCCTTTATTTTATTATGCTTAAATAATTCCCTGTATTGATAATACTATCTGTGCTATTATTGCTGAACCGAAGAATGTACCTATAAATGCAGCAAATGCTACTATTACTATTCTCCAGCTTAATTTTTTAAGAACTCCTAATTTACTACCTACTGATAAACCTGCAAAGGCAAGGATAGGTGTTGTAGTACCTAGAAACTGTACATTACCAGTAGTTGATAAAATCCAGTCAGCTGTAGGCATAAAAGGCATACTTAAAAGAAAAGGTATTATTGTAGCATAAGCAAATGTAGGTAATTTTACCTTTGGAAACATTGCTTTTAATATTAATGCAACCTGGGAAATAATAATTACTATTATCATTCCAGGTATTGAAGCTACAATTTCATTGCCAAAACCTATTCGCTGTCCAATTAGAATTATTATTCCTGTTAAAATCAAAAGTTTTAACTGTTCTAATACTTTACTCATTTTAAGATCACCCATTATCTTTACCTCCTCTACCAATTATCGGCTCTAGTATATCATATAACTTATTTACTAATGGTATTGATATAAATAATACCACATAGAGTCCTGTAACACCGGTAAGCATATTACTTGTTGCTGCATATGCAAGAACTGTATCGGATAATGCTGGATCAACTGATGCTGCTAGTGATGATGAAGCAGCGGTCATCATACTTCCACTACCCATACCAGATGCCATAGCCAATGCTAAGGGATGAAGACCTGTTGCTAATGAAAAAGATCCTAGTAATCCGAAGAATATTGTACCAAAAACAGTTCCCACTAAATATGTTCCAAGGGTTCCTGTACCTTCTGGGGAATCTATTCCATATTTATCTCCCATGATACCTAATGTAACCTCACGACATATACTTACACTAGCCCCAACAGCTTCTCTTTTTAAACCTAATAATAAAGCAATTGGAAGTGCAACGAAAATCGTAGCTACATTACCTAATTCTTGAAGTATAAAGGCTGGCCCGGCTTGGATTATCTTTACTACGTTTGGTCCTACTAGGGTACCATACTTAACCCCTAGAGGAAGTAATGTTATCATTACCATAGGTGCCGCAAATTCTACAACTTCTTTATCCACTAGTTTTTTAAGTCCTGGAACTACTTTCCCCAATAATCCAGGTGTTACTAACATACCTATGATTACTGCATATAACATAGGAAGTAAGGTTACTGTTGCTATACCTACTGGAAATGAGTTAATACCTATTAATTCTGAGATAATTACGATAATAAATACAGTAACAAAACCTTTGATTAATGCTGGTGAAAACATCTTTTTGTCTTCTGCCATTTTTCTGTTCCTCCTTTAAAATATTTTTTTATATGAACTTTATCTATCTTTGAAATTTAAAAGATAAAGTTATATACTAGAAAGTTTTACAAGAGCTCCTAATAGTACATCTGCTCCTTTTTTTATGTCTTCAAAATGTGTATTTTCTTCTGGACAGTGGCTTCTTCCCTTTATACTTGGTACAAATATCATACCTACCTCGGTTACCTTAGCCATAAGACAAGCATCGTGGAGTGCTCCACTGTTCATTTTCTTATAATTAATATTTTGATTTTCTGCTGATTCTACTAAAGAATCTATTACTTTATCTGAAAAAATAATTGGTTCTGTTTTAGATAATTCTTTAATTTTATATTCTAAGTTAAGTTTTTTACATGTCCTTTGGATAATTTTATACATTTCTTTTTCTACTATTTCTATTCCTTTTTTATCTGTATCTCTAATTTCTAAAACAAAAACTACTCTTTCAGGAATAACATTTGGTACATTTGGATAGCAGTTGATTTTTCCAACTGTAGCTACCGTTGATTCAAAGGCTTTTTCTAAAGTAATTTCATCAACCTTTGATATAATCTTTGAAGCTCCAACCATAGCATCTCTTCTAAACTTCATAGGGGTAGCACCGGCATGGTTGCTATCTCCTAGTATTTCTATTTCTATCCATTTTCTCCCTGCAGCTGCCTTTACTATACCTACTGGAATATTAAGTTCATCTAAAACTACACTCTGTTCAATATGCAGCTCAATCATTGCCTTAATCTCGCCTTTTTTAACTATATAATCATCCATATTTTCAGGATTTAATCCGAAATTCTCCGCTGCTTGGTACATTGAGACTCCATCAGAATTCACTTGATTTTTTAAGTCTTCAACTGAGTATGCACCAGTCATAATCCTGCTTCCACCAAGGGGAAAGTTGAAATTTGGGCCTTCTTCTTCAACGAATACTATGATTTCAACCGGGTGTACCGGCTTGTATTTGTTTTCCTTCATAACTCTAATGGATTCAAGAGCAGCTACAACTCCTGCAACTCCGTCGAAATTTCCTCCATGAGCTACAGTGTCAATATGAGACCCGGACATAACCGGTGGGAGTTCTGGATTTTTTCCTTCCAGTCTTCCACGGATATTTCCTATAGGGTCAACAGTAATATTTAATCCTAATTTTTCCATTTCATCTATTAAATATTCTCTAACTTTTCTGTATTCTTCTGTATAACTAAACCTAGTCGTACCTTCTCCTGGTGTTGTATTAAACTGACTGATGTATTCTATATCTTCTTTTATTCTTTCAAGTTTAGTTTCCATACTATCCCTCATTTAAATAATCAAAAGCAGATTGGGCATATATTCCAGCTCCTACCCATAGAGCTCTTTCATCTATATTAAAGTTTTGAGAATGCCATTCATTAACTATCCCTTCTTCTTCGTTTCTTACTCCTAAAAAGTAGAAAGTTCCCGGTACTTCCTGCTGGTAAAGGGCAAAATCTTCTCCTCCGCCAGTTCTTTCAGGCATTACTACTCCTTCTTCTCCTACTATCTTTGCTACTGCTTTTTTGCCGATGGCTGCAGTTTTTTCTTCATTAATTACAGCAGGAATTGTAAATTCATAGTCTAGTTCTCCAGTAGTGTGATGAGCTTCACAGGTTTTTTTGATAATATTTTCTAATAAGTCAGGTAGCTGCTTTCTGACTTCTGGATTGTATGTACGACATGTCCCCGTCATTTCTACACTTTCACTAATAACATTATTTGCTTTGCCTGCATGAAATGTGCCTATTGAAACTACTGCTGTTTCAAAAGCTGATACTTTTCTAGATACTACCGTTTGTAAATTCATTACTACTGCAGAAGCAGCAACTATAGCATCTCTTGCCTTATGTGGAACTGCTCCATGTCCGCTTTCACCGTGTACCTTTATTTTAATTGTATCAACTGCTGCCATAAGAGGTCCTTCTTTTACTCCAACTTTTTCAGCATCAATATTTGGTGAATTGTGAAGTCCGTATATAGCATCCACATCAGGGTCTTTTAGAGCACCATCTGCAATCATTGCTTTAGCGCCTTGATTGATTTCTTCAGCTGGTTCAAATATAAATTTAACAGTTCCAGGTATTTGGTCTTTTACCTTGCTCAAAAGCATAGCTGCACCTATTAAAGATGTCATATGGCTGTCGTGTCCACAGGCATGCATTTTCCCTTCAACTGTAGACTTATATGATACTTCATTAATTTCTGTAATCGGTAAAGCATCTATATCTGCTCTTAATCCTACAACTTTACCTGGCTTACCGCCTTTTAACATACCAACTAGGCCGGTTTTACCCACCTGTTCTTTTACTTCAATACCATGGTTTCTTAGAATTTCTGCTATCTTTTTTCCCGTCTCTACTTCTTCAAAACTAAGTTCAGGATGCATATGAAACCATCGCCTAATTTCTATAAGTTCATCATGAATTTCTTGAGCTTGTTCTTTGAAATTAATAGTCATAGATTATCCTCCTTTATTGTTTTGTGAAATGATTGGGTGGTTAATAAATGTATATTAGTAAATCCCATTTACTCATGTTCATTTTTAAATGAATTGTTAACTATTTTTAATATATTATAATATAAATTTCTTTATATAACAACACCATATTGTAATTTCTGTAATAATTAAAATATTAACGTTTGCATGGCATGAACACTTGTTTTTATTTCGTAAATTATATAAAAAAACAACCCTTTTATCAAAAGATTGTTTTTTATATATTACCATTAATTAACATTTATATTCTAATTTCCAATTATCATTTTATAAATTAATTATCATGTATGCTTCTCTTAATGCTGCAGTGCTTAAAATTATAAAACTTATTATTATACCGATTATATTTTGCCTTTTCATTTTTTCTCTTTTATTTTTAGGTATAGGTCTAGAGGATGTTTTAAGGTCTTTGGAGTAATTCGCAGTAATAAAATCCGTTGATACTGCAAATAATACTCCAGCCATCATTTCATATAATCCGCTTCTTCCTAAAACACTAAAGTTTGGTGCCATTTTCTGTCCGATAGAAATATTGAAAGAGTTAGTTCCCAGTACTATTCCGTACATTATCATCCAAGCTATTGGTATCAAGTATCCAAAGGAGAAGTTTTTTACTTTTAGTATATAGTTCCCTATTAGAATTAACACCCATCCTACTGAATTCAATCCAAATATTGTTAGGAACTCCTTTATTAATGTTTCTGATGCTGTATTTCCTGCCATTCCTGGAAGGATTCCTATTCCTCTTATTATTCCCTCTGGAAGTATTAGGTAAGAGATAGTCCATGATAGGACAAATAATATTAAACTTATAGTATAAAGAGTCATGAATCTTACAAGGATGCTTTTTTCTCCAAGTTTTTCATTGATATATTTTTTCATTAGAACATTTTCCCTTCACATTCTTCAGTTTCGTATTCCATTTCTATGGTTACATGTTCAATGTTTTTTTCTTTAAGTAACTTTCTTATATTTTTTTTAAGATTTATTATATCTTGACTGTTGTAGTTGTCAGGTATTTTAACGTGAGTACTTAACATGTTTCTCTCCCCTTCTATAGTCCAGATATGAGTATGGTGAACAGATAAGGCTTCGGTTTTTTCTTCTACTAATTTTTCTATTTCTTCTATAGATATATCTTCCGGTACTCCCTGTAAGAATACATTCATAACTTTTTTAAGATTTTTAACTACATTGTACAATATATATATTGTAATACCTATTGATAAAAGGGGATCAATGATAGGTAGGTCTTTAAAGTTTAAAATAATACTGCCAATCAGTACTACTACCCATCCCAGTACATCTTCTAGAAGATGCCATGTTACTACTTTTTCATTTAAAGACTTTCCTTTTCTAAGTCTTAAGACAGCTGCTCCATTGATAAAAATTCCTAAAACAGCAAAAGCAATCATCCCTTTTGCATTTACGGGCTCGGGATTGAATATCCGAGGTATAGCTCTAGATAATATAAGTACAGACCCTCCGAGTAAAACTATGCTGTTAATTAAGGCTCCCAGCAGAGAGAATCTTGAATATCCAAAAGAAAATTTATAATCTGGTCCTTTTTTTGAATAATTTTGCAGATACCATGATACCCCTAAAGAAAGAGAATCTCCTAAATCATGAAGGGCATCTGAAAGTATAGCCATACTATTTGTCCAGAATCCTCCTATTATCTCTATAATTGTAAATGCTAGGTTTAGAAAAAAAGCGATTTTTATATTCCCGGTTTCGTGATGATGTCCTGAATGGTCGTGGTCGTGTGCCATATTTTCACCTCTCCATGTATACTTAATATTATATTAATACATATATATATGTTTGTAAATTATAAGAGACCGATTAATTTCGGTCTCTTAATTTAATCTACAATCCTAATCTATTTAATGTTTCTTGAGTAGGATAACCACTTTTATCCCAGCCTAGTTTGCTGTAGTAGTATTCTTTCATTTCTTTAAATTTATCTCTATCTAATGATACACCTTCTAAAGCTCCATTTTCTAATGGTTGATATAATCTTTCAGGTAATTTTTCATGACTCTCATCTATGCCGAGATTATAGTTTGCTATCCTAGCAGCTGTAATACCTCTTTCGCCTACTTCCATGCATTCTTCAGGAGTTACATCCCATCCTGATGATGCCTTTATCAATTCCATGAACTTATCCATTGGCATTGATCCAGTAGGTTCCGGTATAAAATCACACATGCCTACCATATTTAGGAAGCTCCACCATTTTTCCATTATGGAGTAGTATTCTGCTTTGTTTTCTCCATATTTCATTGGATCTACAGGTTTTTCTAATCCTATAAGTCTTGCTTTTTCCATAAGAGGTCCTTCTTCAGTAATTCTTGTATCATGAGCTGCCTGCATATGGTCTGCTCCTGTTGGTGATACTGAATATCCTAAGCCTACACCTACTTTTCCTCTAGGTTCATGCATAGGAAGTTCTTGGCCTTTCACTTGCATAGCAAACTCTTCTGAGCCATTTCCGAAAATTTCAGCTGATTTTTTTACTCCTTGAGAAAGTATTTTTCCAAGACCTTTTTTTTCTGATATATCTTTTATCAGCTTAAGTAGTGCTTCTTCATTTCCAAAATTTAGTTCAATACCTTCTGTATCGGTTTTATCAATTATTCCTCTTTCATAGCATTCCATAGCAAAGGATATTGAAACTCCTGTTGAAATAGTATCTAATCCCAAGTCGTTGCACATTTCATTAGCTTTTGCTATAACATCCAGGTTTCCTATACCACACATTGATCCCATTGCTCCAATTGTTTCGTATTCCGGACCACCAAATTTTGAGTTAACATTTATTTTATCCTTATTTACTTCAACTACTCTTTTACATCTTACTGGACAACCGTAACATCCACCTCTTTGGGTCAATATAGTATCTGCCATAGTTTGTCCGGATATTTCTTTCGCTTTTTCGAAAGATCCATGCCTAAAGTTTCTAGTTGGAAGCATTCCTGATTTATCAAGACTTTCGACTCCACCTGCTGTTCCATATAAATGTAATCCTTTAGCTGATGGATGATCTTTTTGATGTTTTGCATACCATCTGCTTATTTCTTTTACTTTATCTTCATCTTTGAAGTTTATTCCTTTAGTTCCTTTAACTGCAACGGCTTTTAATTTCTTGCTTCCCATTACAGCACCCATGCCATTTCTACCACAGGCATGTTTTAGGTCATTTATTACACAAGCATAGTTAACTTGGTTTTCTCCCCCTTGACCTATTTGAGATAATTTAATACTTTTGTCATTATTTTCTTCTTTTATTATATCGTTTACTTCTCCATTTCCTTTTCCCCATAAATGAGATGCATCTTTTATCTTAACTTCTTCATCTTTGATAAGCAAATAAACAGGTTTTTCTGATTTGCCTTCAAATATTATTCCATCCCATCCTGCTTTTTTTAGTTCAGGTGCTATGAATCCTCCTGATTCAGATATACCAAATCCTCCTGTTATAGGAGATTTTGCACCTAGTACCATTCGTGAAGTACCTCCTGTTGGTATCCCGGATACTAAACCTGTCATAAAATATAGGGGGTTTTCTTCTGAGAATGGATCAGTGTCCTTATCTACACTATCTTTTAGGTAGTGATACACCAATCCTTTCCCTCCCATATACTTTCGCATAATCTCTTCTGACAATTTTTCTTTTCCAATTTCACCGGTTGTTAAATTAACCTTTAAAATATTTCCTGAATAACCGTAACTCATAAAACCTCTCCTCTCATTTTTAACTCTATTAATATTTTTACACTAAAACAGAAGGTTTTATACAAAAATAATTTATAAAAGTTAGTTCTATTGTAAAATGCTATATTTATGTTTATTCTTAAAGAGCTAATTTCTCTAAGGTTTCTTGTGTAGGATAACCTTCTTTATCCCATCCCATCATTTTATAGTACTCCTGCTTGGTATCTAAAAATTTATCTCTATCCATTGATACTCCTTTAAGATGTCCATTTTCAAGAGGTTGATAAAATCTTTTTGGAAGCTCTTCGGTTTTTTCATCTACTCCTAATTCATAATTTAATTTTCTCGCAGCAGTAATACCTCTTTCTCCTATTTCCATACATTCTTCTGGAGTAACATCCCAACCTGTAGCTGAATTAATCAGTTCGATAAATTTATCTATAGGCATTGAACCTCTAGGTGCCGGTACGAAGTCACAAACTCCAGCCATATTTAAAAAACTCCACCATTTTTCCATTGTAGAATAATAATATGCCTTTTCTTTTCCATAACCCATAGGATCAGTTGGCTGAGTTAATCCCAGTACTTTTACAGAGTCTAAGATTGGTCCTTCATCTGCAAGTGACGTATCATGCTGGGCTTGAACGTGGTCCGCCCCGGTTGGTGATAGTGAGTAGCCCATTCCTACGCCTATTTTGCCTCTAGGATCATGCATAGGTATTTCCTGACCCTTCACGTGCATAGCAAAATCATTTGAATCCTTACCGAATATTTCTGATGCTTTTTTTACACCTTGTGATAAGATGCTGCCAAATCCATCTTTATAAGCGATTTTCTTTATTAGGTCTAATAGTGCATCTTCGTTTCCGAAATTTAATTCTATTCCTTCTGTATCATTCTTACTTATAAGTCCCTTCTCGTAGCATTCCATTGCAAAAGAAATTGATACTCCTGTTGATATACTATCTAATCCATAGTCGTTACACATTTCGTGAGCTTTTGAAATTATTTCTAAATCTCCAATTCCACAAAGGGATCCCATTGATGCTATTGTTTCGTATTCCGGTCCTCCAAATTTAGGATCTACTTTCATTTTTTCATTATCTATTTCTACTACTCTTTTGCATCTTACAGGGCAGGCAAAACATCCTTCTCTTTTTATTAGCACAGTTTCTGCAAGTTTTTCTCCAGATATGTCTTCAGCTTTTTCAAAGGACCCTTGTTTGAAATTTCTTGTTGGAAGTATACCTGATTTATCTATTCCTAGAAGCCCTGCAGCTGTTCCATACATATATAAACCTTTTGATAAGGGCTGGTCTTTTTGGTGTTTAGCATACCATTTACTTATTTCTGTTATTTTATCCTTATCTTTAAAATTAATACCCAAAGTTCCTTTTACTGCAACAGCTTTTAAATTTTTACTTCCCATTACAGCTCCCATTCCATTTCTACCGCAGGCATGTTTTAAATCATTGATAACACAAGCATATTGGACTTTGTTTTCTCCGGCCTGGCCAATTTGAGATAGTTTAAGAGTTTTATCATCGTTTTCTTCTTTTATTATGTCGTTTACTTCACCGTTTCCTTTTCCCCAAAGATGAGATGCATCTTTTATTTCAACTTTGTCATCTCTTATTAAAAGATATATCGGTTTGCTTGATACACCTTCAACTACAATACCATCCCATCCAGCTTTCTTTAACTCAGGAGCAATAAAACCTCCTGATTCAGATATCCCAAATCCACCGGTAATTGGAGATTTGGTTCCAATAATCATTCTTGACGTTCCTGCTGCAGGTATACCTGAAGCTACTCCTGTCATAAAAAGCAGAGGGTTATCTTCCGAGTATGGGTCAGTATCTTTGTCGATACTATCCTTTAGATAATAGTATACCAGCCCTTTTCCTCCCATATATTTTCTCATGATTTCTCCAGGCAAATTTTCACTTTTAATTTCTCCTGTAGATAAATTTACTTTTAAAATTTTTCCTGAGTATCCGTAAGTCATTTAATATCTCCTCCTGTTAGATTTTAAATTAATTAAATAAACTAAATTTTATTGATTAAATGAGGGCATCGAAAAGAAAAACTAACCTCCACCAATGATCGGTAGTACCGTTAATAGGTCGTCGTTCTTTGCTATTGTATCTTTTTTTACCTTCTTATCATTTAAATAGAAATCAGCATATCCTAAATTTTTAACTCCTAGTTCTTCTAATATATCCACTACTTTTTTTGGTTCTTTAAGTTCGATTTCAATATTTTTCTTTAGTTTATTATCATCAATAAAAATTTCACTTATCTCTATTTTCACGATAATCCTCCTTGCCACCCTATTATATCTTTTACACCACACATAAATACATTATACATTAAATTCTAATTGTTTTCATTTAGATTTTTTAATTTTAATGATAGAATATTATTTGTATGAAGAAAATAACAAGAAGGAGATTTCATCATGAATAATAGGGCGAGAAACACAGCATTAGGTAATATTTTTATAACAATGGTAGCAGTTGGAAGCTATGTAACTTTCAGTTTATATGTTTTACCTTTAAGTAGGGCTCTAAATGTTACAGTAGGTCAAATATCTATAATGTTTAGTATAGCTGGATTTGCAGGTTTATTTGGGTCCTTGTTTTTAGGAAAAATACTAGATAGATTTAATATAAAGAAAATTATAGTTTTTAGCGGAATTATGTTTTTCTTTTTTTTCTTTTTTATATCTACTGCTGAGAGTATTTGGTTAATTTATTTTGGTGGATTTCTTTCAGGACTTTGTCAGGTTTTTTCAGGATATCCTATAGCACAAGTTTCTGTAAATTGGTGGTTTAAAAAAAATACTGGTAAACTAATGAGCATGTTTAGTATAGGTGGAGGGGTCTCTGGAATTATTATGGTTCAAGTAGCTACCAAATTAATTGAAAACTTGGGATTTCAAAGAACTGCACTTATCCAGGGAATATTTGTTTCCGGTGTAGTTATTTTATCCGGTTTGTTTCTTGTTTCAAATCATCCTAAAAAATATGGCATGAAAGCTGTAGGAGATAATAATCACAACAAAGGTAATATAAATGATGAAACCGCTCTCGTTGTGAAAAACAAAGAAATTAGTAAATTTTCTAAAATTCCTGAATTTTGGATGATTTTAACAACTTCTTTCTTCATATCCATTAGCATTACCGGATTTGTTACTCATGCTTCAGTTTATTTCCAAAGTACAGGACTTAGCGTAGTTCAAGCAGCTCTTTGTGTGTCAGCTTACAGCTTTGCAAGACTAGCTTTTGCACCCTTTTACGGTATTCTGGTAGATAAGAAAGGTCCTGGATTTTCTACCATAATATACGGTTCCCTTACTGCATCAATATTTTTTATCTCAGTATTTTTGAATGGCATAATTGGTGGAGTTCTAGTAGCTGTATTTGTGGCCGCATCTGCTAGTATAGCTGGAATGTTAGGAGCTATAAGTTTTAATAAAATTTTCGGAAGTAAAGATGCCAGTCACTTGGTTGGTTTTTCACATGCTGCGGTTAACATTGGAGGAATCATTGGTTCCCCAACAGCTGGCTATATATATGATTATTTTGGTAATTATAATCTATTTATGATAATAGCTGGAATATGTATGGTTTTCACAGTTTCTTTGGTATATAAAGCTTCAAGAAAAAAGATAAATTTATAAAAAAATAACCTTTCAAGATAAATCTTGAAAGGTCTTTTTTATATTATAAATAGAATTTAGTTAATTTAAGCGCTTCTTATTTCTTCTTTTTTCCTTTTTGGAATCATTGCTACTAAAACATAAAGACCTATTATAGGGATAACTCTCATTATATTAAATCCATCTCCCTGGAATGCAAAGTTTATGTATCCACCAACAATTACTGTTGATGTCAGCATAATAGCTGTTGCTTTAAGCATATCTTTTACTCCAAGTTCCCTTAATAGAATTACAAATGTAGCAATACATGGGAAATATATTACCAAAAGTATACTCATAGTGAGCATCTGCTTAGCAGTAAGCCCTAATGGAAGTAGTACTCCCATGGCTAAGTCTTTCCTCAAAAATCCCATAATCAGAGCTTCTACAGCTGCTTCAGGTACTCCAAATATATTTTTTAATAAAGGTCCTGTAACCTTTGTAAGATAATCAAATATACCTAGGGTATAGAAAATATTAATGATAAATACTCCAAGTAAAACCATAGGTAAAGCTTCTTTCAAAAATCCTAGAATCCTCATCAATAATTTTTTAAAAACTGTAGAAATACTCGGCAATCTAAAGGATGGTAGCTCTAACAATAAGTCAGTACTAAATCCCGGTACTAATTTGTTCATAAGTGTTCCTATAAATATCCAAAGAACTATCAAAACAGCGAACAAATATAGAAGATATTTACCACCAAAAGATCCAAGCAACCCTATAACCATAGCCATTTGTGAAATGCAAGGAATAGTCGTAGCCATTAAGGTACTGGCAATAAATTTTTCTCTTTTACTCTCTAAATTTCTAATAGCAAGAGCCGCCGGCACGTTACATCCAAAGGCTAATATCAAAGGGATAATAGAAAAACCGTGAAGCCCAACTCTGTGCATTACATTATCCACTAAAACCGAGATTCTAGGTAGATATCCAATGTCTTCAAGTAATCCAAGGACAAAATAAAAAGATATTATATAAGGTAAAACTGCTGCTAAAGGTATATAAATACCCGTTGTTAAAAGACCGAAGGACTGCTCAAAATCTATACTTCCTTCAATCAACTCTCCTACAATAAGATTATGTATAAATCCATCTCCTCCTAATATCCCACTAAGCTGTGCTATAAGTGGTCTATAAAGGACTTCAAAAAAAGGTTCCGCTATATAGCCTATGAAACCTTCTCCTACAAACCTTATAATCATAAATGAAATAAATAATATTACCGCTGCTATTGGTATTCCAGTTAGAGGACTAAGAGTCAGATCCTCCATTAAGTCAGAAAAAGAATGCTCCTTATAATTAATTTTTTGAACATCACTTATTATCTTTCCTATTTCAGACCATCTTTTTTCATTGTCTCCATAGTTGTGGTCTACAACTTTATCGTAATCGAATTTTCTTATTATTTCCTTGAGTCCTATACCTTTTGTAGCAGATGTAGGTATAACCGGAACGTTAAAGTATTTTTCAAGTTTCTCAACATCTATATTAATTCCTTTATGTTCAGTTTCATCCCAAAAATTTAGAGAAATAATCATAGGTATTTTCTTTTCAAGAAGTTGAAGGGTAAGATTTAAGTTTCTTTCTAGGTTTGTAGAATCAACTACATTTATTATTAGATCACCTTCATCCAGCATTTCAACTGCTACTTCTTCGGCTTTATTTGTTGGTTCCAGTGTATAGGTTCCCGGAACGTCGATAATTTCTACAATTTCATCATTCCATTTCATGTGACCTTTTGTGTACTCGACAGTAGTCCCAGCATAATTAGAAGATACTACACTAGTTCCCGTTAGTTTGGAAAAGACTACACTCTTTCCAACATTTGGATTTCCTAATAATAGTATCTTTTTCATTTCCTAACCTCAACAATTATTCTTTCAGCCATTTTTCTACCTATTGCTACCTTGGTATTTCCTGCTAAAACAGTTATAGGTCCACCTATAAAGGAGCTGTTTACTACTGTTATCTCGTTGCCTATTCTTATACCTAAGTTTTCTAATTTAGTTTGCATGTTAGGGCCTCCCTCAAAAGATAAAACCCTACATTTACTATTTGAATTTACTTTTGTTAATTTAACTTTTGTCATATCTGTTCCTCTCTAAAGGTAATATACCATCAAATGATATTTGTTTTCATTTACAAGTATATTAAATTAGATAGTTAATGTCAATATATCCATGGTAAAGATAATGAATGTTAATATAAATTTAATCATTTAAAGTAAGCTGGTCTTGATCATTAAAAAAAGTTCTATATCCTAACTGTACAAATAATATCACCGTAAGAGATACACTTCCTAGTATTCCCATCATTATAGCTATCTGATATTCAATAGCTGTAACAGGAGAAGTTCCGGATAGAATTTGACCGGTCATCATCCCGGGTAAAAATACTATACCCATTCCTACCATTGAATTTATAGTTGGTAGTATGGCTGCATCAAAGGCATTATCAACTATTTCTTTAGATGCCACCTTTGGAGTTGCACCAAGCATAAGTGATGACTCTACCATATGTTTTTTACTATTCATCCCGTCTACCAACCTATCAACCCCTAGAGAAATTCCCGTCATGGAATTCCCTATAAGCATTCCAGCTATAGGAATGAAATATCTTGGGTTGTACCAAGGAGAAATTTGTATAACTACAAAAAGGAAAAAAATCAAACTTACTAAAGTGCCAGCTGCCATGGATCCTGCTATTATTGTCTTCATTTTTTTTGAAAGTTCATCTTTAGTTCTTTTAAAAATATTTTGTATAGCAAAAACTTCCATTATCAAAATTACCAGTACAGTTATCCACGGATTCATGTTTTCAAATATATAAACTAATACATAACCTGTAAATATTAACTGCAAAGTCATTCTTATTGTAGATATTATAATCTCTTTTTCTCTCGATATTCCCCTAATTTTAACTATTACAAGAACTATTAAGGAGAAAATATAAGCCGCTGCAACCTGTAAAATTCCTAATTCTATTATGCTATTCATGGTCTACACCTCCCGATGATACAATCTTACCTTTATTTACTTCTACTATATTATCAGCAAATTCTTCCGCTATTCTTTTAGTATGGGTTACCATTATTAAGGTTTTGTTGTTTTTTCTTACGTGGTCTACCATTTTTTCTATTACAAGATACTCCGTTTCTTCATCTAATGCAGAAGATGGTTCATCTAAGAGATAAACATTTGGATCTAAAAGTATAATCCTACCTAAAGCAAGTCTCTGCTGTTCTCCCCCCGACATCTTCTCTGCATTATCCTGTAAATTTTTATTTAAACTTACTTCCTTTAATATTTTCTTCAATGAATCCTCTTGAGCAACTTCATCTTTTTCGCTAAATTTTAATCCAATAAGAAGATTATCTTTCACACTTCCTTCGTATATGGCTGGTGATTGTGGGAGCATTACTACTTCTCTTCTTAGTTTAACTGAATCAAAATCTCTCAAATTCTTATCCATGTATTTAATCTTACCTTTATCGGGACTTATAAGTTTGTTAAAAAGTTTAAGAAGAGTGGTTTTTCCACTGCCGCTTTCTCCAACAATACAGGTAATTTTATTTTTTTCTATGTGAAGATCTTTTATATCTAAAATATCCTTATATTTTACATTTTTAAAGTTAAACATAAATTCCTCCTTAATTGGTTTCTTTACTACTAATACCCAGTTTTTAAAATAATTATAAGTATTTAACTCTTTTATTTACATAGATTTAACAGTATCTTTTATTATATTTATAAGAGTATAATTCTTCAATTGAAAGGTATATATAAATATAAAGAAAAAAGGGGTGTAAATAATGAAAATAGGAAAAATAATATCCTGGTTGTGCTTAGGAGCTATGACAGCAGGACTTTTAAATGGATTTATAAATGGTGACTTTTTTGTAGATGGTGGTAAATTATTATCTAACCCATGGGGTGTTATGTCTTTGATTGATCTTTACGTAGGTTTTACTATTTTTTCCATGTGGATATTTTTTAGGGAGAGAAGTAGGACGGGAGCTGTAATTTGGACTATTTTAATGATGATCTTAGGGTTTTTCACAGCTTCACTATACCTACTTATACTTTTCTACAAAAGCAAGGGAGATTGGGTAGAATTTTTCTTTGGTGGAAGAAAAAATATACTAGTTGATAAAGGTTAGAATCCTTTTTTCTGACCTTCCCAAGGAGGCTCTTTCCCATCTATATATTCATCTACACCGGGACCTTTTAAATTTTTCAATCTCCAGGTGCCGTATATGTAACTTGAAATGAGGATAATTAATGTAACAGGCCAACCTAAAAGGGTATTTGCCCATACTAGCTGGTCCGGGTTGGCTTTTAATATTAAGTTTATTTGTACAGCCATTCTCATCAAAAAAAACAGTGCCCAAAATATAGTAACTTCTTTATAAGCAGGTTTTACGTCTTTTCTCCAAAACCAATCTAGAGGCCAACCTCTACTTAAATGACTTGCATAAGCAGCCATGGGCTTTCCGATTACTAAGCTAATTACTGCTAATAAAAAAAACATTCCGCTTCCAACAGCCCCACCTATAAAATAGTTTGAAGCATTTTTGGTTATTAGAGCTAATCCGGCAGCTAAACTTACAATTATAAACCCGCTTAGGGCATATTTCCAGGACTCCTTATTCAATATTCTTTTTATTCCTAAAGCTAGAGATAGTATTAAAGCTGAAACAACCGCTGCTGTAATACCAAATATATTATTAATAATTAAAAATACTAAAGGAGGCAGTAAAGCATCTATAGTACTTCCTGATAATACAGTTTTTAGTTCGACTATTATTTCTCTTAGTTTATTCATAGTTATCTCCCAATTTATTTATATAATACATTTACCCTAAAGTAGTTATTTTAAGCACCTCTCTTTTATGGAACCAAAAAAGTTCGGCTATTAACCGAACTTTATATTATTTGATTTCTGTTCTTCCTTCAAAGGATTTTGCCAGAGTCACTTCATCTGTGTACTCTATATCTCCTCCAATAGGTATACCGTGAGCTATTCTTGTCACTTTTATCCCCATTGGTTTGATTAGTTTTGCTATATACATAGCAGTTGCTTCTCCTTCAATAGTAGGATTTGTTGCTAATATTACTTCTTCTACACTGTCGTCGAGTCTCTTAATTAAAGATTTTATGTTTATATCTTCAGGGCCTATACCATCCATAGGTGATATGTTTCCATTTAATACATGGTATTTGCCTGTATATTCCTTCATTCTTTCCATAGCTGCAACATCTCTTGCATCTTCTAATACGCAAATAGTCCTCTTGGTTCTTTCTTCATCTGAGCATATTTCGCAAGGGTCCTCATCAGTAAGATTTCCACATATTGAACAAAATTTGGTGTGTTTTTTAGCATTGACAATTGCTCTTGCCAGTTCCATAACCTGGTCATTTTTCATGTCGAGAACGTAAAAAGCTAGTCTTTGCGCTGTTTTTTTTCCTATGCCAGGAAGTTTAGAAAATTCTTCTATAAGTCTCAGTATAGGTGCTGCATATTTGTCCATCTAATCAGCTCCTTACATACCAGGTATGTTCATTCCTCCGGTCACTTTTGCCATTCCTTCTTCCATCATCTTTTCAGCTTTGGCAATAGCTTCATTTACAGCAGCTATAATAAGATCTTGAGTCATTTCTACATCATCAGGATCCATAGCTTCTGGATCTATATTTAAACTTACAAGTTCTTTTTTTCCATTTACTACAGCTTTTACAACTCCGCCGCCAGCAGTTGCTTCAACTTCTTTGGCTTCTAATTCCTGCTGAACCTTTGCCATTTCTTTCTGCATCTTCTGTACTTTTTTCATCATTCCACTCATGTTACCCATGCCACCCGGCATTTTTCTTTTTCCCATTTTTATTCCTCCTGTTTAATCATTAATTTTTTCTACTTTTTGGCCGAAAAATTCTTCGGCTTCTTTTATTATATCAATGGAATCTTCCTCATTTTCTACTTTTTTTTTACCATCATTAAAAGAAAATTCCACGTTGTAATCTGTATTCAATTTTTTATTTACAAAAGCTGTAAAAAAGTCTAGATTTTCTTTTTTTGTTGCCTGATCGTAGTGAAATTTGTAGTTTGGTTGGAAAACAAATTTTAATGTATCTCCTTTTAGCTCATAGGGTTCTGCTTCTTTTATAACTGCATGAAAACTTACTCTTAGTTTTTTTATTTCATTTAATATAGCATCCCAGCTTTCAACTACAAGTTGAAAATCTCCAGAACTATTAGTAGCTTTCATTTCTGGTTTTTTATCAGGTGTTTCTGATTTTTCTGAAGGTTTTTTTTCTTCATTGACCTTTTCACTGGTTTTCTTTTCAGGTTTTACTACTGTTTGAGTTTCTTGTTTTTGATCCTGCTGTTGGTATACTTGTGCAGGTTTTTCTCTGATCATTTTAATTAAACGGGTTTCTAAAAGCACCCTTTCGTTTAATGCTTTCTTACATAGAGCTAAAGTTTCAGAAAGTTCTTCGATATATTTAATTATGGTATCTTCGTCTATCTTTAGTCCTTGATTTTTTATATCTTCTGAAATATCTTCTCCTACAGAGATGTATTTATATCCTTCTGAAGATGTTTTTAATATAAGCATATTTCTAAAGTGTTTAATTAAATCATCTAAAAATTGAGTGATTTCTTTTCCTTCACCCAGTATATCATCCAAATGAAACATCATATTTGATATATCTTTGCTTATTATGTTTTCTGTGAAATCTATTATTACACTGTAATTAACAGTCCCTAGTAAATCCAATACGGATTCGTAGGTAATTTTTTCATCTTCTAGATTTAAGCACCTATCAAGGATACTTAAGGCATCTCTCATGGCTCCTTCAGCGCTATTTGCTATTAATCTGAGAGCTTTCTCTTCAGCTTCAACACCTATTTCGCTACATATATACTCCATGTTTTTAATCATGTTATTTACAGAAAGCCTTTTAAAGTCAAACCTCTGGCATCTAGAAAGTATGGTAGCAGGTATTTTTTCCGGCTCTGTAGTTGCTAATATAAAAAGCAGATGTTCCGGTGGTTCTTCTAAAGTTTTTAAAAGGGCATTAAAAGCTCCCTTAGAAAGCATATGAACCTCATCTATTATATAGACTTTGTATTTGCTTTTTGAGGGTAAGAACTTAACCTTTTCTCTCAAATCCCTTATATCTTCTACAGAGTTGTTTGAAGCCGCATCCATTTCCACTACATCCATGTTGGTTTCTTTTAGAGTACTTACACAGATTTCACATTTGTTGCAGGGATTGCCATCCTGTGGATCTAAACAGTTTACCGCTCTTGAAAATATTTTCGCAGTAGATGTTTTCCCAGTACCTCTTATACCGTTAAACAAATAGGCATGAGCTACTGAGTCCTTCATTATCTGTCTTTTTATGGTTTCTGTTATATGTTTTTGACCTAAAACAGATTCAAAATCCATAGGTCTAAATTTTCTATAAATTGCCTGATGCGACATCTGACCACCACCCTTGCATTATCTATATAATTATATCAGAAATTCTCTTATTATCAAATAAACATATTTTAATATAGGCTATCTTATTCGTAATTCAATTCACTATAATCATATTTGTTAGAAATTAATTCTTTTTCCAGCATCCATTCCGATACTACATAGAAAGTCTCTTCATGAGGTGGATTTTTTCCTTTAAATTCTGGAAAAACAAAATCTTCTTTTATCTCTTCAGGAAAACCTAATTCTTCTACTAAGTAATGATAAAACTCATCTTTTTCTGCCTTATTTAAATATTCTACCGCCATGTTGTATCCTTCATAAAGCTTTTCAACTCCTGTTGGATTGTTTTCTAAAGTTTCATTGTTAAATAACACTATAGCCGGATAGAGATCAAAACTCTCGGTATCTCCAACCACAGTTCCTCCATTTTTTACTGCTGAAAAGGCTAATGGTTCCGGTAAGGTCGATCCATTTAAGGCATTTGCATAAAGCATTTCTAGTCTTACCGGCATCTGTGGTATAGCGACTTTTTTAAGTTTATCTTTAATTCCTAAATTATCAAACACTATATCAGTTGAAAAATCGATTACTGTATTTGAAGATAAGCCTACCTGAATTTCTTCTAAATTTTTAAATGATTCATCATCTAAGATTGGTGAAGTTACTACTCTATAGTTTCCGTAGGTATCAGAAGTCATTTTAAAATCTAAGCCAGATTCTCTGTAGAAGAAAATCGTCAGCATATCAGCCATAGCTCCATCTAGATTACCCGTTTGCAGTGCAGTATCCCTATCTACAGCACTTCTAAATACAGTTATTTCAACTTCTACCCCGGCATCTTCATAGTATCCCATTTTATCTGCAATTAAAAAAGGGACTGCTCCTACGTCCGACATTACTCCAAAGTTTATTTTTTCAGGCTCTTTTTCACTACAGCCTACAGCTGTAAGACCTAAAATTAATATTAATACTAATAAAATTATTCTTTTCATATTTTCCGCCTTTCTATTATGTTTTAATTTTATAAAATTAAATATTTTTACAATTTAAAATTTTAACACAAATTAGTTAATTTTTCTACAATCTCTTTGAATTAAACCATTTAATTCCAAACACAAATTTTTCTTTCTAATATATCTATAATATTAAACAAGAATGTTCCCATGAGACTTATAAGAACTATACCAGAAAACATAGCAGTATAATCTAATTTCAACCAGGAATCCATTATAAAATAACCTATTCCCAAATTTGTAGCATAATTTTCTGCAAAAAATAGTACGGAGATACTTATGCCTATGCTTACTCTAATAGAAGTAAATAAATTTGGAAGTATGGCTGGCAGAATAACATGCTTGTATACTTGAAACCCATGTCCACCTAAAGATTTAATAGACAAAAAATATGAAGGATGGATTTTTTTAACCCCATCTCTTATTGTAATGGATATCTGAAAAAATAGTATTAGCGAGACTAAGGCTATTTTTGATGCATCACCTAGTCCTAAAAAAAGCATCAACAGAGGTAAAAAAGCTATTTTGGGAATAGGAAATAAGGTATATAAAAGTGGGGTAATAAATTGATCGATTTTTTTGTTTCTAGCAGTTCCAATACCAACCACAAAACCTAAAACAATAGTTATAAGTATTGCAGTAAATATCCTATATAAGCTTACTAGGACATTTATTCCTAGATCTCCAATGTTTTTGAAAATATATGCAAAAGTTTCTATTGGTGATGGAACTATATTTTTCATAACTAATAAATGAGCTAAATACCAGATAATAAATATTATAAATATACTGTATATGTAAGGGTGTCTTTTCATAATTACAGCTCCTTCATTATTCTTCTAAGTTCTAAGCATTTTTCATAGAAACCTTCTTTTTCTCTAGCTTTTATATCACCAAATTCTTTATTTTTAACATTCTTTTTTATTTCTCCCTTACTGTTTAGGATTATAATATTTTCTCCCATAAAAACTGCTTCCTCTATACTATGGGTAACAGTTATAATGGTGATTGGATTTTGTTTGTACAAATTTAATACTGCATCTTGAAGAGATTCTCTTGTTATAGCATCTAAGGAAGAGAAAGGTTCATCTAAAAGAAGTAGGTCCGGATTCATAATCCAAGACCTAGCAACAGCTACTCTCTGTTTTTGTCCGCCGCTAAGATTATCAGGGTATGAATTAGAGTATTCAGATATCTTCAGTTTTTCAACTAGTTTTTCATAATCTTCTTCGTACTCATAAATAACCTGATTTCTTATCTCTATTGGAAGAAGTATGTTTTCCTTCACAGTTTTCCAGGGAAATAATCCATAATCTTGAAATACTATGCTTTTTACCAATTCTTTATTTGTAATCACATCTCCAGAAATATTACATTTTCCCGGCAATAATCCGGCTATACCATGAAGAAAAGTTGTCTTGCCGCATCCTGATGGACCAAGTATGGAATATGTCTGCCCCTTTATTATTTCTACATTTACATTGTTTAAGGCTTCTACATCTGGATATGATACTGAATAATTTTTTATATTTACTAAAACTTCACCTTTCATTTTCAGTACCCCAGGTTCTATGGTGGGAATTTTTAATATTTAAAAAATTTAAAATCCTTCCGACAAAAATATCATCGGATTCCTTTAGAGATTTTGGTTTATTATAATAAGAGGGCACCGGTGGCATTATTACTCCTCCTAGTCTACTTATTTTCAACATATTTTCAAGGTGAATGCCTGATAGAGGGGTTTCTCTGGCTATTAAAATAAGGGGAGTTTTTTCTTTAACAGCAACATCTACACTTCTTAACAATAGATTATCACTAATACCATTGGCTATTTTACCTAATGTACCCATACTGCAGGGTATAATAATTACAGCATCTACTTTATAAGAGCCGCTGGCTATATTGGAAAACATATCATTATTTGAATAGTGAGTGATTTCATCTGAAATTTCCTTAAATTCTTCAATTAAATCTTCAAATTTTTCCTCCAACTCATATTCTAATACACTTAATCCATTTTCAGTAAGGACAAGTTCAACATGGTGTCCTAGTGAAAGTAATTTCTTTATTAAATTTTCTGCTAAAGTACTTCCGCTTGCTCCTGTTATTCCGACAATTATTTTTTTCATAAGAACCTCTCTATATTATAAAAATATCTAAAATTGATGATGCTAGTAGTATCATTGATATAAATTGATTAATATTATATGATGCTAGATTCATTATATTCTTATGTTCTGGGTCTACTATATAATGTTCTATTATTAGCAATATACCACTAATTATAACTCCTACTAAATATGCTAAATTGAGTTGCGTTATAAAATACAATGATAAAAGTAGTATCCACATTATCAGGTGAAATCCCCTTGCTATCCATAAAGCTCCTTTAAAACCAAACCTAGCCGGTATAGAGTAGAGTCCTTCTTTTCTATCAAAATCTATATCCTGGGTGCCGTAAATTATATCAAATCCACCTACCCACAAAGTTACTACAGCAGCAAATATTATAGGTATTAAATCAAAACTGCCTCTTACAGCAAGCCAAGCTCCGACTGGAGCTCCAGCACATGTAGCCCCTAAAATCACGTGACATAACCATGTGAATCTTTTTGTATAGGAATATAAAGTGAACATAATTAATGCTACCGGTGATAAATAAAAACAAATACTGTTAATCTTATAAGCCGCAAATACAAAAACTATGTATAGTATTAGAGTAATAATAAGGGGTTCTGACCTATTAATTTTTCCTGAAGGTATGTGCCTGTCTTTTGTTCTTGGGTTTTTAGCATCATATTTTGCATCTACATATCTGTTTAAGGCATTTGCTCCATTTCTACCAGCAAATAAAGCAACTAATATCCAGAAAACTATTCTACCTTCCGGCATCCCATCGGCTGCTAAAAACATTGCTATTAATGCAAAAGGTAAGGAAAATAAGGTATGGGAGAACATAACAAGTTCTCCGTAATCTTTAATTTTACTAAATATTTTATTTGTATTTATCAATGCCATATTCCGGCCACCTCTTATCTACTAATTCTATGATTTTAGTAGTCATCTCTATATCATCAGGCCAGTTTCTTTTAAATCCAGGGTCTTCACCTTTTCTGGTAGCATCAATTCCGACAAATAAACTATCATCATTTCTCATTTTAATAACTGTATCTCTTTTTGGATCTATATTATTAAATATTTTCCAAGCAACTGTTGATAGATCTTTATTATCAATCCAGTCGTCAACTACTATTAAAAATTTATTTTCTTCACTTGATATTTCATTTAGGTATTCTTTTACAGTTTTATCATTTTCTTTTTTATTGTATTTAATAATTTTTACCGGTGAGTTTTCTCCATTTATTAATCTGTCAAAATCGTCAATGCTTAACTCTTTGCCTTTTGATTCTTTATCTAGCTTTTTACAAGCATCTATCCCCAGTCTATATCCCTGGTGAGGTCGATCAGAAGCATGGTCAAGGGCATCTAAAGGACCTTCTGTAATTAATAGATGATTATCATAAGTTACGTTCTTAATTATTTCTTTGAGAACTTCATTATAATCATGGACATTTACACCTTCATCTACGATTACAATATTTTTTGTGTACATCATTTGACCCAATCCCCAAAGGGAGTACAGTACCTTGTTTGCATGTAAGGGAAAAGCTTTTTTTATAGATACTATTGCACAGTTGTGAAAAACTCCCTCTAATGGGAAATCTATATCGACTATTTCAGGACACTGCATTTTCATCAGTGGCAAAAAAATTCTTTCTGTTGCTTTTCCTAAATAACAATCTTCCATTGGTGGTTTTCCAACTATTGTCGTTGGATATATTGGTCTTTCTTTTCTTGTGATTTTTTCAATATGAAAAACCGGATACATGTCGGATAATGAATAGTAGCCAGTATGGTCACCAAAGGGTCCTTCTAACCTAAGCTCATCTAGGTCCACATATCCTTCTAAAATGAACTCAGCATTTGCCGGTACATATATATCATTTGTAACTGATTTAACCAATTCTACAGGTTTTTTTCTTAAATATCCTGCAAAAATCATTTCGTCAATCATCTTTGGCAGAGGTGCAGTAGCTGCATAGATTGTTGCAGGATCACATCCAAGGGCTACTGAGACGGGCATTCTTTTTCCTAGTTTTCTGTATTTCTCATATATCTCTCTGCCGTCTTTATGTAAGTGCCAGTGCATTCCTGTAGTTTTTTTATCAAATACCTGTAATCTATACATGCCAACATTTTGTTGCCCATTTTCAGGATCTTTAGTGAAAACAAGGGGTAGGGTAATATACTTACCTCCGTCTTGAGGCCAGCACTTAATTATTGGAAGCTTATCTAAATTTGGTTCTTCAACTACTTCTTGACACGGAGCTTTTCCTACTTTTTTAGGAAATATAAAAGGTAAGGGAGCTAGTTTTGGAATTGCTTTAATTTTGCCTTTTAGTGTTACGTAAGCACTTAAGTCTAGGTAGTCTTCTATCTCTTCTGCTATATCATCTAAACTTTCTACTCCAAGTCCTAAATTCAACCTCTCATAAGTGCCTAAAGTGTTTATTACTAATGGAAATTCCGATCCTTTAACATTGTTGAATTTTAATGCTTTACCGAATTTTTTTGAAACCCTATCAGCAATTTCAGTAATTTCCAGTTCTGGATCTACTTCTACATCTATAATATCAATCAAATTTCTTTTTTCTAAATCACTTAAAAACCTGCTTAAATCTTTATATGCCATATAGTCCTCCTGAGATTTTATACTGTTTAAATCTTAACAATTTTATAAAAAAGTGTCAATGTATGATTTTCAACAAAAAAATAACACATTTCACTGTGTTATTAAAATCGTGCACCCTGCTTCGAATTATCATCACCTGCGTTACCCTAACAGTTAGCTCAAACTCGGATTGCCTGCGGCACATAAAGGGTTCTCCTTACCGCTGCTTCCTCCCGGATCTGACGGGGTTCAGAGATCTCTATTGCGCAGGACCAAATTATCAACACCACTTGAGAGGGGCAGACCAAACAAATCAAACCCTCGGCAGGGAATTCAACCTTGCTATAGCGGATTGCAAGTTACAGGGTGCCGCTACCTCCCCATCTAGCACGATACTGGCGGAAAGGAAGGGATTTGAACCCTTGGGACGGTTTCCCGCCCATACGCTTTCCAGGCGTACACCTTCAGCCTGACTCGGTCACCTTTCCATAATTTAATTTTTCATGCTTTAACATTATACATAATCAAGGCTTCTATGTCAATTTATATCCAATATATGTCGTATTTTTTATTTTTTTGAAATATTTATAATAATTTTTGATTTTTGGGTATATATGTATTATAATACAACTAATCTATTTATAAAGGAGGATTACAATGGCAATTACAAAAGATACTTTAATTGGTGATTTGCTTAAGGAAAAGCCTGAAGCTGCTGAAGTTTTATTCCAGTATGGAATGGGATGTATCGGATGTCCATCATCTCAAATGGAATCTTTAGCTGAAGCTGCACAAGTTCACGGTATAGATTTAGACGAATTAATGAAAGCAATTAACGAAAATTAAAACCTATATAAGAACATAAAAAGGGGCTGTCGGAAAACAAGGAAATTTAGCTCCTGACTTATAAAAAAATGAAACCTGCTAAAAATACAGCTTTTCACAGTTGTAAATATTAGCAGGTTTTTTGCTTTGAGAAAAAGTTTATTAATTTTGGGTACTACAAAAACAGGTAGGTAAATTTTATAGCAAATTTTTCTTAAGCTGCTTTTTGGTCCTTTTTACCTGTAAATTCTTGAATTTGACCTGTTTTAAATTTGTGGTATTTATTGATATTTTTGCCCAGGGA
>Ga0182234_10037_pt1 | contig 75820 bp, 86 predicted proteins | sample hydfratesGB_TM_A_FD_145595 | JGI IMG/M metagenome (GOLD analysis project Ga0182234, IMG submission 145595) | Subsurface microbial communities from deep shales in Ohio, USA - hydraulic fracturing test GB_TM_A | ecosystem: Environmental > Aquatic > Deep subsurface > Shale gas/oil reservoir >...
GATGCAATAGAGCATTTTAAATAGGATTAAAACTCCATTTAAGGTTTAAAATATGATTTGTGTTAGATTTTCAAGGTGCGAACAACAATATTATTTATGAGAAAGTGTCTTTTGACACCCTAATCATAATATTAATATTTTATCATCTTATTTATTTATAATGAAGGATAAATATATATTTAACAAAATTTATTGACATAAAGTATATTCTTTGATAGTATGTTAATAATTTAACTAATAAATTGGGTGTAGCCCATAACTCATATAAATTATCCCTTGCCCTCAGCTCTAAGGCTGAGGGTTTTCCTTTCTTGAAAGTATGACAACTAGGTGATAAAATCTATATATTATGACGATTAATTTAGAGAGGAGGATAATATGTACCAAGTTGCTGGAATACAAATGAGACCAATTATGAACAATGTAAATGCAAATCTAAAAAGAGGCATCAAGTTTATTAGAGAAGCTGCAAAAGAAGAAGTTGATTTAATAGTTCTACCTGAGATGTGGACTACGGGATACCATCTAAGTAAAGAAGCTTTTTTGAAATTAGGTGAAGATAGAAATGGACCAACAGTTACTGCAATAAGAGAAGAAGCAAAGAGAGCAAATGCTTCTATTATATGTCCATTTATCGAGAAAACTTTAAATAACGATCTTCATATATCAGCTGCAGTAATTGATAATACAGGTGATCTTAGAGGTGTTGTAAGAAAAAGCGTTTTATGGGGAAGAGAAAACAATATTTTTAAATCGGGTAATATCGAGTATCCTGTTTTTGATATAAAGGTAGGAAAAGTAGGTATACTTATTTGCTATGAAATAGAGTTCCCCGAAACTAGTAGACTTTTAGCTCTTCAAGAAGCAGATATGATAGTATGTCCTTCCGTATGGAGCGTAGCATCTTCTCATAGATGGGATATTCAACTTCCAGCAAGAGCCCTAGACAATACAGTTTTCATTTTTGGAGTTAATAATGTAGGTAGTAATAGCTGTGGTAAAAGCAAATTAGTTAGTCCTTTAGGTGATGTTTTGGTAGAAGCTTCCGAAAGTAAAGAAGAAATTTTAATTCACATTGTAGATGATGAGATGCTTAAATGGGCTAGAGAAGAAGTTCCATATCTTAATGATTTCAAAAGCAAGTTAACACCGGGTGGAATTAACAAAATTCCAATTCCTAAATTATAAAAAAGGTGGTAGAAATGAAAAAAAATTCTCTTTTTAGGAACTCCTGAACTTTACGAAAAAGTGAAGAATTAAATTTTAATGATTTACCTGAAATTAAAAAAATCATTCAGGACCTTCACGATACTTTAACTGATTTTAGAAATAGATACCAAGCAGGAAGAACTATTGCAGCACCACAAATAGGTTGCAAAAAAAGGCTTATTTATATGCATATTGACAATACGACAGTTTTCGTTAATCTTAACAAAATATATGTAAAGATTGATTGAACACATAATAAACTAGTGGTAAAATATAATAAATAACTTATCTCAGGAGGATTATTATGTGGATTTTTTTAGGAATTATAATAGTACTAGCAGCATATCTAATTTTCGCATACAATAAATTTATTACCCTTAAAGAAAGAGTTGCAAATGCCTGGTCTCAAGTAGAAGTACAGCTTAAAAGAAGGTACGATCTTATACCAAATCTTGTAAATACAGTGAAAGCTTATGCTAAACATGAACAGGAAACTTTTGAAAAAATTACTCAAGCAAGAGTCCAAGCTATAAATGCTCAATCTGTTAATGAGCAAGCTCAAGCTGAAAGTCAACTTACAAACACCTTGAAATCTTTATTCGCAGTAGCTGAAAGTTATCCAGAATTAAAAGCTGATGCAAATTTTAGAAACTTGCAGGATGAGCTTACAAATACAGAAGGAAAAATTTCTTTTTCTAGACAATTTTACAATGATACAGTACAAAAGTTCAATACTATGATTAAACTTTTTCCAAACAGTTTAATAGCTAGAATATTTAATTTTACAGAAGCAGAATATTTTAATCTTGAAGAAGAACCTGAAGCAAGAGAAAATGTAGAAGTTAAATTTGATTGATGAGGTTAAATATGATTAAAAACAAAAAGATATTACTACTATTCGTAATATCTTTTATTCTAATTATTAGTACTTCCATGGAAAATGCCTATGCCGACCGGTCCATGGACATAGAAAGAGTAATTATAGATGCAGAAATCCTAAATGACGGTACCTTGGTCATAAAAGAAAAAAGAACAATTTATTTTGAAGGTCAGTACAACGGATATTATCAAAATCTTGTTATGGAACCAGGGATAGATATTAGTGATATTAAGGTGTCAGAAAATGGTAACCCTTACGAGTACAATCCTGGAGATGACTACGGACCTCCAGGAACTTATTTAACTAAAAATGAAGGTAGTAGTATTTTAGTTGATTGGAGTATTGATGCCTTTAATGAAACTCGAACCTTCCTTTTAGAGTATAAAGTACACAATCAAGTCAAAATTCATGACGATATAGGTGAACTTTATTATAAATTTATTGGTGATGAAGCAGATATACCTCAAGATAATGTTATAGTAACTCTTATTCTTCCTGAAGGATCGAAAGAAGAAGATTTGAGAGCTTGGGGCCACGGTCCTTTAAGTGGTAACGTAGAATTGGTGAATCCAAAAGAAGTAAGTTGGTATATTGACACCCTTCCCCCGAGAACTTTTTTAGAAGGGAGAATTACTTTTACTCCATCTATTATAAACAATTCTAATCTTAAAACCAATGAAACTGCCCTTCCTGATATTCTAGAAGAAGAGCAGGAATTAGCTAATGCGGCTAATAGAAAAAGAGCTTTAGCCAAATTTGATTGGGGTTTTGGAGGTATTTCTCTAATTGGTTCTGCTGTATTTGGTTTTTTCATGAGAAGGAAGTATGCTAAGCCTTACGAAACTGAGTTTAAAGGTGATTATTATAGAGAACTTCCAGCAAATTATTCTCCTGGAGAGCTTGGATATTTAATTAGAAAAGGACGACCTAATTCAACTGACTTTACAGCTACAATAATAGATTTAGCTCAAAGAGGATTTATAAAGCTTGAGGAGGTAGAAGAAGAGAGTAAATTCGCTCTATTTTCAGTTTTTAAGAAAGATGAAACTACCTTTGCTGCTACAAAAACAACTAAAGAAGGTGAGCTTAAATCTCACGAAAAAAAAGTAATGGATCTTTTGTTCTATGAAATATCTGATGACAGTGAAAGCGTAGTATTTACAGAAATTGAAAGATATGCCAAGAAACACCCTAAAACTTTTAGAATATATTGGCAGGATTTTTTAACAGATTTGAAAAACACTTCTGAAAATCATAATTTTTTCGATGAATCTAATAAAAAAACAACTATTATCGGAATATTATTTTTTATAGGCTTTGGATTTTTAGGATTTATAACATTTTTCTTCACAGGAATGTATGCTTTTGGCTTTGGATTAATTGGAGCAGGCTTTATATCTATGTTACTAATTGCTACAATAAACAGAAGAAGTAAAAAGGGTGAAGAAGATTATGTAAGATGGATGGCTTTTAAGAAGTTTCTCCTTCACTTTTCCGAGATGAAAAGACATGAACTACCTTCTTTAGTGATATGGGAGAACTATATGGTGTATGCAGTTACATTAGGAGTCGCTAAAGAAGTGATGAAAGAACTTCAGATTGTATATCCTGATTTAAGAGATGGAGATTATAGGTTTGGATACGGTTGGTATTATTATAGTGCTGCTACTGGAAGTTCTATAGATAATCTAACAAATAGTTTTAATAATTTAACCACTAGTATAAATAATTCACTTAACACTGCCTTAAGCAATACTTCTTCCGGGTCCGGTGGGGGTGGTGGATTCTCCGGCGGTGGTGGCGGCGGAGGTGGCGGCGGAATCGGCGGCCGTTAGTAAAGGAGGAAACAATGAAAGAAAAATTTAAGAAATTTATTCTAATTAATATTGGATTAATCATACTAACTTGCGGTCTATACTTTTTTCTAATTCCATCAAACCTTGCTGTTGGAGGCACTACTGGGTTAGCTATGGTTGTTAGTTATTTATTTCCTCAAATTCCAATCAGTATATTTTTAGCAGGGATAAATATATTCTTATTAATCTTAGCTTTTATTATATTTGGGAAATCTTTCGGTTCTAACACTATATATTCTAGTTTAGCTATTTCTGGTATATTAGCTGTATTTGAATTAGTTGTACCAATGAATCAACCTTTTACTGATGATCTGTTCATAAATCTAATATTCGGAATTTTAATTTCAGGTATAGGTATGGGTATAGTATTTAATCAAAACGCCTCTACTGGTGGTACTGACATAATAGCTAAAATTATTAATAAGTTTGCTCATATTGAAATAGGAAAATCTTTGCTTATAGCTGATTTTTTTATAACCCTTTTTGCCGGGCTAGTATTCGGAGCAAGACTAGGAATGTATGCTCTTTTAGGGGTAGTAATCAATTCATTTGTTATAGATAAAATGATAGCTGGTTTTAATATTAAGATTAATATGATAATAATTTCTGATGAGTTTGAATCTATAAATAGGTTTATTTTAGAAGAAGTTGGAAGAGGTACTACAATTTATCATGCTACAGGCGGATACTCTGAAAAAGAAAAATCAATTGTTAATACAATAGTATCCAGAAGAGAATATATAAAAATAAGAGATTTTGTTAGGAAAACTGATGAAAAAGCCTTTTTATCCATTTCCTATATAACCGAGGTAGAGGGAGAAGGATTTACCTTTAAATAAAATATAATTTTTTTTCAAAAGCCCTTGCATTTACTGAAAAAAATGGTATAATATAATTATAATATCCCATTAAAAATTTTATATTAGTACTGAGTTGTTGGAGAATTTTAGTTTGATGAGTAAGTTTAATAAGTAAGTTTAGTTTTTAAAAGAGTTTAATAAGGTAAAAAATTTGATTCAAGTATGTTTGAAGGAAAAAAGTTTTTAATTTGTTTAACAGTTTTAGAAAGAAGATTTAGTATTATTAACACTTAGAAGATAAATGTAAGATTTGTAGAAACCGTAGTGTACTAATTATAAAATGGAAATGGGATATTTTATTTACCAAGGCTTTCTCTTTCGAGAAAGCCTTATTAGTGTTTTTATAATTAAGGAGACTAAAATGATAAGCAATAAACGTTATGAATAGTTACTAGAATATTTAACTAGAACAGATTTATTAGCTATAGGAAAAACTGAACTTGATAATAAGAGAACCCTTCTTGACTATATAAAAACTGCTTTTTCATTGTTTCTAGCTTCATTAGGGATTATCGAATTTTTCGAGAATCAATATCTAGTTTATCTAGGTTTAATTTTTATACCTGTTTCACTAATGTTTCTGATTATTGGAATTATTAGATTTAAGCAACCTGAAATTAAAATTGACCCAATTATAGAATATGAAAAGAAAGGGAAAGCAATTAAATTTCCATAAAGACGCAGTTATTTATTATTTTAAATCCTAATTTTTCATAAACGTGCTGGGCAATAGGGTTTTCAGTTTTTATTATGTTATTACAAATATAAAGATAGTATCATACTTGACACTACGGTAAAAAGAAAGAGGGTAATTATATGAAAATAGAAAAGGTTACTATTATAGGTCTTGGAGCTTTAGGAATCTTATACGGGAATCATCTTTTAAATACTTTGCCTAAGAATAGCTTAAGAATCTTAGCCGATGAAGCTAGAGTAAATAGATACAAGAAAAAAGGAGTGTACTGTAACGGTAAAAAGTGTGACTTCAACTATATAACTCCAGACTTAGAAGATGATCCGGCAGATTTAATGATATTTTCTGTAAAATACGGTAGCCTAAGAAGTGCTATAAGATCAGCCAAAAATCAAATAGGACCTGATACTATTATATTATCAACTCTAAATGGGATTGTAAGCGAAGAAGAAATTGGTGAAGTCTATGGCATGGATAGAATAGTATACTGCGTCGCTCAAGGCATGGATGCTCTTAAAGAAGGAAATGAATTAACCTACCACAATATGGGTAATTTATGCATAGGGGAATTAAATGGAGAAAATCCTTCAGAGAAGGTGAATAATGTTGTTGATTTTTTTAAAAAAACTAATCTTCCTTATATATTAGATAATAATATGAAAAATAGATTGTGGGGAAAATTTATGTTAAACGTTGGAGTAAATCAAACGGTGGCTTTATACGAAGGAAACTACAAAACCATTCAAACACCTGGTAAAGAAAGAAATACTATGATTGCTGCTATGAGAGAAGTCATGGAACTTTCTAAATATGAAGATGTTGAAATTACTGAAAAAGATTTAGATTACTGGTTAAATATACTTGACACTTTGAATCCAGAAGGCAAGCCTTCTATGAGACAGGATACGGAAGCTAAAAGACCTAGCGAAGTAGATTTGTTTGCTGGAACAATTGTTCATTTAGGTAAAAAACATAATATTCCAACCCCTGTAAACCAAATGCTCTACGATGAAATCAAAAAAATGGAAGAATTCTTTTAAAAAAAGCCGATTATTCGGCTTTTTTTAATCTTCTATTTGACTGTTTATTAATTTTAATATTTGCTTTTTAACATTTATATACTCTTCTGTATACATTACATCCTTAGATTTTTCTTCAAAAATTTTATCTGTAAAGTTAACTTCAAACTGTTCAAGTATTTTTCCTGGTCTCTTGGACATAACAGCAATTCTTGTACCTAAGGCTAAAGCCTCATCTATGTCGTGAGTTATAAACATAATCGTCGTGTTATTTTCTTCCCATATTTTTCTAATTAAAGTCTGCATATTAGCTCTCGTTAAAGCATCTAAAGCTCCTAAAGGCTCATCCATTAATATCACCTGTGGGTAATTAGCTAAAACTCTAGCTAAGGCAACCCTTTGTTTCATACCCCCTGATAATTCGAAAGTAGCTTTATCCCCAAAACCTTCAAGATTTACCTGATCCAAAAAGTGTTCTCGAATATCATCTATTTCCTTTTGAGGAAGTTCTCTCATTTTCGGTCCAAATTCAACATTATCATTAACACTCATCCAAGGATATAGGGTAGGGGATTGGAATACAACTCCTCTATGCCAGTCAGGTCCAACTATTGGTTTCCCATCCATTAAACAAGTTCCTTCTGTAGGTTCAATATATCCTGCTACTGCTTTTAGAAGAGTACTTTTTCCACAACCTGAAGGACCTAAGATACAGAGAAATTCTCCTCTTCTAATTTTAAGATTTATATCTTCAATTGCAAGGATAGAATCTTCTCCTTTACCGTATGAAATTTTTAGATTTTTAATATCTATTAAGATTTCATTTTTATTTTCTGTCATAGATAAAATCCTTTCATAATTGATTGTTAAATATGCTAATCTCTTTCTAAATACATTTCTATATATTTTGGGTTTACGAATTCATTAAATTTTTCTTGTGAGGGCGAAGTATCTATAGATTTTTGCTCAACAAGAAAATCCCCAGTATCCTTCATAATCTCTGCAAATTTCCCTGGTTTTTCGCTAGTACCAAAATATGCATCCCCCAATAAATCTTCAGCTGTAACCCAAAGGGAACCCTGCATTTGTTTGAGAGCCTCTTCTTTAGGAATTTCTAATTCTTCTGCTACTATTTCTGCAGCTTTATCTGGATCATTCCTGTATATATCACCAGCTTCTGAAAGCATTTGTATGAAATCTACTACTAAATCAGGATATTGACTTGAGAATCCTTTTCTAACTATATCAACATTAGCTGTGATATATCCTTTTTCTGCCATTTCTGCACTAGATATTAATACCTTACCCGTTTTTAATATTTCTCCAAGAGAAGGTTGCCATGTGTATGCTGCATCAATATCTCCTCTTTCCCAAGCTGCAACTATTTCCGTTGTCTTCATGTCTAAAAGTTCTACCTCATCCTGTAGACCTGCTTCTTCTAGTAAATTTAATAGAACGTAGTGACATGTCGAGGCAAAAGGCGTGGCTATTTTTTTACCGGCTAAATCTTGTACGCTTTCTATCCCTGAACCATTCTTTACTGCTAATCCTTCTATTTCTCCTAAAACTTCATGTATCCAAATCATCTCAGCATCTAACTCTCTAGCTAGTGCAACTACTGCATTTACATTTCCCATAGTTGCAAAATCAATGCCCCCTGACGCTATAGCTTGATTCGCTTCAACTCCTGAATCAAATACTGTAGTGTTTACTTCTATACCTTTACTCTCAAAATATTCCTGAAACATACCTTCAGCCAAAGCTATAGTTTCATCATTGGGTACTCGTAATATGCCGAAATTTATTTCTTCAGGAAGGTCTCCTTCTTCGCTACCCCCTGAACATGCCGCCAGAGATAAAACTAATGATAATGATAATATTACTAATATAAGTTTTTTAAATTTGTTTTTCATAACATCCTCCATACTATACATATCCTTTCCAAAATACAATTTTCTTTTCTAAATATCTAAGACCAAAATCTATTATTATACCTGTAAGACCCATTATTAAAATACCTACAAAAATCACATCACTTTTTAAGTAATTTGAAGCATCTATTACCATCCATCCTATTCCTGAAGTAGCTGCTACCATCTCTGCTGATACCAGTGTTGTATAAGCTACTCCCATAGCAGTCCTTATCCCTGTAAATATCTCTGGTAAACACGCTGGTAAAACTATTTTAAAAAAAACCTTTTTTCTGTCTGCGCCTAAAGATTTGGCACTTAAAATATAATCCTCATTAATTTTTGTAACTGCAGAAACGCAGGCAATATATATGGGTGCAAATCCGGCTAAGAACAATAGTATAATTTTTGATGTATCGTCAATCCCAAACCATAATATTAATAAAGTGTAGTATGCTAAAGGTGGCAGTGGTCTATAGAATTCTACTATTGAATCCACTATTGATTTCACTTTATTTGAATAACCACTTAAAAGTCCTAATGGTATGGAGGTCAGTATAGCTATACCCATAGCTCCAAATAGTCTCCTAAAGCTTGCTCCAAGATGCATAAACAGAGAATTTTTATTATATCCATTTTCAAGAATTTCTAAAAAAGTAGTCCATACTTTGTAGGGCGAAGGTACGAGGGTAGATGAAAAAATACCCATTCTTGTTACTATATACCAAGCTCCTAGTATTATAACCCAGGTACCTAGGGTTAGTCTTTTATCTATTTTATTGTTCTTAAGTTCAATTCCAGAAACTTCATCCCTATTATTTTCCTTTTTCTTTTTTACAGCACTTTTTTTAAAAACCATAAGTGCCCCCTTTGTTATCTATTAGTAAGTAGCTTTTATATCTAATTATATACAAACAATATCTCATATGCAACAACATACTTCTTTATTATAAACTTGGCCATCAAGAATTACTTGATGGCCAAGTTATATAAATTTTTAATATTTTATTATCTATTAGCTGAAATTATATTCTGTTACAATCTTGTCTCTTCCTGATAGTTGATCTTGGAAGTATTCGTAGCTGCATATTCCTAAGTATGATCCAGATATATTCCAAACATTATCATAGCCTAAGTTTCCTAAAGCTCTAACTGCATTATAACTTCTTTGAGCTGATCTACAGTGCATATATACTGGTATATCTTTTGGTATCTCATCTAGTCTATCTCTTAATTCGCTTAGTGGAATATTAATTGCATTTACTAAATGTCCTTCTTCAAACTCGTCTTTTTCTCTTACATCTACTATAAATGCATTCTTTTCTACTAGCTCTCTTACCTCAGAAACTCTTACCTGCTTGAATTCACCGTATAAAAGATTTAATGCTACTAGTGCTGTGTGGTTAACTACATCCTTTGCAGTTCCAAATGGAGGAGCATAAGTTAATTCTAGTTCTTTTAGATCCTCTAAAGTTCCACCCATAGTTATCATAGTGGCAATAACATCAATTCTTTTATCAACATTACCTTTACCTATAGCTTGTGCACCTAATATCTTTCCTGTTGGGTATTCATAAAGGAGTTTAAAGTGCATTGGATTTGCTCCAGGCATTAAACCAACTTTATCTCCAGGTATTGTGTATGCTATATCATAAGAAATTCCTGCTGCTTTTGCCTGTTTTTCATTAAGACCGGTTGATGCTCCACCTAACTCAAATACCTTAACAACTGATGAACCAATTACTCCATTGTTATTGTGAGGTCTACCGTACATATGGTCTGCTGCTGCTCTAGCCTGTCTCTGTGCCGGTCCAGCCAAGGCTAGTCTACAAGGTTTGCTTGTAATTTTATTATAAACTTCTATAGCGTCTCCAACTGCATAAATATCAGGGTCATTTGTTAAGTAATTATGGTCTACTTTAATTCCTCTAGTTTCTCCTATTTCTAATCCAGCTTCTACTGCTAGAGTAGTCTCAGGTGCTACACCGATAGCCATTACTACTATTTCTGCATCTAACTTCTTACCTGATTGTAGTACTACATGGTCTTCAGTTATTTTACTTACTCCATCACTTAAAATTAAGTTAATACCGTTATCATGCATTTCTTTGTGTAAAATTTGAGCCATATCATAATCGAAAGGTGCCATTATTTGATCCATAGCTTCTACAAGAGTTACGTTTTTACCGTCCATTTTAAAGTTCTCAGCAACTTCAACGCCGATGAACCCTCCACCTACTACTACTACATCTTTAACCTTATTATCATCTGCATAGCCTTTTAATTTTCTTATATCTACTACATTTCTTACAGAAAATACATTATCATTAGTTATTCCTTCAATACTTCTAGGCATAATCGGACTTGCTCCAGGAGATAGTACCAACTTATCGTAGGATTCTTCATATAATTCCCCTGTTTCTAAGTTCTTAACTACAACTTTCTTTTCTTCTCTTTTAATTTCCGTTACTTCATTTAAAACTCTTGCTTCAATATTATACTGACTATCAAATTTTTCAGGACACATTAAAACTAAATCATCACACTTTTCTACTTCACCGCTTAAATGATAAGGTAAGCAACAGTTAGAAAAAGATACATTCGGTCCTCTTTCAAACATGATAACTTCTGCTGATTCATCTAATCTTCTTACTCTAGCAGCAACTGATGCTCCACCCGCTACTCCACCAACAATCAATACTTTTTTACTCATTAAATTATCCTCCTATTTATTTAATTATTTATTTGATCTAATTATTAACTATTTAAGCTTTTACAACCTTTTTAAACTTGCTACCTAATACTCCTCCTGCTACCATTGCAATTAAGAATAGCCATCCTGAAAGTGAGAAGTTTGCTATAGGTGTATATAAAGCTCCAACGTTACATCCGTTTGCAAATCTTGTACCTAATCCCATTGTTATACCCCCTAAGGAATACAACAGCATTTGTTTTGGTTGGAAATTAATTTCCGATTTAAATATTTCAACAAATATACCTGCTGTTAAGAAATAAGTTGCTGTTCCAAGTACTATCCCAAAGTTTTGTACCGAGATAGGATGTTGAAAGAAAGGTGTTTCAAACGTAGATGCTGATAATTTTGTAAATTCAGCTAATGCTTCTGATGATACCCCAAAAGCCATTAATATTTTCCCAAACCAGATTCCATAAGGAGTAGATGCTCCCCATCCTGAACCTGTAACTCCCATAAGTACTAAGAAAAGTAAACTTATAACAACTAATCCCTGTTTCATTGTCCATGGATTTGCAAATAAGTAATTGTAAGTTTCTCTACTAAAAGGCTTAAAGTTTTTAGAATCAAATGCTTTAATAGAATCTTGTTTTTGCTCTGTTGGTACTCCAGTGTATGTATTACTGTCTTTACGTTTTTTTTCATACAAATAAGAAAGACCTACAACTATTAAACAGAATATTCCTATTAATACTAGAGCTCCTAAATATCCTTCTAATCCATCAAATTTAAACCAGTCTGGTAAAAATACACCTTTTTGAAATTGTTCACCTATAGGTGATGTGATCCAAGAGTCGTTAACCCAACTAGCTGTTTGTTGGACTGGGAATCCTAAAAAAACACCCATCATGAAGAATATTAATGTAATAAAAGCTCTTGGAAAGCCAGCCACTAAATCCGTCAATACTCCTGAAGCACAGCATTCTGAGAAAGTCATTCCGAAACCAAAGAATATCCCTCCTACTATTACTCCTAAATTGATAGGTCTAATCCAAAGACCAAAAGTAGTAGGATCCTTTCCAAATAATAATCCAGCTGTTAAAACTGATGATATAAAAAACATGAACATTAAGTTTCTCATTAATTTTGTTGAGCCTGTATTTATAGCTCTGTTAACGCTTCCAGCAAATCCTGCAAAAGATCTTGTGAGAGCATATCCTAATCCCACACCCATAATAAGTCTAAAAAACAACATCTCCCCTTGAAGCTGAGATTTTCCTAATATTAAGACTAAAATGATGATGATAAATCCTAAAATATTTTCCAGTTTCTTCATATTTTATTTCCTCCAAATTAATAATTTTGTGTTAAGCTTATATTCATAACTCCTATATCATAAATATTTATACGTCTAGGAAATTTTTTTATTTTGTCGATTTTTTAACAAAATAATCCATGCTTTTCCTAACTACAAGAAATATTATATAATATAATCCCTGTTTTTGACAATAGCAATCGCTTATAAGGGTATATCTATTTGTTATATATATAACATACTTTTTTGTAAAATCAACCCATATTATAAAAAAATCTCTGTGCACTACCGAAATTTTTTCAATTATTTATTTTTTTCTATTTTATTTATTAAGTAGTAAACAAGCATCCCGAATATAAATCCTACTGCCATATTTACAAGTAAGGCTCCTATCACTGTAGCAATAATTGTAAATATATTTTTTTTGCTCCCATCTGAAAGATAAGCTTTATATCCTCTCAGAATCAATTTATAACCAACAAAAAACATCATCGCTCCAATTATACCCGATGGAAAGCTGCTAAATATAATAGCTATTGAAGAACCCAGAAAGAGCCCTAATAATATTTCTAATCCACCTTCTATAATGTTAGTACCCCCCGTTCTAGCACCAAAAGTATACTGGCCAGCTAGTCCACCTGAACCATGACATAAAGGCATCCCTCCAAATAATGGCAATATTAAGTTCATTATTCCCATATTTGCAGACAGCTGTTTTTCACTAACTTCACTATCCGGCCAGTAATCTTTTATCAGGGCTGCGGTAGCTATTACAGCATTTGTAGCTGTAAGAGGGATTTGAGCAAATCCTGCCAAAACCATTCCTTGCCACATATCTTTTAATGATACCCATTGAAATTTAGGTAGATTTATACCTTTGTACACAACTTGAGATAAGCTACCTTGAAAGTACATTAGTAAAATACCACCAAATACTAAAATAATAGCAGATGGTAGGTACTTGCTATCTTTAAATAGTATTATAATTAATAAAGCTACTATCCCTAAAATAATATTATCACTCATTAATTTTAAAGCTTGGAGAGAAAGCATTACTCCAAGTCCTGTTTGTATTCCTCTTACAACTGAAGTTGGTATAATAGAAGCAATTTTATCCATAAGACCAGATAAAGCCATAATAATCCAAACTATGCCAGTAGATATACCAACAGCATGTATTAGGGAAGGTTCCCACTGCTGGGCTATTGCAGTAACCGCTATTACTTTCATAGGCTCTATTGGCATAGGCAGCCTATATATTAATCCTGTTGCAATGTTGGCTATTCCAATCATAATCAATAATCCTGTAGGATCCATACCATTAATTGCTATATATCCTACTACAAGGGGAAATAAAGTTCCAAAATCTCCCATTGAACCAGCAAGTTCTCTAATATTGAATTTGATAGGTCTTTTCATATAGGTCTCCTTCTATACATTTCTAAATTTCCTTAACTCTACCTACTATTCCACTTTCCAGCATTACTTTTATACCATGAGGATGATGTTTGGAATTTGTAAGAATTCTTTTAACTACTCCCTCAGTCAATTTACCTGTTCTTTGATCTTCTTTCTTCACAACTTTTACTTTGTCTCCAATGTTTATATTATTTCTTTTTGTTCCCTTCATTATGATCCTCTTCCTTAATTTTTTTTATTAAAACTTCTTTAATTTTATTTTTCTCTATCTTTCTTATTGTAAATTCAACATTTTCATATTTTATTGTTTCTTTTAATCCTTGGATAGGCATTCTTTGAAGTTTATAGATTATAAATCCACTTAATGTATCAAAATCTTTAGAAAACTCATCAATATCTGTATTCAAAATTTTATTTAATTCTTTTATAGAAGTATTTCCTTCAGCTATAAAATTATTATCATCTATTATTTTCACAGGGAATCCATCTATGTCATATTCATCTTCTATTTCTCCAACTATTTCTTCCAAAAGGTCTTCCATCGTTACGATTCCTGAAAAACCTCCATGCTCATCAATAAGTATGGCTATATGACTTTTGCTTTTCTGCATGTCTACAAATAGCTGATTTATTTTTTTTCTTTCTGGAACAAAATAAGCTTTCCTTAATAAATTTTTTATGTCTATATCTTCTAATTTTTTCACACTTAGATGTGGTAGCAAATCCTTTAGATAAAGTATACCTATTATATTATCCCGATTATTGTCAAATACCGGTATTCTTGAGTATTTCAAATTAAATATTTCTTCTTTATATCCCATTATTGGTTTGTTTATATCTATCATGAAAATATCCGTTCTAGCAGTCATTATTTCTGCTGCTAATTTGTTATCAAAGGACATAATACTGTTTATCATGTCTTTTTCTGTTGACTCTATGACACCTTGCTCTTCTCCTACTTCGATTATCGATTTTATCTCCTCCAGGGTTATTTCTTCTTCAATTCCTTCTGTATCATATCCTAATATTCTAGCTACAGTATTAGTAGAAAAAGAAAGAAAGCTTACGAAAGGTTTCATAATTTTAGAAATTACTACAATTGGCTTTATAGCAAATCTTGAAAATTTATTCGCTGAATGCAGTGCAATTCTTTTAGGTACAAGTTCACCAAATACAAGGACAAAGTATGAAAGTATTAAAGTAACTCCAATGAAAGAGATGTTTTTTGCAAAAGGAATTCCAACTTCCGATAGATATTTCCCTAATTTACCAGATATTCCTACTGCTGCTGATGCAGATGAAAAAAATCCAGCAAAAGTTATTCCAACTTGTATTGTAGAAAGAAATCTTGAAGGTTTGCTCACAGTTTCTAGTAATAACTCTGCTTTTTTATCTCCTTTTTCAATTTTTTGTCTTAATTTATTCTTATCTAAGGATACTAGTGCTATTTCTGCAGCAGCAAAAAAACCATTTATTAAAGTAAGAATTAATATTAAAATTAATTGTGCTCCAACAGAATTATTCGCCATATAATTATTTTCCTCCTTTCCTCATTCATTCTATGATATCAAATATCTACTATATTGTCCCATTATTATATTTTTTTATAAAAAATAGCCCCAACTTTTTAAAAAGAAAGGGGCCACTTATAAATTTTATTTTTCTATTATAGTGATTCCTAAAAGCCCTGGTCCTGTATGGACTCCTGCAACAGGACTTATATCCCTATAACCTTGTCTAATTGCATTTGGAATATTTTTTGCTTTTTCATAAAGTTTTTGAGCTTCATCTTTTGCTCCTCCATGAAGCACCCATACTTTCCCCGTTGTATCCTCTAGTGTTTCTTTAATGATTTCATAAAGCTTATTTATACTCTTCTTTCTTCCCCTTACCTTAGTATAAGTATAGTATATGCCTTCACCATCTATTGATATAATGGGTTTAATATTTAAAAATTCTCCTATGCTGCCAGACACCTTACCTATACGTCCACCTTTCATTAAATACTTAAGAGTATCTAAAACATAGAACACTTTAATTTTTTCTCTAAGTATAGGCAACTCTTTGACGATGGTATCGAAATCTTTTCCTTCTTCAATCATTTCTCCACACTCTAGTACTATTGCTCCTGCACCTAAAGATAAAGCTTTTGAATCAAATATCTCATAAGTCATTTCTGGATGTTTTTCACTAACTAGTCTTATACTATTGTTAGTCCCTGAAAGTCCTGTTGATATAGTTATTGCTATTACGTGGGTATACCCTTCACCTTTCAATCTAGAAAATAATGAATCTATTTCTTCCATTGAAGGAAGAGATGTTGATGGAACTTCTATTTTCATGTTGTCATAAACCTCTTGGGGTGTTATGTCTACTCTATCAGTATATTCTCTATCCTTATATACTATTTTCAAGGGTAGCATATGTACTTTATACTTTTTAATTTCCTCTTCATTTAAATCACATGTACTATCTGCTACTAAAGCTATTTTTTCCATTTTCCCTCCAATCAATTAAGTAATTACACTATTTAATTATATCATAATTATAAATAATATGCTTATAATACTTTTTTATCATTAAATCTACTTTATATATTATATTTACCCTTTTTAAAAAATATAAACTTTCAACATCTCTTACTTTTAGAACCTCCATAATTTTTTATAGCTTTATCTTTTATAAGAGATTCTGCTGATTCAGAAGTTATTCTTCCTTCTTCACTAATCTCTTATAATGTAAATTCTATGGTTTTTGTCAACTGATCTTTTGGAATATCTTCTGTTTCAACCTTTTCTTCTCCTACCGGCCCTGGGGATAAAGATGCTAATATTTCTATCTTCGCCTTATATTTCCCGGATTCTAAATAGTTTCCTTCTTTGTCTGTTCTATCCCATTCGTCAGACCAAGTTATAACTTCTCCCGGCTCTACGTTTTCATATATTAAAGCCATATTAAAAGCTTTACCATCAGAAAACTTATATACTTCATCCCCATTTTCATTTGTTACTGTGATTTCAAACTGCTGTCCCGAACTAAACATTAATTCCTTGCTTTCTTCATAATGGCTGAAAAGCCCAAAGTTAAATATTATCTTTTCATTTGTTACTTCATAATCTCCTCTTGTTTCAAATTTACCTTCTACAATAGGATTTTGATTTTTCATTTCCTCTTCTACAGCTTCTTCAGTTTTAACAACTAGAGCCGCCGCTTCTCCGTAAGTTAATAGTGCCTTAGGATCGAAAATTCTTTCTCCTCGCCCTTCAGCAATACCCTTCATATAAGATACTGTAACTGCATGATTGTATTCAGCATCTATTTTTTCTGTATCTGCATAAATTATCATTTTAATTGTAGCTATCTCATCAAGGTTTTGTTCAGTTTTTTGAGCCCATATTTTAGTAAATTCATAAACTGCTTTTTCTCTAGTTATTTCTTCTTGGTTGTACTCAAAATCATCTTTCAATGTATTTTGAATTAGAAAAACTAAATCTTCTGTTGATATTTCATCATCTAAATCTTTATTTTCGAAAAACTCTTCTGTATTATACTCTAAATTTAGAGTATCAATATATTTATCTGCCCAATGAGTGTATTCTATACTTATAGGCATAATAGTATAATCCTCTTCTCCATAAGCAACTCCCGGTATTACTAAAATGGTTAAAAGTAAAACTACTAAAATCTTATTTAAAATTTTATTTTTCATAAATACTTACCTCCTGTTTTAGTGTTTCTTTATTAAATTAGACGGTGAGCTTTTTAAATTGTTCCGATTAATTTATTAATTATATTTTACATTAGGTTAATTGACTTATAAGATTAAAGAAACTATACTTAACTATATTATACAATAAAAAGTAGAGGTAATTAAATGAGTTCTAATGTTTCAAATTCAAAAAGCACCAATAAAGTATTGAAAGTAATATCTATCATTTTAATTGCTATCTTAGCTCTGATTGCAATTATAAATATTTCATATAATAAACGAATCAATGTTTTAGTTATGGGCGTTGAAAGCACGAGAACCGATACAATAATTTTTCTTTCAATTGACACTGGCAAGAACAGTATTGATGCTGTTTCAATTCCTAGAGATACATACTATCCTGTAGAAGGTAAGGATGGATTAGGACAGAAGAAGATAAATGCTGTCTATGGATTTAAAGGTTCGGGAGGTCCTGAGGGCCTAACTTCAGCAGTTTCAGACTTACTAAATACTAAAATAGACTATTATATATCAGTAGATTACAAAGGTGTTTCTGAAATTGTAGATCTAATAGGTGGTGTAGAAGTTGATATTCCATTTAAAATGAAATATGACGATCCTTATGCTGATCCTCCTCTACATATAGACTTTGAACCGGGTATTCAAAAAATAAATGGGGATGAAGCACTGGAGTACTTAAGATTTAGAAAGTCAAATGATGGGTCTGTAGGAGGAGGAGATGTTTCTCGTATAGAAAGACAGCAGGATTTTTTGAAAAGTGCTGCTAAATCATCCTTAAATTTAAAACTTCCTTTTGTTATTGTTAGAGGACTATCTTATGTGGATACTGATATGCCCTTTCATAAGGGAGGACTTATTGGCACGTCAATGATTGGAATTAATTCAAAAAAAATAAATTTCCATACCCTTCCTATGGACTATTCTGGATATGGAAATGATGGTTTAAGCTATTTTTTTCATGACCAAGAAGAAACTAATAATTTGATGGATGATATTTTGAATTAGTATGGTAAAAGACCTTTTTCTTCCAAGTTTTCTTTAACTATCATCTTCGCTATTTCTAACTCTTCAGTATAATCTTTTTTATTTTCATCTTTATCATATTCAATTTTTTTAATTACCTCAAATTGGAAATCTAATTCTTGGTTTTCATTCCAATCTTTTTGAAGCTTTTTGTTTTGGTGACTTCCCATTTTAAGTTTAAATTTTGTTCCGTTTATTTTTCCTTTAATATTTTGAGTGCCTTCCATATAGTATTTATTCTTAAATTTAACTATATATACACCCATATCATGCTTCATAGATTTATATTTTTCTTTTAATTCTTTCTTTCTATTCATATAATCAATAACCCATTCTTTTTAATATTCTCGAAAGAGTGCTTAATCTTTCACCAATTAATTCATCATCGTTACTTAAAGCTTGTTGAAATAACTTTATGTCTTCATCTATCATATCATTGTCGGTACACACCGATACAGTCATAGCATCTCCTTGCAACCCTACCCGATCAATATTAGGATTCTTTTCATCGTAGAGTTTTTCGTGCTGATATGCTTCTCTAAAGTACTCTCTTGTTCGACATACTAGTATAGCTAAATCTAATACTCTATGTAGGGGAAGCTCTTCCGACTGTCTCGACCATTTTTCTCCCGTGTATCTCCAAACTTTAGCAGATATATCTACTTTCCCTCTATCATTCCACTGGGCTAATCCCAATGATAATCCTTTTGCATCGCTTTTGTATGCACTTCTTCCATCTACATTTTCATAATTTTCTGATACAATTACTGGTTTGTGTTTTAAATTTGTTGGTATTTTCATTTTAATCACCTTATTTATATATTTAGTAATTTACTAATTTAGTAAATTACTAAATATATATTACCTCTTTTTACTTTTGTTGTCAATCTTTTACACTAAAAAAATGAGAGCAATGCTCTCATTTTTAATATTCATAAACTTTTGTATAATCTGATTTTGTTTTACTGAAGTTGAATTTCATATTTGCCTTATTGTAAGCAGCGTCTACTGTTGTATCAACGACTACCCATTCTCCATTAATTAAAATTTCATTCCAGGCATGGTATCCATCTACATGAGTAGAATAACCTTTAACCAACTTTACAGGTATTGCCTCGCTTCTTTTCATTGCAGCTAATAGAGAAGCATAGTCGTAGCATATACCTTTAAGTTCTTCAATAGTTTTATCTGGATAAGGAATATAGTTAGGATGTAAAAGTTCTACCTTATCGTAGTCATAGCTGATATTATTAATTATAAAATCATATGCTATATCTATTTTTTCACCTACGTTAGTTTCATTTCCTACTAATTCATTGTTTTTTCTCACAGCTTTACTTTCATCGTCCCAGCTAATTAACTGTATTGAATTCAAATACACATCATTGGGATTAGATATGCTTGCATTAAAAGTATCTGATTTTACATAAGCATATCGATTATCTGTAACATTTGTCAGAACACTCACTTTGTATTCTCCATTACCCATTTGGAGAGGAAAACCTACGATTTTCCCATCGGGAATTAATGGGTAAACATATCTATTTCCATCTTTTTCTATCATTACTTTGACTTTTTCACTAGATTGTCCTTTATATCCAATTTTTATTAAACCTTTGTTTTTTTCAGAATTATCAATACATACTCCTTCACTACAGTAAGGTTCACTAGATGCATTATTTACAGATGCTCTATCTTTAAAGCTTTCATAAGTCCTTTTAAGAAGTACTACTGCCTGTTCTCTTGTTGTATTATCTAATGGTTTTATATTTCCTTCTATTCCTTTTAAAATATCATTTTGATACACAAATTTTACGGAAGTCAAAGCCCAGGTACTAATCACTTTAGTATCTGAGAAGGGAAAATCCCCAGTCACAGTTTTATTTAGATCTGGTATAGCAACTTTCAAAGCTCTAAATATCATTACACTTATTTCCTGTCTTGTAATGTACTCGTTTGGAGCAAAACTTGTTGTGCTCTTACCGTTAACTATGCCTAACTTGTAAGCTTTTAGTACTTCCTTATTATTTGTATCAAAAAAGGGATCTTTATCTATTTTTGCTTCATCACCTGTAAGCTCTTCGTATAATCTCACCACTAATGTGCTAAACTCTTCTCTTGTAATATTTTTTTTATAGTTATTCATAACGTCTGGATAGGTCAGATTGTAATCAAATGCTTCTTTTAATTCTGACTCAGCCCATGCGCTTTGAGTCCCATCAAATATCAATTCATTACCTTCAGCTTTTATCATAAAGCTAGAGGCCATAACCATGATGAGAAATATATATATATATTTAAAAATCTTCTTATTCATTATCCACCTCTCATCTCACACTAATTAAACCAAGATAAGTATTATAATTATAACATATAGACATAACCTTTGCATTTAATAAATGTTAATAATATTCCTTCACTAATTTTTATTAAGATATGTTTTGTTTTTATATGTTATTGTGGTAAAATATTAATAATTAAAAGCTAATTCATCGTCTGAAATTTAAGGCTTATACAAAAATAAATTAGCTTATACAGGGGGAAACTATGAGTGATGAAAATAATATTAATAATAATTTAAAAAAGTTAAATTTAGATGAACTATCACTTTTTTCTTATCAACTATCTATTATTCTAAAATCAGGAGTTTCTTATTTAGAAGGGTTGGAACTCTTCCAGGAAGAATCAGAAAATAAACTTATGAAAGAGTTAGGCTCTAGGCTTTACTCATACGTCAAATCTGGCAAAAAGTTGTACGAATCTTTTGAGGAGCTGGGAGTATTCCCAGAATATTTTGTTCAGATGACTAAAATTTCTGAAAAATCCGGTACTCTAGATGTGGAAATGGAAAAATTAAGCAAGTTTTATGACAACAGTGAAAAAATAAGATATAAGATAAGAAAAGCCTTAGTTTATCCGATAATACTATTTATTTTAATGGCTTCAGTAATTGTTCTTTTAGTAGTTAAGGTTTTTCCAATTTTCCAAGAAGTTTTAACTTCTTTAGGTGGTAATCTTCCTACTTCTACTGCTGCTGTTTTTAGACTAAGCAGATTTTTACAAAATTTCGGGACTATTCTATTAATAATTTTAGGTGCAGCAATTATTTTTGCTTTTGTTTTTTCTAAAACTCAATTTGGCGGAAATTTTTACGATAAATATAAAATCAATTCATCTCTTTTGGGTAAAATATATAGGAAACTATCAGCACTTCGCTTTGCCCAAGGTTTATCTATGATGGTAAAATCGGGACTTTCTTTTGAAGATTCAATATTAATGTCTGCCCCTTTAACTGAAAACAGCTATGTTGAAGAAAAAATAGAGGAAGCTCATTCAGCTATCACTAAAGGAGAATCCGTAGTAAATGCATTAAAGAATGCAAATGTTTTTCCTAATCTATTTATTCAAATGATGAAGATGGGTGTTAAATCTGGTCAACTTGAAGATATGCTAGCAAAGTTATGTGATGTGTATGAAGTAGAACTAAATAGAACAACAGACAAATTCACATCATCTATAGAACCAACTCTAGTAATAATTTTATCTGTTGTAGTGGGAGTAATTTTACTAACTGTGATGCTACCTATGATCCAAATCATGTCATCTATTGGCTAGTTAAGAGGTGTTTTTTATGAGAAAGTTAATTAAATCTTTAGATTCCCAGACATTAGTAACAGTAATAATATTAGTTATTATTATTTTAGTTAGCTTTCAATCGATTGATAGTATTTCGTCACAAACTCAAGATCGAAGTAGTGCAATAGAATCAGTAATTTTTAAAGCTGCTGTACAGTGTTATGCTCTTGAGGGAAGCTATCCTCCTAATTTAGAATATTTATCAGACAATTACGGCATAATAATAGACGAGGATCAATATTTTTACTTTTATGAGTCTAAAGGTGCTAATTTATCTCCTAAAATTGAAGTAATAAAAAGGTAGGTGGTAACTGTGAAAAAAATTAAATCTACTTACGGACGTACTATGACTGAAGTTATAATCGTAATGGTATTATTAATTTTATTTTCTGTATCGGCATTAACTCTTGTTGCCACAGGATCAGATTCTTATGTGAATATAATCAATAAAAACGAAACTAATTCTAATTTAAGAGTAGCCCAATCCTACATCCATACAAAGCTTCGTCAAAATTTTGAAAGAAATGCAGTGTATTTAAAAAAATTTCCGGATGTAGATGGAAATTGTCTTGTTATAAAGGATGGGTATTCTAATGTATCTTATGAAACAGTGATTTTTTTACATGAAGGACAAATCAAAGAATCTCTCCTTATAAACGGAGTTGATTTCAATCCAGAAGAAAGTTTTCCAATAATTGAAGTAGATTCTCTTGAATTTAAAATAATGGATGATGGAAGACTTTTTTTTGAAACAGTAATTAATCAAAATGGAAGTACTGATAAGTTAAGTAGTTATTTTAATTTATTAACTAGATAGAGGTGGTAATATGAATCTACCTATAAAAAAAACAAAAAATGTTTTGAATACTAAGGGTTTTACTATTGCAGAATTAATCATTTCAGTAGGTACATTAGCTATTCTTGGTGTACTAATTCTACTTTTTTTTATGAGTTCTAAAGATGTTGGTTTGAGAACTAAAGATCTTGATAATAGTGTGTATCATATAAATAATATTGTAGAATCTATTAAATCAAATTCTTGGTCTCAAGAACCCCTTAATAATTTTGAATTATTAAGTACAAGTAGTGAAGCAGCATCCCTAACATCGGTCTACGATGAAAATTGGAGTTATGCCGACGAAAAGGAAGCTTTATTTAGAACAAATATTACTTTTAAAAAAAGAAATGAATATAAAAACAAAGCTTTATACGATGTTAGTATTGAAGTTATAAGACTGGAAAACTATTTTAGGAGTGATGAGGCTTATCCAGTTATACATACTATAGAAACAATTTTATACATTCCTAACATTGATGAGGAGTTAATACTATGAGATATATCAAAAACAAAAAAGGTAGTTCTAGTATTTTAGTAGTAGTAACTTTCACCATGCTTGTTATATTCAGTTTGCTCGTTATGATATCTTCTTACTCTGACTATAAGCTTGCTCAGAAAAATTCTGAAAATACTGAAGCATATTATAAACTATCCGGTCAAGCAAATGAATTTTGGTACGATATAGAATCTATCATTTCTAATAATTCTTCAAAGAATCCAGAGGAAATTATAAAAGAACTTTATAAATATGACTCCAGTGTATTTGTAGAAATAAATGACAATAGTTTAGTCATATCTAGAACTTTTTTCAATAACAAAAACAAAGAATTATATATAGAGCTTTTATATAATAAAAATAATAAGGAAATACAATTGTTAGCTTTAAAAGAAATTCCTAAAGAATTTGAATATGAGGACATAGACTTTGAAGATGTGGAGGTAATTAATCAATGATAGATATTAACGATTTACTAAGAATTTCAGTGGAAAAAAATGCTTCTGATATTTTTATCACAGTAGGTATCCCACCTACTTTAAAAGTTGACGGAAGTTTAGTTAAATTAGATCATCCTAAACTAAGCCCTGAAGATACAGAAAGTTTAATCAAAAAACTTTTTAAACTAGATGAGCACTATGAAGAATATCTAAAATACGGAGACAAGGATTTTTCGATTTCCTTGAAAGGTGTAGGAAGATTTAGAGTTGATGTATATCAGCAAAGGGGATCTATGGCTGCAGCTATAAGAGTACTTAAATTTGAAACAAACAATATTAAAGATCTTCGTATACCTGATACAGTTTTAGATTTTCACAAAAAAACAAAAGGCTTGGTCCTGGTGACAGGACCCACTGGAAGCGGTAAATCTACTACCATTTCAGCTATACTGGACCTCATCAATAAAAATAGAGATTGTCATATAATAACTATCGAAGATCCTATTGAACACCTTCATAAACATGACAAGAGTATAGTTGATCAAAGAGAAGTAGGAATAGATTCTAAAAGCTACAAAGGTGCCTTAAGATCGGCTCTTAGACAGGCTCCTGATGTAATCTTCATTGGAGAAATGAGAGACTATGAGACTATTTCAATAGCTTTAACTGCAGCTGAAACAGGCCATCTAGTTTTTTCAACTCTTCACACTATAGGCTCAGCAAAAACTATTGATAGAATAGTAGATGTTTTCCCTGCTAACCAACAGCAGCAGGTAAGGGTACAGTTATCAACCGTATTAGAGGGTGTGATTTCTCAGCAACTAATCCCTTCGGAAGATTTCGGGAGAATCCCTGCTTTTGAAATATTAATTGCTACACCAGCTGTAAGAAATATGATAAGAAGTGGTAAGGTGCCACAAATAGAAGCAGCAATACAGACTGGTCGTTCGGAAGGAATGGTAAGCATGGATGTAAGTCTAGCTGAATTATATAAAAAGAAACTAATTTCCAAGGAAAATGCTGAATTATATAGTGTAAATGTTGAAGCTTTAGAAAGATATATAGATGATTAATTTATTTAAGGAGATTAATAACAAATCTCCTTTTAATTAATTATAAATAAATAATCCCCTTAATATTGATATTTTTTTAACTAGTTGCTATAATGAAAGTGTACTGATACTGTTAATCTTTATTATAGATTAATAATATTCAGTAATATTTATTTAGTTCGGTATCACAACTTCCATCTAAATAATATTTTGAAACAGCAAAGCAGGACCCTTTATAGGGCCCTGCTTTGTTTTACATATTATAATTTATATTGTTTCAGGATCAGAATAATCTTCACCAAAAGTTTCTACTGAAACCTTCTCCATCACTTCATCTTTCTTTGGTTTATCCCTGAAATTCTTTTTAACAGATGCAATTCTATCTACTTCTTCCATGCCTTCTATTACCTTCCCGAAGGCTGCATATTGACCATCTAAATGGGGTGAATCTGCATGCATTATAAAAAATTGAGATCCAGCAGAATCTGGATTTTGAGATCTAGCCATAGATATTACGCCTCTTGAGTGTTTTAAATCATTATCAAATCCATTTCCTGAAAACTCTCCCTTAATACCATATCCAGGACCTCCCATTCCAGTGCCGTCGGGATCTCCTCCTTGAATCATAAATCCTTCAATTACCCTATGGAATATAGTTCCATCGTAAAAATTCTTGTTTATTAAACTTATAAAATTATTGACTGTGTTAGGCGCTACTTCAGGATAAAGTTCAACTTTTATTATTTCTCCGCTTTCCATATTTATTGTTACAATTGGATTCTTCATTTTATAGACCTTCCCTTCATTTTTTATAGTGTTATTATATCGTATCCTTCTTTTATGTATGCTTCCATTGAAGGATGTCCTTTCATATCTCCTATCAAAGGTATTCCTGATTTCTTATTATATTCTAATACTCCCAGTTTTGCTGAACAACCTTTACAAATACCATCAATTATTCCTTGTTCTTTAGCTTTTTTAAATAGTTTATTCTCTTCTAATTCTTTGACTAATTTTACAGCTTCTCCTTCAATTATAATTCTAGCATCGTAACCTTTTTCTTTCATATCTAACCCATTTAAAAGAACGTGAGTGAAGCACATTAAATTTCCATTAAAAGCAAAATATACAAATTTTTTCAAAATATCATCTACCTTTCTTAATAATTTTAGTTTACAGCTATGAAATAGCCTATTACGATTATACCCAATACTATCCTATACCAACCAAAAACTTTAAAATCATGATTTTTTATATACTGAAGCAAAAACTTTATAGCTACTATAGAAACAAGAAAAGCTACTACCATGCCAGTTAAAAGTATTATTATTTCATTTTGCGAAAAATCAAATCCAAATTTCACAAGTTTTAAGGCACTTGCTCCAAACATAACTGGAATGGATAAAAAGAATGAAAATTCAGCAGCTATAAATCTTGATGTTCCTAAGATTATTGCCCCTATTATTGTCGCTCCTGACCTTGAAGTTCCGGGAATTAAAGCTAATACTTGAAAAACTCCTATATAAAAGGCTATTTTGTAAGGAAGTTCTTCAAAACTTGTAATTTTAACCTTTCTATCTTCATTTCTATTTTCTACTATGATGAAAAGTATCCCGTATATAACCAACATTATGGCTACAGTCCAATAGTTATATAAATGTTCATTTAACCAGTCGTCAAATAGTAATCCTAATACTGCAGCTGGTAGTACGCCTATTATAACCTTGTACCATATTTTCATTGTATCTATTTTTTCTTTTTTGCTTTTACTCGGGGATAAAGGATTAAGTTTGTGAAAAAACAATATTACAACAGCCATTATAGCTCCAAGTTGTATTACTACAAAAAACATCTCCTTAAATTCCGGTGTTACATTAAGCTTGATAAACTCTTCTACTAATATCATGTGCCCAGTACTACTTATTGGGAGCCACTCTGTTATTCCTTCTACTATTCCAATTATAATTACCTTAATAATTTCAATAACCAATTTTACCTCCAGTGCTAATTTTTAGTCAATTTATAGTATACATTAAAATACAATAGACGTACATTAAACTTTTATTAATAATCTTTACTGAAATCTAAATAAAACAGGGAATATAAAGACGACTGTTGAAAACCAAATACCGTAAAATGTTAAATATTTAGTTTGGAAAATTTCTATTTTTTTAAATTGTATCTTACCTTTAAAATACTTTCCATAGTACCAAAGTAACCCTGTTAAATTGACCAAAAGTAAAATATTTTCTCCTAATGCGGCAAGTTTATTAGGACTTATACCATATTCTGTCAACCTATTGATTATAGCAGATAGGGCAACAACATCCAATATTATAGCTGTTATAATTAAAGCTGCATTAATATAATCAAATATGTTAATTCTATTATTCATATCTCTAGCAGAAATAGTATATATAACCAGTCCTAAAACTAAAACCAACATAACATCAAATGCAATCAGAAAATTTCTATCTTCTGATGGATTGGACCCTGTATATACCATCACTATCAAAAATATTATCATTGTAATTAAAAATAGAGGACTAAATATTTTTGCTAATATCGGCGCAAAATTTTCCACTACGCTCTTTTTCTTCTCCACTAAATATATTGTCAACATGAATGCAGTAGTTCCTCCAAAAATTCCAATGTTTGATATAACGCCATCACTTATATCAATAGATATAGTTTCAAAAATCATAGCTGTAAATCCAACAAGAACCATGGTTCCTAATACAATCAAACTTCCGTAAATTATACTTTCTCCTGTTAATCTAAGAAAATTCATCCTATCTTTATACTCTTTCCATTTTTTCCCCGTATATGCTATCCCTGTTACCAACCAAAGCAATAGTGGTAGATGGAGAGCTGTAAGTACTTCAGTATGATTAGGCGAATAGGATGGATAGAGATTAACGATTACTAGTGATATTAAAAAAACAGAAGCAACATAAGTAACTATTTTCTTATCAATTTTTCGTGTTATTCCAAAGTATATAGCTGTTACTGGAAGAATAAAAAAGCTTAAGTTTTTAAAATATGCTAAATCATCCATTGTTAAGCCGAAAAAATTCGGTATTTTTGCAAGTGTTCCTGCTATAATAGCAAAGACCAAAACTAAAAATATATCTTTATAATAATTCTGGTTTTTACTTGCATCCGATAATAAATTTTTCCACAAATCCTCTGTGTTTACCTTTGAATATTCCATAGATAAACTGGTTATGTTCCCCATTCTTTTAACACTAATCAGAAAAGCTTCATCACCTGAAAGACCTTGAGATTTTAATTCATCTATTTCTTCTCTTAAATGATCTTCAAGCTCTAACACATCATCCTCACTTATTTTTTCACTTAATCTTAACCTATCTGTCCATGCTGTTATATTTGTTTCTAAATCAAACATATTGTCCTCCTATTCTTCCTCTTGAAACGTTATTTCTTTTGATAATGTAGAATGAACTACTTCCCACTGTTTTTTTTGCTTGTCTAATTCTTCAATTCCCTCTTTTTTTATTCGATAGTATTTTCTTCTGCGTCCTGTCTCTGCCTTTTTCCAATAGGATTCAATAAGTCCTTCTTTTTCTAGTTTATGTAATACAGGATAAAGCATTCCTTCTGTCCAAATTATTTCATTACGAGACATCTCTTTTACCTTTTTTATAATGCTGTATCCATAGTTATCTTTATTTTTCAGAATTGCCAAAACTAAAGGTGTTGATGAGGCGGCAATCAAATCTTTTGATATATCCATAAATACCTCCAAGTTACCTTATAATGATTTGATTATACCTAAGAGTTCTATGTATGTCAATCTAATTCTTTTTTGAACATAAATCATTATTAAGTTATCGTTATATTTGTGATTTTTTTAACAAATCTATTGAATTAAAATTTTCTTTTGTTATAATGTTAGTATATTGATAATATTTTAACAAAATAGAAAGGAGTTTTACTATGAAAGGTTTTGGAGTATTTGAAAAAGGAAAAGTAGGTTGGATGGAAAAACCGGATTATGTATGTGGCCCAGATGATGCTGTAGCTCGTCCTATTGCAATCGCACCATGTTCTTCAGATGTTCACAGTGCATATGAAATGGAAGGTCCTCACCTTAAGAATAGAATATTAGGACACGAATCCGTAGGAGAGATAATTGAAGTTGGTGAAAATGTAAGAGATTTTAAACCAGGAGATAAGGTAGTAATTCCTTGTACTACTCCTACATGGAAGCACCCCGATATCCAAGATGGAACTCATCAAGATGCAGGCGGAATGATGAGCGCTATTAATTTCTCAAGTTACGAAGATGGTACATTTGCGAGTCAAATAAAAGTAAGATCAGCTGATATGAATTTAGCTTTACTTCCTGAAGGTGTATCCTTGGAGTCAGCAGTTATGGCCACAGATATGATGACCACAGGTTTTTATGGCGCAGAACTTGCAAATATCCAATTTGGTAGTACTGTCGCTGTATTTGGAATTGGACCAGTTGGATTAATGGCTGTTGCATCAGCAAAACTTAGAGGCGCAGGACGTATAATCGCAGTTGGTACAAGACCAAACTGTGTAGAACTTGCAAAAGAATACGGCGCTACAGATATCATAAGTTATAAAGAAGGAAATGTGATAGAACAATTCATGAACCTTACAAATAATAACGGAGTTAATGCTGCAATAGTTGCTGGAGGAGGAGTTGAAGCACTTAACAATTCTCTAGCTGTTACCAAAGCAGGTATGGGTGATGTTGCTATGCTGGAAGTAATTACAGAAACTGAAACAATCAAAATACCTAATGAGTATATTGCAGGATTTTTAGCTCACAAAACAATTCGTGGCGGTCTATGTCCTGGCGGAAGAAAAAGAATGGAAAGAATGCTCGAACTAATCAAGTACAACAGAGTTGATCCTGGAAAAATGATTACCCATGAATTTAAAGGTCTTGATTCTATAGAAGATGCTTTTAAGCTAATGGTTGATAAACCAAAAGATTTAATTAAACCTATAGTAAAAATCGAATATTAAATAGAGATTAGTAAGTTTTAAATAAAAAAATACTTTCATAGTAGATTATATGTTTATATAAATTCTACTTGAAAGTATTTTTTAGATGCCTGGAATCTTTAGACAATAAGTTGTATAATAAATTCAATAAATTTTATTGGAGTTTCCCTATGATAAATTCGAAAATGGAAAAAATTAGAAAATATTTTATGTATTTTTTTATGTATGCTGTAGTAGGTTGGCTATACGAAGTTTTTTTAGAAGTGGTTATCTATAAGTGGGGATTTTCAAATAGAGGAGTTTTATTTGGACCTTACTTACCTATCTACGGTTTCGGAGCCCTAGTATTTATTTTCCTGTTTTACAAGCTAAGCAGAAAAAAGCAACCTTTAACTAAAAAGATTGCTGTAGTTTTTCTTGTTTTTTTAGGTTGTGCTGTTGCTGCAACTATTATGGAATTGGTTACAAGCTACGTATTAGAAGTAATTACGGGAAGTTGGCCTTGGCAAACTTATACCGACTATGAATACAACTTTCAAGGAAGAATAGCACTATCCCCTTCCATCCGATTTGGTTTAGGTGGGGTGTTCTTTATATACGTGCTCCAACCTATTTTTGTAAAAATAGTTGATAGTCTATCTAAAAAAACTCTAGTTACTATTTCTACGTTGTTGTTTGTAATAGTTTTTATTGATTTTATAGTCCAAATATTAAAATAACCATTTTTCTAATATTTATCTACTAATACAATTATTAATTTTTAGTTTTTTTCAGTAATTAAATCTGGAGATACTTTCTTAACAGCACTTAATAATATGGGTATGAAAACTAATTGAACTATTATACCTGGGATACCGGTTGTAATTGAACCAATTAGATATGTGATAGGTGGTGCAAATTTAATTCCAATAATTCCTACAAATACACCAACCATAATCCCTGCTGCAATTCTTCCCAAAATCATGGCACTCAAAAGTGTTATTACGTTATTAATTCCTCTTTCCTTCAACAAAGAAACTGTCAGAGCATAGATTCCCAATTCAACCATCATTATAAATGCCATAGGCATTAATACAGGCATTCCTGTGAGCACGCTACTGATTAGTGGAGTCAAAACACCAACTGCTGTAGCAAATTTTGGTGAAAGAATAAATCCACCTATTAGTACTGGAAGATGCATAGGCAAAAATACTGGCCCTGCTCCGCCTACAGCATGAAACAATGTAGGAACAATTAATCCCATAGCAATAAATAATCCTGATAATACAACTTCTCTTGATTTAGTTTTTTTCATAATTTTTTGTATACTAAAATATAATCTAAGTATACCCTCCTTTCTAATTATAAATTAATTCCAACCCAGAATATTCATATCCTTAGAGTATAGTGAATTCTTTTTACTTTTTGCAAGTAGAACCTTTTTAAAACACAAAAAACTAAAAATACGCCTAAAAGGTATATTTTTAGCTTCGGCTATCTTTTATTAATTTTCAAATTATATATAGACTTCGTGCCTATATATTTATTATATCAAACTTTTTATAATTTTCGTATAAGTAATTTTATCTATTTTTCAGTTTTTTCAATATATTCCTTAATAATTTTAGCAGCATTATCAATATTATCCTTTAGAGATAAATTATTTGAATTAGTTAAAGCTACATTACACTTTTCCAAAGGAATTAAAACTTTTAGTGCCTGGCTTTCCCCAATAGCTTCAGCTATTTTATAACTAACTTCCCCAAGCATTGAATTTGAAATTAATAAACCTAAAACACCAACTATAACATCTACTTTTTTTGCATTGTATATGATTGCATTTTCTCCAGTAGCTCCTTGATCAGCACCACTCTTCATCATGTTACTTGTAGCCGCTGAATTTGTTCCTAAAGCTAAAATCTCGGCATCTAAATCTTCTTTCTTAATTCTTTCAACTAAAGTTTTTCCTATTCCTCCACCTTTTCCATCCACTACTGCTATTGTAAATTTTTTCTTCATAATATTACCTCATCTCTATATGAAAATTATATAAAATTATCTATTTATAATTATATTACTTATGTAAATTAACTACAACTAGTTCTGGTCTATTAAAAACTCTAATTGGAAAAATGCTATTACCCAGACCTCTACTTACATACATTGTAGTGTTGCCTCCATCGTATCTACCTTCATCATATTTAGGAAAAAATCCTTGATCCGGTGCTAAGATCCCCCCAATAAAAGGCAATCTAATCTGTCCACCATGAGCATGTCCTGCAAAGATAATATCAATATTATATTTCTCATATAAATTTAGTAACTCCGGTCTATGGGATAAGACAATTTCAAAATCTTTTCTACTTTCATAAGTTGACAAAAATTCTTCTATCTCTCTTGTATTTATACCCTCTAAATAATTCGAAGATAAAAATGCTGGGTCCTTTAAACCCATTATATTTATACTTTCATTATCAATATAATATTTTTCAACCTGGTTATCTAATACTTTAACTTCATTATTTATCAACATCATCTTTATATCACTATATTTACCGGACCATGCTTCGTGATTTCCTGAAGAGTAGTAAGTTGGTGCTATCTCTACTGTTTTCTTGATAAAATTTTCTGCAGAATCTAAATCATACTTTCTTCTGTCTATTAAATCTCCTGTAATTAATATAATATCTGGTGAAATATTTTCAATTATTTTCATAATCTTTTCTTGATTTTTACCAAAGCTCTTATTGTGCAAATCCGATACCTGTAGTATTTTAATTCCATTAAAAGAACTTGGAATTTTATTGCTTTTATAATTATGTTCAGTTATAACTATACTGTTGTTTGAAAAAATAAAAAATAAAATGACACCTACTAAAATTAATATTATAGTTAATATTCTAACTGAACTATTCATTTTTTAAGTGCCTCCTATCTTTGGAATATTTTTTTTTACTTTCAATGATCAGATTTAAGTCCTGCTCCACACATAGGTAGTAAAGAATCTTTTATCCTTCCATTTAATTCTTTTTGTTGTAAGTAAGCAGCATAAGTAGCTGCAGTAGTATGCTCTATGTATATGCCCTTTTCAGCTAAAGCTTCTCTTGCTTCTATAATTCTATTTTCAGGTGCTGTGATTATTTTTATATCGTACTTGTAAGTATATTCTAAAATTTCTTCTCCTCGCATTGGTTCTCCTATAGCTATACCTTCTGCCATAGTAGGTTTTGCTTTTATTTCTACTGGTTTATTAGAATTACTTATAGTTGCTTCAGCTAAAGGAGCACAATTCTCACTTTGCACTGCCGTTATTTTAGGAAATTTTTCAATAATACCACTTTCAATAAATTCTTCTAAGGCTTTAACAATACCTATGAATAGAGTGCCATTTCCTACAGGCACAAAAATATTTTCAGGGATTCTACCTAGTTGTTCATATACTTCATAAATGTAAGTTTTTGTTCCTTCATAAAAAATAGGATTGTATACATGATTAGCATAATATTTTCCTTCTTCATCCACCTTTTTTCTACATACATTTGCACAGTTATCTCTTGAACCAGGAACTACATGTACCCTAGCATTGTGAGATTTGATCATATTTATTTTTTTAGGAGAGGTTCCTTCCGGCAGGAATATTTCGCAGTCTATACCCGACTTTGCACTGTATGCTGCTATGCTATTTCCTGCATTACCGCTGCTATCCTGTACAACTGAATCTACTCCAATATCCTTACAGTGAGATATTAGAACTGCTGCTCCTCTATCTTTAAAAGATAAAGTAGGCATTAAATAATCCATTTTTAGAAGTACATCTTCGTCAAATTTTATAATAGGAGTTCTTCCTTCTCCTAAAGAAATACCTCTCCAGTATTCTCCTTTTAATGGCATAAACTTACGATATCTAAATATACTCCATTCATCGTCATCAATTAAGGATAAATCAAATTTTGGAGGTTTAAAATCCAGTTTCCATAGACCTCCACACTGGCATTTTGCCTTTCTTGTAGATACTTCTTCTTTTATACCACATTTTGAGCATATGAATTTCATATAATATCCTCCTGATTTTATTAAATGATATCATCATTCTCTGATAATTTCTCTATCTTCTTTTCTAATTCTAAAAGCCTCGATTCCAGATTTATAAATGCTGTAATTAAAACAGATAAGACAAATGCAATTGCAAATATACTAGCCCACAAATTATTTACTAATAATCCTGCAAATAAAAATGCTCCTACCACACATATCACTAAACTCATAAAAAAAGTTGAAATAAAGTTCTTCAAATTAAACCTCCAACATATAATTATTTACTTTTTTCTTTAATATCATTATAAATTATCTGTGAAAGTATTACAATGAATTCAAATTATCTTTATTTTAAATTAAAAAAAGGAATCTAGGTTTCTTCCTAGATTCCAATACAATTTTAAATATCTACTTTTCATTACCCTTTTTAAATGATTGAGCAACTTCTACAGTTCTTTTAGCTTGATACTTCACTGCATCCTTAACATCCTCAACCATATTTCCTTCCTGGTCTATAGTTACAGTGGTTCCATATGGATTACCTCCTGCACCGTATAAAACAGGATCTGTATATCCTGGAGTTACAACTATTGCTCCCCAGTGATACATTGTAGTATATAGAGATAGTAAAGTGGCTTCCTGCCCTCCATGAGGATTTTGAGCTGAAGACATAGCACTTACAACTTTGTTAGCTGTTTTACCTTCTGCCCATAAACCACCTTTTGTATCTAAAAACTGCTTCATTTGAGAAGCCATAACTCCAAATCTTGTAGGGGTACTAAATATAATAGCATCCGCCCATTCTATATCATCGGCAGTTGCTTCCGGTACATCTTTGGTTGCTTCTGCATTTGCTTTCCATGCTGGACTTCCATCTATTACTGCTTGTGGAGCAAGTTCTGGAACCTTCAACACTCTAACTTCTGCTCCTGCTTCTTCAGCACCTTCTCCAGCCCATTTTGCTAATTTATAATTAGAACCACTCATACTGTAGTATATTACTGCTAATTTTACTTTATTCATATATAACATCTCCTTCATTATTTTTGTTTTGTTTTAATATTACTAACTAGTAATATTTTGGTAAAAATTTACTTAGCAATTTTATGGTTTGCTAAGTTTTTTTAGAAGTTCAATAAGATTTTCTTTTTCTTTAATTGTTAGTTTACTAAAAATATCACCTATATTCTCAACATGCTCAGGAAAGATTTCTTTCATATATTTTTCCCCTTTATCAGTTATACATATAAGGCTTGCTCTACCATCATTGGGATCGGATTTTCTTTTAACTAGATTTTCTCTTTCAAGATTATCTATAACAACCGTCATATTCCCTCCAGTAGATAAGGTTCCTTCTATTATATCTGATATTCGCAAATTTCCTTTATGGTATAATATTTCAAGAACACCAAATCGAGAAATAGTTAAACCTGATTTTTTTATTGTCTTCATCTCTCTTTTTCTTACAGAATTAAAACTTCTTGTAAGAGCAATTAGAGCTTTTAGGTTTATTTCATTTTCTTTGCCGTAATCTTTTCTATCTTTCATATATTAAATATACTACTAATTAGTAATAATGTCAAGTTTTTATAATAATTTATTTTTAAATCTTATTTTTTCATTAGTTATATTTACAATTTTATCTGCTGCAAAAGCGCATATTAATCCTAATACTATTCCACCTATTATATCCGATGGATAGTGAACCATAAGGTATAGTCTTGAAAAGGCTATACCTAAAGCTAGAAAAACAAAACCAAAACCTATTTTTCTTTTCTTTATTAGTATTGAGATTGATGCAGCAAAAGAGGATGTTGTATGCCCTGAAGGAAATGAATATATTCCTAAGTTTTCAACTGTAGTTGTAATATAATCGTACTTTATAAATGGTCTAACTCTACCTATCACGGGTTTGAGGATAATATCACCTAAAATCAAACCCAGTAAAAGAGCTATTAAAACTGTGATACCAGTTTTTCTATTTTCTCTTTTATATAATAACACAATGGAAATTAAAATCCATACAGCTCCTTTATTCCCAATCCAAGTGAGAAAGTAAAAAAATTCATCAAATATTGGTCGATGAAGAAACATTTTTATTAAATTTAATATTTTTAAATCTATAGCTTCAATGATATCCATTTATATCCCTCTCTCCTAACAAGTTTTTTTATAATTATTTGAATATTAAGGTTTTGATAATAGTATAGCATATATTGACAATTTTAATATATTTGCATAAAATAAAATTAAATAAATTGATATTTATTTTAACTCATGCCTCTAAAGGAGATGATTATATGGCAAGTGTAGAAGTAAATAAACAGGCCCCGGATTTTCAAATTGAAGACTTTAAAGGTGAGAAGTTCCAACTTTCAGATTTTAAAGAAAAAAAGAATGTATTAATTGTATTAAACAGAGGATTTTCTTGACCCTTTTGCAGAAAGCATATGATGCAGTTGCATCAAGATTATGAGAAGTTTGTTGAAAAAGATACAATAATTGTAGCAATAGGTCCAGAAAATGCCGATAAATTTAATGAATATTGGGAAGAAAACAATCTTAAGTTTTTTGGAATCCCCGACGAAAAGGGATCCGTCTTAAAACTATACGGTCAAGAAGTTAAAATATTTAAATTAGGTCGAATGCCTGCTCAAATGCTAGTGGATAAAGAAGGAATTTTAAGATATGTACACTACGGACATTCCATGAAGGATATTCCTGAGAATTCTGAAATTCTTGAACTTATAGATAACCTGTAGGTTTAATATTATTATGCATAAAGGGTGTTGTATCAGTAACCTGATACAATACCTTTCTTTATATGAAATATATAAGTTCTTTTCTTTTTAGTTTTCCTCTTGCAATCAAATCTAAATCTAAATATGCATATCCTCCCCAGGTTGAAACTTTAACCAGCACTTTATCAACACTATTGTTAATTAAAAGTTCTGTTATTAATACCCAATGCAATTTGAATTCCAGTTGATTCCAACTGTAACCATTCGGCTGTACTACAGTTATATTTTTCAAATAACTATTAAGTCCTATCATCATAGCCACTGGAGAATTTGCTTTCAAAGCTTTTTCTATAAATTTAACAATATTATCTTTATTAAATTCAGAATTAAATTCCACTCCTTTTAGAGTGATATTTTTATGATTGGCAAATTTTTCCAGTCCCCTCTTCAACTTCCTAGTAGACCATATGCCTAAGGGTATATCTGTGAAAGGTATAGAAAGAGGATATAAATATTTATATATATCAAGCATATGACTAAGGAAATTTTCTTTGCTAAAATCTTCATATGGATATAAGGCAGAATATTTTTTATTTTGAGATGCAGTATAAGCTGTTATATTAGCTGCAGCAACTGTTCCGCATGCTCCTTTTCTTTGTATTATATTAGGAAACCAGTTTTGATTTCCGCCATAAAAATTTCTATTTTTATCCCAGATTTCTACAAATTTATCTGAATTTTTTAATGTTATTATCCTAGTACCCTCATCTGAAGACTTTTCTTTTTCGATTATATCCATAAATATCACCAATTAACCCTAATTTTAGACTATTTTTTATTTATTTTTTATGTGCGTTTTTAAATATTCCTTTCGAACATCTTCAGGCACCAATCTACCACCAGTTGCCCAAACTATGTGGGTAGCATTTTCCATTTTGCTATTAAGGTTAATACTTTTAATGTATTCAATGCCATTATTATAATTTAATAAATTAGCAGGTCCTTCAAATGTTGCACAGGCACTTGGTTCCAAGAATATATTTTCGCTATTCATTAAATCCCTCAAATAATCATACAATTTGAAATCTTTTATTGTAAATATACCACTTAGTAAATTTTTCATCACATTTCCTACAAATCCTGATGGTCTACCTACAGCTAATCCATCTGCATCAGTTATTCCAGTCAAACCAATGTCTTGTACGCTAATTTTATTATTTAGCCCACTTTCCATTCCAATTAACATGCACGGTGATTCCGTTGGTTCTACAAAGAAACAGTGAACATTTTCTTTAAATACAACTTTTAATCCATAAGATATTCCTCCTGGTGCTCCACCAACTCCACAAGGTATATACACAAATAATGGATGATCTTTATCTACCATAATATTTTGTTCTTTGATTTGTTTTTTTAGTCTTTTAGCTGCTACAGAATATCCTAAGAAAAGCGTTTTAGAATTTTCATCATCAACAAAGTAACTATTTGGATCTTCTAAGGATTTTTTTCTTCCTTCTTCTACTGCTTTTCCATAATCTTCAGTATATTCTACTACCTCTACTCCATAATTTCTGAGAAGATCTTTTTTCCACTCTTTCGCATCAGCCGACATATGAACAGTCACTTTATAACCTATTTCAGCACTTATAATACCTATACTTAGGCCTAGATTGCCAGTTGATCCAACGTGAATAGAGTATTGGGAAAAAAAGTCTCTGACCTCAGGATCTCTTAACTTTTCATAGGAATCATCTTTTTTTATTAAACCCTTTTCTAAAGCCAAATCTTCTGTATGTTTTAAGATTTCGTATATTCCCCCTCTTGCTTTTACTGATCCCGCAATAGGAAGATGGCTGTCCATTTTTAAAAATAATTTCCCTTCTAATTTAGATCTGTAATTCTTGTTTAAGGTATTTTTCATTAAGGGTATCTCTCTGAGTGGTGATTCAATTAACCCTTTATCTTTTTTTGTTTCAGGAAAAGCTTTCATGATATATTCAGAAAACCTAGATAATCTATCTTCAGCATCATCTATGTCCTCTGGTGTTAGTCCTTCTACTTTAAAGTCATTTTTTTCATTTTTATCCTTGTTAATCCATAGAATTTCTTCTCTATTTTTTACTTTTTTTAGAATTTCACTTTCATTTACAAGTGTATTAATTCCTTTATCTCTCAACTCCAATCCTCCTCTATATTACAATGATATCTTTAGAGAAATTATTTAAGGAAACTCCACCATTTTCCCCAACTGCTACTACATCTTCAACTCTTATAAGGAGTTTATTATCAATAATAACCGAAGGCTCAATTGTAAAGGTCATATTTTTTTGAAGAATCTCATTATACCCGGGCATGAGATAAGGATATTCGTGTACATCTCTCCCTATCGAGTGTCCCAATCTATGTCTAAATCCATCATCATAACCTTTTTCCTTAATGTATTTTCTAGCAACCATATTTAAATCCTCGCAAGTAATTTTGCCAGGCAACATTGAATCTATAGCTAACTGCTGTGCTTTCATAACAGTTTCATGAATTTTCACCATTTCTTTTGTTGGTTCTCCTGCATATACAGTTCTACCAAAATCAGAACAAAACCCATCTTTCATTACTCCAAAATCAAAAGCTACAGTGCAACCTTCTTCTATTATATTACCGGTAGTATTGCTCCAGTGGGTTTTGTTTTTACCACCGCTTATCATTACTCCTGTATGAAATGAATTTCCTTCACACCCTTTTTTAAGTACTCTATGGTCTATTTCTGCTTTTATATCAATTTCACTAATTCCTTTTTTAAGAAAAGGAACAATTTCTGAAAACACCTCGTCTGTAAGTCTTGCTGCTTCTTTCATTTTTGTTATTTCATAATCTGTCTTAATCATTCTTAAACTATTTACATAATCTTCCAGAGATAGAAATTTTACTTGTGGAATAATACTCCTTAAATTAATTAATGTTGATGAAAATGTGTTTTTAGAAACAGCTACTCTTCTTATTCTTTGAGCTCTACTCCCCAAAACCTTCTTCACTGTCTCTTCAACCGGAACACCTTCAGTTATAGTGATGTATTCATCAATTATTCCATTTTTATCATGTTCTACATGGCCAAGATTGACCAGCATCTCAGGTACTAAAAAGTAAATTTTATCATGAAATAAAAAAATACCATTTGCCCAATCTCCGTATGAATTAGCATATGTTGGATCATATAATCCCTTAGGCATACCAGTAAGATAAGACTGTTCCCCGGATTTAGGAATAAAACACATATCAATACCTTCACCATTCATATAACCCCTTAACTTTTTAATTCTTTCTTTGTAATTAATCATTTATTTACCTCCATGAAATATTTAAATATATATATAATTACACTCTTTTATTATCAGATTTCATTGATTCTCTTTTATTTCTAGCTAATAAATCGCAATACTCATTTTCAAAATGATCGTTATGGGCTTTTACATAACCAAATTCAATCCTCCTACCTTCACAAAGTTTTTCAAGTTTTAACTTCTTAACATACCTATTTAAATCCTTTTAATTTATTTCTTAAATCTAATTATAACATAATTATCAACAAAAGTAGATTGTATGTCGCCTACTCCCTTGAGCTATGATATAGTATTATTAAGAACATTAAGGAGGTCTCCTATGAGAGTTATAATATCACCCGCAAAAACAATGAATGTAGATACAGATTCTTTAGACTACAATCAACTTCCAGATTTCATAAAAGATACAGAAACTATTCTTAAATATTTAAAAAAATTAAATTACGAAGAACTTAAATCAATTTGGAAATGCAGTGACAAACTGGCCAAATTAAACTACCAAAGGATAAAAACAATGGACCTTTATAAAAATTTAACCCCAGCTATTTTATCTTTTGAAGGACTTCAATATAAATATATGGGTTCGGGAGTATTTTCAACAAAAGAATTTGAATATCTAGAAGAACATTTAAGGATTTTATCTGGATTTTATGGAATCATAAGACCCTTTGACGGTGTTGTTCCTTATAGATTAGAAATGCAATCAAAACTAGGTGGAAAAAAATTGGATTCTTTATATGACTTTTGGGATGATAAACTGGCTAAACAGATTTTTTCTGAAACCAGTACAATCTTAAATTTAGCATCTAAAGAATATAGCGACAGTATATCTAAATATTTAAATGATAAAATAAATTATATCACCTGTATTTTTGGTGAAATCATTGATGATAAAGTGAAAGAAAAAGGAACTCTTGCAAAAATGGCTAGAGGTGACATGGTTAGATATATGGCAGAAAATCAGATTAAAAATATAGAAGACATTAAAAGTTATAATAGATTAGGATATGAGTTTTCTAAGGATTTATCCAATGAGGAATCTTATGTATTTATTAAGAATGATTAATTTAATACAAAAAAATAAATTCTTATATAATAACAATCTATCTAAAACATATAGAAGGGTGACTTTATTTGAAAAATAAAAATTACGACAATATAAAAATAGTAAATGCTAATGTGAATAATTTGAAAAATATTACAGTTGAAATACCTAAAAAGAAAATAACCGTATTTACCGGTGTATCTGGCTCAGGTAAATCTTCTCTTTGCATAGATACCATAGCAGCTGAATCTCGAAGAGAATTAAATAAAACATTTCCTAGTTTTGTACAGCAGTATTTACCTAAATATGGAAGACCTAATGTGGAGAGAATAGATAATCTTCCAGTCACAATTATATTAGAACAAAAGAAACCTTCTGCAAATTCCAGGTCTACAGTAGGAACCTATACTGATATCCACTCATTATTAAGACTTTTGTTTTCAAGAGTTGGAGAACCTTTCGTTGGATATTCAGATGTTTTTTCTTTTAACCATCCATCAGGGCAGTGTGAAAAATGTGATGGATTAGGAGAAATTACTGAGCTTGATATACATAAACTGGTTGATTTTGATAAATGCCTCAAGGACGAAGGAGTTATTAATTTTCCTGCTTTTACCACTGGAGCCTGGAGGTGGAAAAGATATGCCTACAGCGGACTTTTTGATTTGGACAAAAAAATAAAAGATTACACCAAAGAGGAATTGGAGCTATTCTTATATTCACCTCAAATAAAATTGGATAATCCTCCTTCTAATTGGCCTAAAACTGCAAAATACGAAGGCATATATCCAAGAATGTACAGAAGTATAATTAATCAAAAAGAGGGAAAAAGACATAAGAAAATCCTTGATAAAATGGTTACTACAATGACCTGTCCAAAGTGCAAAGGTACCCGATATAATGAAAAAATAAGGTCATGCAAAATCAATGGATTAAATATTGCAGATACATCATCTATGTCTATTCCTAATGCATTAGAATTTGTATCTAAAATTCAACATCCACTAGCTAAAGATTTAAAAGATGAACTATATAAAAGGCTTCTAGCTATGAAAAATATTGGTCTTGGATATATAAGTCTCGATAGAGGGATTGGAACCTTGTCCGGTGGAGAAGCTCAGAGAATGAAGATTGCCAAGTATATAAACTCCGCTTTAGCAGATATGGTATACGTATTAGATGAACCTAGTGCCGGACTTCATCCCCACGACATTAATTTATTAAAAGACTCATTAAAAATGTTAAGAGATAAAGGAAATACGATACTGATAGTTGAGCACAATAGGGATATTATAAGTTTAGCAGATCATATAGTTGATCTTGGTCCATCCGGTGGTTCAAATGGCGGGAAAATAATGTTTGAAGGTTCTTACAGAAAACTTTATGAGTCCGAAAACCTAACCGGACGTTTGCTACGAAAAAAACCTCCCATTAAATCTTCTTTAAGAACCCCTTCAGGTTGGTTAAAAATTAAAAATGCAAATTTACACAACCTCAAAAATATTAATGTAGATCTTCCAAAGGGTATCTTGACGGTAATAGCTGGTGTGGCAGGATCGGGAAAAAGTTCATTAATGGAGTTTTTTGAAAAAGAATACAACAAAAATATTATTCCGATACATCAAAAAAGCATCGGTAGTAATTCTAGATCAACACCTGCAACTTACTTAAATATAATGGATAGCATAAGAGAAATTTATGCAAAGGAAAACAAAGTTAGTAAAAAACTTTTTAGTTTTAATTCCAAAGGAGCCTGTCCAGCCTGTAAGGGTAAAGGTATTATTGTATCGGATATGGGTTTTATGGATTCAATAGAAACTGTATGTGATACCTGTGGTGGAAAAAGATATTCTAAAGAAGTCCTTAAATATTTATATAGGGATAAAAATATCTCTGAAGTTATGGACATGACGGTTGATGAATCAGTAGATTTTTTCAAAGAAGTAGATTTCACTAAAAAGTTAAAAGCTCTACAAAAAACCGGCCTAGGTTATTTAAGACTAAACCAGTCAATGTCGACTCTATCCGGTGGTGAAATGCAAAGGGTTAAATTAGCCAGCAATTTAAATAAAAAAGGTAGTATCTTTATTATAGACGAGCCAACAGATGGTCTTCATATAAAAGATGTAAAAAAACTCATAAACCTTTTCGATAGCTTAATCGAAAAAGGTAACACTCTATTTGTTATTGAACACAACTTGGACATAATCAAAAATTCAGATTACATAATAGAACTAGGACCAGGTGGAGGATCCTCTGGGGGTAAAATTTTATTTACAGGTACTCCTTATGAAATGCTTAATTCTAAAGAGTCAGTAACTAAATTTTATTTGGCAAACTCCCTACCTTCTACTACTTGAAAAATAATGAAATTGATTAAATGGATAACATATGCTAATATTATTTAAATATAAATATGATTAGGAGATAAAAATGTCAATAGGTATACTATATGAATCAGTTGAATGGTCTAATCATCAATTAGCCCTTCATTTGAACAATTTAGGTATTAAAACAGAATTAATAAATTTAGAAACCGACCAAATTAACATAGATTCTATTTTGAAAAATAAGCTTATAGTCAATAGGATTTTCCCAAGTTCTATTTACAGAGGTTATAAAAAATCGTATAAATTAGCGGGATTTCTTTTGAGAATAATTGATGATTCAAAGGTCCCAATGATTAATCCATATAAAGCTTATAGATACGACATGAGCAAATTATCTTCAGCTTATGTTTTGAAAAATAATGGCTTACCAGTACCAGAAATATACGGGTTCTTTGAAAAAAATATTAACTTGGAAGATTATGATATTAAATATCCCTGCATTTTAAAGCCGGATTGTGGCGGTAGATCCAAATATACTTTTATTATTAAGAACAAAACAGAATTAGAAGAAGCCATAGAAAAAATTCCCGAGGTTCCATTTATTATTCAGAAATATATTAACCCTGATAAAGAATTTACTACTAGAATAGAAATTATAGGTAATAAAATAATTACTGTACTAAAAAGATATATTGGAAAAGGAAATCTTTCCGGATATCATTCAGGATCTAAGTATGAAGATTATAGAGATTGTCCAAGAGAAATCTTAAATGCTTCTAAAGAAGCACTTAAACATCTATATATTGAAATGGGAAGTCTCGATATAATTGAAAATAAAGAAAATGAATTTTATATAATAGATGTAAACGGGACATCTAATTTTTCAGAAGATAATATAGAAATGTTAGGATTTGATCCTATAGAATTAATGGCAAAATATATAAAAAGAAAGTATGATGAATGTTTATAATTAATTAATCCTATTTTAGGGGAGGTAACATGAAAAATTTAAAAGATAAGAAGGATCCATCTTTTGCAGCATCTCTATTTGTATTTTTAAGCATAGTTGGCATATTAATAGCAGGTATTGCTTTATTAAATGTCGATATACATGTTTTATTGATTTTAGGTCTTTGTTTAACATGTTTAATATCTGTAAAATACGGATATACATTAGATGACTTTATTAAAGCCATGGCAAACAGCATCAATAAAGCCATGACTGCACTTTTAATATTATTTTAATAGGTACTATTATCGGTTCTTGGATATCAGCTGGTACAGTACCTGCCTTAATTTACTACGGTCTTAATATTATTAAGCCAGGATTGTTTTTACCTATCGGTCTAATATTATGCAGCTTAACATCTTTGTCAACAGGTACTTCCTGGGGTACAGCGGGAACTGTAGGTATCGCTCTTATGGGAATGGGAGTAGGTTTAGGAATACCTGCGCCAATAGTAGCAGGCATGGTCGTCTCAGGAGCATTTTTCGGAGATAAAATGTCCCCTATATCAGATACCACCAATCTTGCTGCGGTATCTGCTGAAGCAAACCTATACGATCATATAAAAGCTATGAGTTATACAACTATTCCTTCGTATTTGATAGCACTTTTTATATATGCATTTATCGGATTAAAATATGCTAATGGTTCAGGCAATTTGTCGGATATAAAACTTATTCAAGAAACTATTTCTAGTAGTTTTAATCTAAACCCTATGGTTATACTACCAATGGCTATTTTATTCACACTGAACCTATTAAGGTTTCCAGCTGTACCATCTATGTTAATTGGTACTATAGCTGGAGTAACTGTTGCTGTAATTTTTCAAGGTATCAGCATAAGCGAAGCTCTGACTTCTTTAAATTACGGTTATACTAATGAAACAGGTGTAGCCCTTGTTGATAATCTACTAGTTCGTGGTGGTATTCAAAATATGATGTGGACATTTTCTCTTTCTTTTATAGCTCTATGCCTTGGAGGAGTCCTAGAACTCGTAGGATATTTAAGAGTTTTAATTAAAGGTATTTTATCAAAAATTAAGCGAGTGGGCAGTTTAGTTGCCTTAGTTATAGGTACTACAATTTTAGGAAATGCCTCTATGGGTGAAATTTATCTTGGCATAATTTTGAACGGAACATTATATAAAGAAGCTTTTAAAGAAAAAGGACTGCGACCTGAGATGTTGAGTCGTCTATTAGAGGAAGGTGGAACACTAACTGGTGCTCTTATACCTTGGACTACAGCCGGTGCATTTATGGCTTCAACCTTAGGAGTCCCAGTTGTTGAATATGCAAGATATGCTTTTTTAAATCTTATAAATCCAGTACTATCAATAGCATTATCTTTTATGGGAATATTCATACTAAGAAATAAAAAAATAAAACAAAAAGCATCTTAATGATCCTGACTATAAATATGCTTATTTATTTTAAATATTAAGAGGTGTAATTATGGAAATAACTACAACTATGTTTATTTTAGAAATATTAGGAACAATAGCTTTTTCCGTTTCCGGCGCTCTTGCAGGCATAAGAAAAGAAATGGATATACTTGGTGTAGCTATAATAGCTATAGTAACTGCTACGGCGGGTGGGGCAATAAGAGATATAACTTTAGGAATAACTCCCCCATCTGTATTTAGAAACCCTATATATTTAATAGTAGTTTTAATCACAGTTACGATTTTTCTTCTTGGATTACGGTTAAGAAAAATTAACTCGCCTCTTGTCACTAAACCTATTCGATTTTTAGAAATATTGATAAATATATCCGATGCCATTGGTTTAGGAGTATTTACGATTAGTGGTGTTTCCGTAGCTATAAGCAGTGGTTATGGGGATAATGTTTTTCTAGTACTTTTTGTAGGTACTATAACTGGTGTTGGCGGAGGTATATTAAGAGATGTTTTTACTATGAGAATTCCTTCTATATTTGTAAGACACATATATGCTCTTGCTTCTATGATAGGAGCTTTGATATTTTTTATTTTAAGAACTTATATCTACAGAAGCTTAGCTATGGTTATTTCAGTAGTTATTATTGTAATAATTAGATTTATCTCCCATAGATATAAGTTAAGTTTACCAAAGGTTAAATTCTAACAGTATAATTACTATATATTTTTATATAAACAACTGATATATTCCTGAAATTTCAATTCCTTCTTCTTTTGCAATTTGTTCAAGTTCTTTGCTTTTTTCCGGCGAGGAACACCAAGCCATACCACAACCAGAATCGATTTCTCGTGGTAAAGGAATTAACCTGCCTGGCAATTTATTAGATAAGCAAATTTTTTCCATAGCTATAGCTGCAGTAGTAGTAGGAAATGTAATAATTAGTTTTAAGCTTTTTTCTATCATGATGCTATTTCCTTTACTGCTTGTACCGCCCTATTAACATCTTCATCACTATTGAACCAAGAAAAACTAAATCTAACAGCACCACGATTTTCAGTACCTAATGCTTTGTGCATTCTCGGTGCACAGTGAGCTCCAGGACGAGTAGCAATCTTATATTTATCTGATAATACGTCGGAAACAACAGCAGAATCATAATCATGAATATTTAGAGCAACTATAGCTACCCTTTTGGGTAAAGAAAAATCCCCGTAGATTTCTATTCCTTTAATATCTTTTACACCTTTATAAAAACTATTCATTAGCCTAGTCTCCTTTTGTGAAATGATATTAATTCCTGTCGACTGAATAAAGTCGATAGCGGCAGAAAGACCAACTATACCATGACTATTTAATGTTCCAGCTTCTAATCGAGTTGGGTATTCCACAGGTTGGGTATTACTATAAGACTTAACTCCTGTTCCTCCAACTTTTAAGGGTTTAATGTCAATACCTTCTCTAACACACATACCTCCAGTACCTTGCGGTCCCATAAGACCTTTATGTCCTGTAAAACAAATTATATCCGCACCAATTTCTTCCATATTTATAGGAATACATCCTGCTGTTTGTGATACATCTACTATAAAGATTAGTCCATGGCGTCGTGCAATAGTACTAATCTTAGATAAGTCTACTATGTTACCGGTAAGATTAGAAGCATGATTGCAAATAATGGCTTTCGTATTAGGTTTAATTAATTCTTCAAAAGATTCCAATGATAAATTTCCTTTTGAATCTGCAGGTACAAAGCTAAGCTCTACTTCTTTTTCCTTCTTTAAACGATAAAGTGGTCTAAGAACTGAGTTGTGCTCTAAATCTGTAGTTATAACATGGTCTTTTGAAAAAATAGTTCCATTAATGGCAGTATTTAAGGCTTCAGTTGAGTTTTGTGAAAAAATAACATGATCTGCCCTCGGACATCCAAGTAATTCTGATATTTTAAGTCTTGCCTCATATAAGGTACGTGAAGCTTTTAAGGAACCACTACTCAGCCCTCTGTCAGAATTGCCTAATGATCTCATTGCTTCAACCACAGCTTCTATTACTTGGTCTGGTTTATGAAGTGTAGTTGCTGCATTATCTAAATAGATCATGGCTTAATTACTTTTGATGCACTACTAATTTTTTCAACAATAGTGTACATATTAGAAACTGAACCTACGGCTAATTTTTCTTTTGCTTCGAAAAAATCCAAACAAGTTCCGCAAGTTATAACTTCTACACCTTGGGCTTCAAGATTTTTAATGTCTTGTAAGACAGCTGAATTATTCAAAGTCAGTTTCGCCCCAGTATTATAAAAGATAATAGCTTTAGGCAATTCTTCTAATTGAGAAAGAGTATATATAAAGCTCTTCATAAGTATTTCACCTAAGGTATCATCTCCATTTCCCATAGTTTCACTTTCTATAGCTACTACAGTATCTCCTAGTGCATCAGGTATGCAAACCTGATCTTTTGGTTCTAATTCGATTTTTTCAGAATTTGACACTTCTCCACGAATAACAAATTCTTTTTCTTTTATTTTTTCACTTACAGGTTTTATATTTTTACTAGAAAGTGCTTTCATTACATTTTGCACAGCAGTTTGATTATCAACATGAACCTCTATAGTACTTCCATTTTCCATATCTTTTAGAGCTTTAATCGTTTTTACTACAGGTACTGGACATGCATCTCCTATAGCGTTTACTACAACATTTTTCATTATTTTCCTCCTTATATCTTGGTGTAAAACAGTAATTACATGGTATTTTTTTCCTATAACATCAATTTTAATCTATTTTTTCTTTATTTTCAAATATCTTAAAACTAAAAAAGTCAATCAATGCTTTAATAAATTTACTATTATTCTCTCCATCTTTATAATCTACTGGTACATCTATTTTTTTAATACTTAAATTATTATCATTGATTAAGCTTAACAATTCTTCTATAAAAATTCCTCGAGAATTAATAATACTACAAGTAGGACTTTCATTTACTCCTATAAGTCCTATGATTTCATATTTATTTTTTACATACTCTTTCATTATCTCTATAGTATCTATGCTAATATTTTTGCAAATTTGTCTATATTCTTTTGTATCATACTCCTCTTTCGTCATGGGTTCTCTACTAATGCCCAGGTACCTAAACTCTGGACATGGAAGTTGATGGATACCTATTCCATTTTTCATAATTAATTCAATTATTTCAGTATAGGCACCCCTTGCTCTAGCAAGGGGACATACTACTGTATTTTGATTTAATATACAGTGAGAAACAAATATAATTCTTTTACTCCTATGCATCTCTATTTCCTTTAGTATATTTTCTAGGAAGCCTTGTGATTAAGAATGCTACTATTAATGAGCTTGCTATTTTGTCAACAAAATTACTAGTTATTCTAGGAATAAAGGCTGCCGTAAACATTTTTTGCCCAGACTGTCTTAACCATGTAAAAACAATATCATTAAAGTCACCAGTTATGCCTCCGTATACATATGTAGCTATAGGTGTTCCTATTAATGGGGCAACCACAGACAGTATCAATCCTGTAATTACTGCAGTCTTATAGTTGAATTTCCATTTTTTAGCAATAAGTCCTACTACAATACCTATAGCAATATTTACAAGTGCAAAAGGTATTGTTTTAGGATTTGTAATTATTCCTTGTATTACATTTGTAAGTCCACCTGTTACAGCTCCATAGAAAGGTCCATATAATGCTGCTACAAATATTGTGCCTACTGTATCTAAAAATAATAAAGGAACATTTAGCATGTCTATTACCGTTCCGAGTACAATATTCATTGCAATAGCTAATCCTGAAAAAATCATAGTATAAGTTTTTATGTTGTTCATATTTTACCTCCTAATAATAAAATTTCATATGTGATTCTATATTAGAATTAAAATATTGTACAATAAAAAAAACTTATGCAATTACAAATTATTATAAGTATTATCTATACTATCTAGTTAGTAATCCTGGAGATAATTATTTCATCCATTGTCTTAAAACTAATCAAGAAATCCAAATCATTAACCTATAAGTTACAAGCATAAATTCTTGAACTATCTCCCCATGGATGGTATCCTTCACCAATATAATTAAACCCGAATTTTTCATAATATCCTATGTGGTCTGTACATAAATATAAGGTTGTAAAATTTCCAACTTTAGTATCTTCTTTTGCCTTTTCTAATAATATAGACCCATAATTATTTCCTCTATATCCTTCTTCAATATATAATGCACAAAACCAAGGGTATAAATCCATACGACTAATAAAATCATTTGTTACCAATCCTGCACATCCAATTATTTTGTTCTTATCTAACAATAGATACCATTGAGGTAATGAATCACTAGTATGAATACAATTATTTATGCAGTCTTCATATACTTTCATACTGTCTTCACTAGCCCATTTACTTTGAATGTATTTAATTCCTTCATCTTTATATTCTGGTTGTTTTTTTATAGATATAACTTCCATTTTAATAGCTCCTTGATTTTATTTAATTATTTAAATTCTTCTATTTGTTCAATAGCTGTTGTAATTGATGGTATTACTTGTTTTTTTCTTGAAAGTATGCCTTGTCCATGAAAACTTCCATTGCCAGTTGATTCCCCAAGAGCTTTTCCTATTATATCTTTATATTCTCCAACCACTATCATTTCAGAAGATTCATTAAATATATCTGTAAGCATTAGTATAAAATTGAGGTACCTTTCCTCTTTTCTTTTTTTCTCCATTAGTTCTAATAAATCATCTTTCATCTCTGTTAAACTTTCAGGATCCATGGTGTAAACTTGTGATATACCTATTGTTTCCTCATTGATAGTAAATATTTTGAAATCCTCTTCTAGTAGTTCTTCCGGTGTTTTACCAACAAGAGATGTCCCTTCTTTAAACATTTCCATTGCAAACTTATCTACCTCTATGTCAGCTATTTTTTCCAGTCTTTTCAGTATTATTTTATCTGTTTTTGTAGCAGTTGGTGATTTGAAAAGAAGTGTATCTGATATTATTGCTGCTGAAAGTATTCCTGCTATCTTTTTAGATGGTCTTCTACCATTTTCAAAAAACATTGAAGCTACTATAGTCGCTGTACTACCTACAGGTTCATTTCTAAAATATATAGGTGTCCCTGTAAATACATCTGCTACTCTGTGATGGTCTATTATTTCAAGTATTTTGGCATCTTCAAGTCCATCTATCGATTGTCTTCTTTCGTTGTGATCTACCAATATAACCTTTTTCTTTTTGCTTGATATTAAGTGATACCTTGATATTAAACCAACTACATTGTTATTTAAGTCTACTACAGGGTATGACCGGTACCTAGTTTGACTCATCTTTGCCTTTACGTCTTCTACGAGGTCGTCAAGGTCAAAATTTATTATATTTTTCCTTGTCATTACGTAAGATACTGGAACCGATTGTATTATTAATCTTGAAGTAGTAAATGTTTCATGAGGAGTAGTGATTAAAGATACATCCTTTTCTTTTGCTTTTTTAATTATATTTTCAGATATTTCCCCACCACCGGTAACAATCATTAGTGATATTTCATTATCTAATGCAAAACTTTGAGCATCTTCCCTATCTCCACATATAACTATATCATCTGATTCAATATATTTTCCCATTGTTTCTGTTTTCATAGAAAGAACTAGAAGTTTTCCTCTAAACTCCAATTTAGATTTAGATATATATACAGGATTTCCAGAAAGTATATCAATTATATTATCAATTTGTGTATTGGATTTATGAATTATTCTATTGTCCCATACATCCATATAAGAACTGAGTATGTCTGATACTGTGACTATTCCAGATAGCTTTTCATTTTCATCTACTACAGCAATACTATTGAGATTGTTAGATTTCATTAATTCTAAAGCCATTCCCAGTGATATGTCTCCAGTGATAGGAGCTATCTTATCAAAATCTAAATCAGAGACATTTAACCGTAATGTTTCTAAAAATACTGGTTCTTTTACATCAAAATAATCGAGAATAAATTTAGTTTCCCTGTTTATATCTCCAAGTCTAACAGGAATAGCAATTTCTTCTCCAAAACTGTTTTTATATTCTGCATATGCTATAGCAGAACATATTGAATCTGAATCTGGATTTTTATGACCTGTTATGTAAATTTTTTCTCTCATAATATCACCTTTTCCTTTGTTTGCTTCTTATTATTACTATTAATTAAATAAACAGCATTAACCAAAATATCCCCATACCTGCTGCAATAGTAAGTAAAAGATTTTTAGTTTTCCAAGCTATTAATATTGCTATAAGACCGGCAATTAAGCGAGGGTTTTGTGGAGAAATCCATATAACTTCATTCTTGATTACAATTGCTGGAAATATTAAAGCTGATAATACTGCAGGAGGTACATATCTCATAGCTTTTCTAATCCAATTAGGAAGTTCAAATCTTCCATATAAAAATATAAAGGAAAATCTAAATAAAAATGTTCCTATCCCTATAATTATTATAGTTAAAATAAGTTGAGTATTATTCATTTTCAGATACCTCACTTTTCTTTGATAGTATCCTTTCGCTAACTGCTCCAGCTGTAATTCCTATAATCGCTGCCAATACCAACCCTATATTCATCGGAAGTTGGGAAGCTAGTACAGCTACTATTCCACTTGTAATTATAGCTATAACTCCAGGCCACCCTGCTACTCCTTTTAATAATACAGCAATAAAAGTAAGAGGAATACCAAAATCTAACCCTAATTCCGGTGGAATGATGGAACCCATCAAATATCCAACAACAGTACTTATTTGCCATATAATCCATATGCTAATAGAAGCACCGAAAAAGAAACTTTTGGTATCCTCTTCAGGGTTATTCATGAAATGCACAGAAGACATAGCATAGCTCTGGTCTGTCATACTGTAAGCTAGTAATGCTTTCCATTTTGTATTTACTTTTTGTATATGAGGGGCTATAGATAAACTGTATAGCATCATCCTAAGGTTAATTATTAAAGCAGTATAAATTATTACAAGCATATTAGCATTTATACTTATCAACTGCAGTGATGCTAATTGAGCAGCACCAGCAAATATTCCTATACTCATTAGCATGGTCATTCCTATAGATAATCCTGTATTAGCAGCTGAAATACCGCTTATTAAACCAAAAGGTATTACTCCCAGCATTAAAGGTGTTACAGCTTTTACACCTCTTAACAAACTTTCTTTATTAATCATTATTACTGTCCTTCTCTTTCATTTATTCTAATCTATCAAGATTTCTCTATTATTTATGTCTAAAATTGAAATACTGTACGTTCCACCTAAGTTGTTTTCAACTAACTCAGCAAGTTCATTTAATGCCTTATCTAAATCATCACTTCGATTTTCATCTACTGACTCTATGCATAAAAATGCATTTTTAGTATCCTCTGTTAGCATTGTTCTCACAGCTTCACGCCAATTCCAACACCTGCATACAGCACCTTTGTCATCTTTATAAATTATTTCTCCTTCGTAAGGAGGCGCACTTTTTTCCGAGCCCAATGTAATAAAATTTTCCTCTCCTTCAGCTTTTGTTAATCTTAAATCTCCAGCAAAAGTATCTATATCTTCTCCCCCGCAAGGAAGTGCATATTTAAGGGAAATGGAATTATATATATCAACAAGAGGATTTATAGTACCAATACTATTTCCTTTATCTACACGTTTCATTAAAGCTTCTATGGATGACCTTGCACCCTTCTTTGTTTTGAACTTTTTAAAAGCATCCCTCCATACCTTTATAACTTCATTGCTGCTGAAATTATCATTTGATAGATACTTAAGAGCTTCTTTCTGATTTTTTATAATTAACTCCTCATACTGTTTCACGTTTTTTACAGTATTGTCTATTCCTTTGAATACTACAATCCCTATTTTTGCTTTTGGAAATAATTCCCAAAAATCTTCTTCTATAATAAATTTTTTCATATATCTCTGCCTCCAAAAAATTTTAATAGTAATTATTATATTCTAAATTATATTATAATTCAAAATTTTTTTAAATAAACAATTATTGATATTAAAAAATGCTGAAATCACTTAATCAATATTAAAAGTAATTTCAGCATTTAAATTTGATATATAAATTATCTGGCTCTAGCCATCATTCTTGTAATACTTCCACCATTCTTAAGATTAGTAAACCCATATTCTCTTAGGATGTTTACAGCATAAGCGCTTCTAGCCCCGGATGTACAGTACAGAATTATTTCTCTATCTTTACTACCAAGTTCTTCTACTTTATCTTCTATCTCATCAAGTGGTATATTTACAGCATCTGGATAAGCACCATACTGAAACTCTCCAGGTGTTCTTACATCTACGTACAATGGTTCGTTAGTGTCTTTTTTTATTTCTTCTTTTGTGTTATTGTTATCTTCACTTTCGATTTTCTCGCCAATTTTTTTAGGTTGTGGATCAGGTAATTCTAATAAAAAGCTCTTAGGAGTTACCGCTCTTACATAACCAGCAAGACTTAAAAATCCACCACTTACATTTAGGACATTCTCAAACCCAGCTCCAACTAGGGTTCTAAGTGCTTGATGTCCTTTCTTTCCAGTTTGGTCGTACACTAATATTTGTTTGTCTCTAGGAAGAGAATTTAATTTAGAATTTAGAATTTCTAATGGTATATTTACTGCTCCTTCTACATGAGATTTCTTAAATGAAAATACATCTCTTACGTCAATCCACATAGCTTCTTTATTCTCTAAATACTTATCTAACTCTGAAACTGTCAGCGAAGGAGAAAATCCTGAAATTCTATTTTCAGCAACATAAGCCGCCATATTCATTCCATCATTTGCATTACCAAGAGGTGGAGAATATGCAAAATCTATGTCTGCAAGATCAGAAACTGTTAGTTCTCCTGCAACTGCAGTTGCAATTACGTCTAATCTTCTATCAGCTCCGTCATAACCTGCTGTTTGTCCACCCATCACTACTCCAGTGTCTCTATCATATACTAAAAGTATAGATACCATTTCAGCCCCTGGATAGTAAGATGTATGGTTTTCCTTATGGACTACAATAGCATCTGCATTAAAGCCTGCATCTCTTGCAGCTTTTAAAGATAGTCCTGTAGTCCCAGCTACAGCTTCAAACACTCTAACTATTGAAGTTCCAATTGAACCTTTATATTCATGTCTTTTACCCATTGCATTTGATGCCGCTATTCTTCCTTGTCTATTAGCTGGTCCAGCAAGAGGAATTCGAACTTTTTTCCCATGTACCCTGTGCTCTAACTCTACCATATCGCCAGCTGCATATATGCTATCGTCATTAGTTTTCAATGTAGTGTCTACTAATAATCCACCGGCTTCACCAATTTCTAAGCCTGACTCTTGTGCAAGCTTAAGTGTAGGTCTTACACCAATAGAAAGAAGAGTCATGTCAGCATCTATTTTACTACCATCTCTTAGAGTAACACTGTTGCTTCCAATATCTGAAACTGCTTTATTAGTCAATACATCTACACCATAAGCCATCATTTCTTCTTGGATAAATCCGGCTATTTCAGATTCCATTATAGCCATAACATGAGGCATCATTTCAACTACTGAAACTTTCATTCCTCTTTTTACAAGTGCTTCTGCCATTTCTAGACCAATAAAACCTCCACCAACAACTACTGCTGTTTTAGGTTCTTTGTCTTCAATAAAAGAATTTATTTTGTCCATATCTCCAAGAGTCCAAAGTTGAAATACGTGACCTTGATCTGCTCCTGGTATAGGTGGAGCGATTGGTTTTCCACCTTGTGCTAATATCAGCTTTGTATATTCATAGCTTCTCTCTTCACCTGTATTTGAATCAACAGCATGCACAATCTTATTATCTCTATCAATCTTTGTAGCTGAAGTATTTACATGAACTGTAGTTTGATACTGGTCATTAAAACTTTCAGGACTTTGCAATATAAGTTTTGATCTACTCTCAATGTCCCCACCTATATAGTAAGGTAATCCACAGTTAGCGAATGATATATCTGGTCCTGCTTCTAGTATTGTGATTTCCGCCTCAGTTGAAAGTCTTCTTGCTTTTGCTGCTGCTGTAGCACCTGATGCTACACCACCGATTATAACGATTTTTTCCATATTTATTTCCTCCAAGTATTATTTGTTTTACTAATTATATGTATTTATTATGTATGTTTTTATTTGGTGAGGATTTATAGTTAATACTATACCCCCCGGAGGTATATTATATAGATGTTTTTCTTCCTTGTCAAGATTTTAATTATTATTAAATAATTCACTTTTCATATTAAAAAATTCAAACCACCATGAATTTCTATATATTCCATAATGGTTCGAATTTTTAATTATATGAAATTGCCAGCTGTAGGTTTTTATCTTTTCTGGATTTCTACTATATTTTTAAGTGAATTAGGTATATTTGATAATTCCTTCGTTAAAAATTTAGGAAAGACTGTAAAATCAGCAAGTTTTTCGATTGGAAGCCAATACAATTTTTCCTTTATACCTTTCTCAGTAAATGAGTTGCATTTAATTTTTTCAATATTTTCTGGAATCTTCATTAAGTAATACATTGATATTTCATGAAAATGTTCGTTGCTATCTTGTTCATTAAAAAATTGTTCATGAAAAAAAACAGGTCTATCTATCTCTACTCTTAGACCTAATTCTTCCTCTACTTCTCTAATAACAGCTTCTTCGCAAGTTTCATCAAATTTCACTCTGCCACCGACACTGTAATAATAAGACGATTTATTGTTTTTAACAACCAAAATTTTACCATCTTTAATTATAATGGCTCCAACCCTATAATTAAATCTACCCTTTTGGGTACTAAACGTTAAATCCAATATTCTCCTCCTTTGAAATCACTATTTATTTGTTCAATTAATATTTAATCCCATAAAAAATATGCCCATTCCAAATCTAATTTATCTATATTTTCCTGCCAGTACATTAAGTTGTTATAATAATAATTTATACTTTTCTTCTTAATACTTTAGCATATGGATGACTTTTATCCTTATCTTCAACAACAAAAATGAAATTATCTTTTATCATCTTCTCAATGCGTAAAGCATACCAGCTGTCACCAACACCTATTCCATGATCTCCTATTAATTTACCTATAAATCTCGCCATTATGAATTCACTCTCTGGTATGTTGTTAGTTATGATAGAATCATAAAAGTTTTCCGGTACTGAAATTAATCGTCCGTTTAAATTTGTTCTTAAAGGTGAATTTTCTTGAATTAAAGTTCTCCATAGGTCACTGATAACCTTCTTATCTAACAAGGAAAACTTTCTTTCTAAAGGAAGAAACTCATAAAATTTACCTGCTGAAACTTCTCCCCAGCTGCTGTAGTAAACAGTTTCTTTCTCTGATATTATTTTGTATTCCGGTAACTCAACAACTCTAATATCGCAATCAATATTTTTTAAAATGTAACAAACATAATAAAATCCACAAGTGGAATAAGGTGCATTACTTTTCCATATCCTAATAGTTTTTCCATTACTTGCTGCCTTTTTTAGTTTTATAAGATCTTGTCTCTGTCTTTCGAAAAAATCTTCTGTTTTACTATCATCAAAAGAATATATTCCCCATAATTTTCTGAAAACATCCTTTCGTTCTTTTCCGTCAATTTCACCGGATATATCTCCTATATCAAGATTGAAACCTATATTTACAACCTCTGATGAACTACCTCCGATTGCTTTTCCCTCAAATAATTTCTGCAGTTCAGCTTTCTTTGGTTTTTTACCTATGTATCCAACAGTTCCTGAAAGCATATTTTTCATATCATAATTTTTCGCTGCTTTCATTGAACCTTTTTCACTATCACTAAATACAACTTCCAGCATCATTCTTCTCCTATTTAAATTTTTATATTTAATTATCATAATATAGTATTGTTTATTACACATACTACTATTATAGCAAAATGTACAAGCTCTTACACAAAATAATTATAATTAACTCGTAATTAAAAATAATACTTATTACTAAATTTTTACAAATACAAATTAGGAAAATGGGTTATATGGAACTTTTATAATTAAATTACGTCTAATATTATAAAAGTAGCTTAAATAATAAAATTGAAGTTTTATAGATAATCTCAAAAGGAGGCCAAAATGAAAATTAAATTAATCATAGTATTATTAATATCATTAATGCTTTTAACAGCATGTTTTAATATTGAAAACGAATCTGATGAGGGTCAATTGCCTGCAGATTCAGGTTCCGAGCTAGTCACTTACAGTGTAGCTGGTCGTGTCACAAACATTACAAACAATGAATCTGAAGATAAAATAACCATTTTAGTTGAAAGCGAATCAGAAAATAATGGTGCGGAGTATGATAAAGCTTCTGTCACAGTTACAGATGAAACTATTATATACGGAATTGATGGAAATGAAACCAATAATATTGAATTAGGTCAATATGTAAGAGTTTTCTTTGAAGGTGAAGTCATGGAATCCTATCCTGTGCAAGCAACTGCAAAACAGGTGAATATAGTACCTGATGAATCTTTAGAATTTAATGATGACCCGGCTGAGTAATAATCTAGTGAATTAAACATAAAAAATGACTGATTTTTTCAAAAAAATTCAGTCATTTTTTATGTTTCTTATTCTTTTTAGTATTAAGTGCTGCACCAACGGCGAGTCCAAGAGCTATTCCAATTCCCAAATTATCAAAGGCAGCTCCAATGGCAACTCCAAGAGCTATACCTACTGCAATATAAGGCACGTCCTTGTTCTTATTTTTATTGGTCAACTAAATTCCTCCTTCAAATATCTTAAATATATAATAATCATACATAAATTAAAATCTTTATTAAAGAAAAAGCCAGTACTTGTGATATTAAATCACTGTGTCTGGCTTTAATAAATTCTAGTCTAAAGTTTTATTGTATTTTATAATTTATCTATTTTACTAAGCACTTCTTTAAAGTCAGGTATTTCTGGTATCTCATAAGTCTCTACCCATTCAATTTTTCCTTTTTCGTCTATCAGTATATTTGCTCTTCCTGAAGCATTCAATTTTTCTAAAAATACACCATAAGCTTTTGCTACTTCTCCTAAAGGATTATAATCAGACAACATTTGTAATTTTTTAATGTTTATGACTTTCGCCCAGGCTGATTTAGAGAAAGGTTGATCAACATTAATTCCTAATGGAACTATATTCTTTTCTATGAATCCATCATAGTTGAGCTCTAAGGCTCTCATATGGTCCAGTCAACCAGCCGTCCATGCTAAAGGATGAAAAGATAGTAATACCTTTTTCCCTTCAAAATCCTTTAAACTTACTTCTTTGCCATTTTGATCCTTTAATTTGAAATCAAAAGCTTCTTGTCCTACTTTAATAGCATCATTCATATTATTTCTCCTCTCTTTATTCATATCATTTTTAATCTTTCAACTTTTATCGTTTTGAGAAGTTATTTTTTCAAAACTCAAGTTTATTTTCTCTTGTTAACATTATTACCCGAAGCCAGGTTTATTATACAATTTATAAAATTAAAATTAGATCCACCCATTAATTACATATCACATATTGATTTTAGTTTAATTGATTAAAATAAAACTATATGCTATTATAATTTGAACAATAACATTCTAATTGGAGAGATAGAGATGATTGAAGTATACGAAAACATTTATCTGGAAGAAATTTCCCTACCAAATAATCCTTTAAAATATTTGAACTTTTATGTGATTAAAGGTAAAGAAAAGTCCATGATTATAGATACAGGCTTTAACCATAAAGATATTAAAGAAAAAATAATGCAAGTTTTTAAAAAACTAAATTTAGTTCCTAAAAAAACCATCCTTTTTTTAACTCATCTTCACTCAGACCATACGGGATTAGCATCATATTTTGAAAATTTAGGTCTATCTATTTATATTAGTAAAGTTGATGGTGAAATATTAAATAGCAGTAAGAGTATATCTGAGCCTTTCTGGGAGAATTTAAGTAAAACTGAAATTCTACAAGGATTAAAGGAAGATAATCTTGATATCAAACAACATCCTGGATTTAAATATCGCACAAAATCTAAAATCAAATATATTCCTGCCATTCCAGGAAAATATCTCGAAATTGATAAGTACAAGTTTAAAATTATAGATTTAAAAGGACATACTCCTGGCATGGTTGGTCTTTATGAGGAAGAACATAAAATATTATTTTGTGGAGATCATATACTTGGAAAAATAACTCCAAATATTACATATTGGGGAGCTAAGCATGGAGATATGTTGGGAAAATATTTTGAAAGTTTAGACCTTGTTTATAATATGGATATTGAATATTTGTTTTCATCCCACCGATTTTTAATAGATGATCATAAAAAAAGGATAAAAGAACTGTATGGACACCACAGGGATAGACTAGATGAGGTCAGGAATGCTTTACAAAAACTAGGAAGAGCCACTGTAAGAACAGTAGCTCAAAATATGCATTGGGACATAAAAAGTAAAAATTGGGATGATTTTCCAAAACCCCAAAAATGGTTTGCAGTTGGTGAGGCACATGCTCACCTAGAACACCTTAGAGCTTTAAAGGAAATAAATGTAGAAGAACAAAATGGTGTGCTCTACTATACTTATATACCTAAATAACTCTAAAAATACATCTAATATTGATAATTAAATCTGGACAGACCCGAATTATTTGATTTGCTTTTCAAAATCCGCGTTTGTTATCCATTTTTTTAATCCCTGTTATCTTTTTCTTAAATTCCCAGCATAGAATCTAATTTACCCTCTTTATCAAGCTTGTTCATTTCATCGAAACCCCCGATGAACTCTTCTCCAATAAAAATTTGAGGAACAGTATCACTTCCGGTTTTTTTCTTAATTTTCTCATAAAGTTCCTTATTTTTATTTACATCTATATTTTTGTAAGAAACTTCTTTTTTAGATAACATTCTCAACGCTCTTATGCAATATGGACAAAATTTAGTTGTATATATTGTTACTTCTTTCATTCAACTCACCTTCCTATTTTCTTATTAATTTAAAAGTTCATTAGTAAATATTCTTATATTGTTATCGTAATACTAGTATGGTGATTTCAATAGATTCAAACTGTAATTCCACTACAAAATCTCTTTATTAAAATGTCCTCTTGTATCCGTTTCCTGATTAAAGACGGTTTTATCCATTGTCCCATCTAAAATGCTTGAAGCCTTATTAATAATCTCCTCAACCTGGGCTTTTGACTCAACTGTAAAATTTAATCTAAATGCCTCGATTCCTTTTATATTTTGAAGATCATCTAAAAGATTAAGTGTCTTCCCATTAAGTATAGTCGTTGTACAATCATCATGAGTAATGATAGGAAAGGTTCCATACTTATCCTTCAACTCATAGCTCTTGCTTTTGCAAATACCGCATTGATTCATTTTTTCTAGGGGACAATATTTTGTAAACATCAAAGGAGCCCTACCATATACAATCATTTCTAGTGAAGGATACCCTTCATTTTCTTTATAATAGGCATTAATTAAATCTTCAATTTGTCTCTTGTTCATTTCATATGATAAAGTTACTCTTTTTGCTCCTAATTTATACAATTGATGACAACTAGCAGAATTAACAACATTTAAAGAATAGTCCGTAACAAAAGGATTAGTTTTTCTGTAGTGATAAATACCACCATATCCTCCGATTAGTAGTGTACCTTCTTTTTCCTTATAGTCGTTCTGATTTCTTCTAATAATGTTTTTAAAATAGATTTCTTTAATTCCAAAGCTCATGCAAGCATCATACTGTTCTTTAGTCATAACAGAAGCTGTAAGATATGGTTTTACAGGACCAAAACTTATTTTTTCTTTTGCTTTCGTAGACTTTGTTCTTTTCTTTTTGCTGCTAAGCTTTAAGTTATATAAACCTTGTACAATATCTCTTCTTGCTTCATTTAATAGTTTCGCTGGAATAAATGCATTGCATTCCTCAAAATCTACATGATTAAGTTCGAATACAGTATCATTTAATCTTGAAAATTGTTTAATTACCAGCTCTTTTGTTGTAGGATTATTAATTGCTTCGTCTAGTATATTCTCACTCTCATATAAAAAATTAAAACCTAAACCTTCAGCATCAATTATTAGTTTTGAATTTGGATATGCATATACTCTAATGTTCAATTTAAACCGTCTAAACTCTTTTTCCAGTGATGACTCTAATTCTTTGTAGTATAAATAATTTTTAGTTATATATACTATGTCACCAATAGACAATCTTTCTTTTATTTTTATGTAGCAGAAGTCATCTGCTTTGTTGATTAAATTGCCCTCTTTGTCGTAAAGTTTTACAACAGTTAAATTAACATCTTCATCGTTATGACTTATTCTGATTATATCATTTTGATTTAAAGTACTTTTAAGTGTTATTTCATACATACCTTTAAAAATCCTGCTGATTCTCCCAACTTCATAACCAAAATTATTAGGCCTTAATATGTTTGTAATATCTTTCTTATCTTCATGAAACAGATATCCTTTAGTGTATGTTCTATTGAATGTTTTCTTTAAATCTTCTTTATCTTCTTCAGTTATAGTATTATCTAAGGCCATCCGATATTTTGATACTACATTAGCAACATAGGCAGGCTCTTTCATTCGTCCTTCTATTTTTAATGAATCCATTTCTCTTAAATCGTCTATATAATCAATTGTGTTTAGGTCCTTAGTAGATAGAATATAGTTTTTTCCTAAAGATGTATCTGTTGTTTTATCAATTAGTTCATACTCTTTACGACATGAACCAACACATCTCCCACGATTTCCGCTTCGATAACCTATTAATCCAGACATTAAACAATTTCCAGAATAAGATACACATAAAGCTCCGTGAACAAAAATTTCTAATGGTATTTCAGATTTTCTTTTTATCTCTTTTGCTTTTTCAATCTCAACTTCACGGGATAGAACAACTCTTTTAGCACCGAGTTCCTGAAATAATAAAATTCCGTCCAAATCGTCAATTCCCATTTGTGTTGAACAATGGGCTTCCATATCAATAAAGTTTTTTACAACATAGTCAAAAACAGCTAGGTCCTGGATGATAATTCCGTCAACACCGATATCATTTAATTCCTTCACCTGCTTTTTCATTTCTTCAACTTCGTTCTCGAAAACTATTGTGTTCATTGTAACATATATCTTTACATTTCTTAGGTGCGCATACATTAGAGCCTCTTTTAAAGATTCTAAATCAAAATTAGATGAGTACGCCCGCGCACCAAATTTTTGCATTCCTAAGTATATTGCATCACATCCATTAGAAATTGAAGCTTTTAAAGCTTCCATATTTCCTGCTGGAGCTAGTAATTCAGTCATTTTTTTCCTCCATATTACTTGTTATTCTTTTGGGAGTTCTTCAAACTTTGGCACTTTCTCAAGCTCAGTATCCCAGTTTGCTTTGCTTGCATAATAGATATGTCCTTGCGGCCTTATGTTTATATCACTGTCAATGCTTCCTGCAGGAACAACCAGTAATTTTCCATTCATTTGAATATTTGGCAAAGCCGATCCACAATTAGTACAAAAACTTTTTATATGCCCTTCTGATCGAAAATTAAATGTTTTAGATTTTTCTTGACCCGACAGCCACCTTAGTTTAGCTGTAGAGGAAAATAGATTGGCTGCATAGGCCGAACCTGTGTCTTTTCGACATCTCTCACAGTGGCAAAGATAAAAATTTTCAAAATCTCCTTCTATTTCGTAAGTAACTTCTCCACAAAGACATGATCCTAAATATTTCATAATCAACTCCCTCTCAATAACTTAATTAAAAAACTACTCTATCACTTTATATACTCGCTTATTTAAACATTTCAATATATCACTCAACTCACTAGGCAATCTATCCATCAATTTAGTATTATTCTAGAAAGTCATTTAAGATTCTTCTTTCGTCTGAATGACATTTTATCTCTTTTCCAAAAGCACAACCGTCTCCGTATGCGTTACCACATAATCTTTATATAAAATAGCAAATCATACTGTAACCGGGGTAAATACTTATTTCCTATCCCCCCAATATTAAATATTGATGGCAATCCAATCAGCTGTATCTTTTATAACTTTATCTGCAAATGCTTTATCCTTCTCAAGAATATTGAAAGTATGATTTGCATTATCAATGATTCTATACTCACTGATTTTTCCATTACAGGCACTCGCAATTTCTTTAGCGTGTATATATGGAACTAGTTCATCCTCTGTGCCTGAAACCGCCAGTATTGCTCCTTTGTATTTTGATAGACTGTCCATTGGATTTGAATCGCGAATATCATCAAACCATTTCTTAGACAAAATCAAATCATCGCGCCAAAACATTGGTATTTGGGCATATCCATTTCTAGCTGCTTCTTCATAAAATTCTTCAAACCAGCCTTCAAAAACTCCTGCTCCATTATGGCAAGCTCCAGACCAGCTCACTGCAGCTCTTATTTTCTCAGGATACTTCCCAATAAATTTTGCCATTACACGCGCCCCTTGGCTAAACCCTAAAATCCCGATTCTCGTTGAATCGATCTTATGGTAATCAAGAAGATATGAATATATCTTTTCAGTATCACTAACTTCTCCGTAAAATGTTAAATCCTGTTGTTTTGCCAGACTTTCACCACATCCTGCAAAGTCAAAGCGTATAGATGCTATTCCTCTATCTTTTAGGGATTCTGCAAGTTTAACAAATAGATTTCCTACTTCATCCTTAAAAGAACCCGTTCCGTGGCACAAAATGACCGCAGGAAAATTATCACCACTATTTGGATTGCTTACTATGGCAGGAATATCATAGAATTTATTTTTAATTGAAATTTTTTCTTCCATTTTATCCTTCCTTGTATATTATATTTGTCAGAGTCGTGGTACACTGACATCATTTTCTGTTATTCCCTCATACCACGTGGGATAATAGAACTGTGCAGTTGAGGGCGTCGTCTTCCTTCCTTGAGAGTAAGTCTCGCTTGAAAGAGTGACGCCTCAGCTTTACGGGCTGGATTCGAATAAGCTGGATGGGAAACGTGTCCCGTATATCCAACAAGGCAGGATTCCCGTAAATTCCTGAGGGGTACCTCCTGCAGCCAAATCAACCCAAAAAGGTGGTGTCAAGTTATGTATTACATCGGTATCGATATCGCCAAGAAGTCCCATGAAGTCTGTTTTATGGACCAGAATGGCCAGATATTGGACGGCAATTCCTTCAAGATTCCAAACACCCTCTCGGGTGTCAACAAACTCCAGCAGATGCTCGACAGGTATGCCCTTACCCCTGAGAATGCCCAGGTTGGTATGGAGGCGACCGGCCACTACTGGCTCGTCCTCTACTCCTGGCTCTTCGAAAAAGGTTTCGACATCAAGGTCATCAACCCTATTGTCACCGATGCCCTGCGCCATATGCGGATCCGCAAGGTAAAGAACGACCGCGTGGATGCGGAAATCGTGGCCAAGGTTCTGATGCTTGGTGAGTATCAGGAAACAGCCATCGCCGACGGTGACATCCTTGCTCTGCGCCAGCTTTGCCGCTTTCGGCTCTGGCAGGTCCAAACAATGGGAGATCTCAAGCGCAAGGTCATTGCACTGTTGGACCAGGTCTTCCCCGAATATGCGGATTTGTTCAGCGACGTATTCGGAATGACCTCCAAAGAACTGCTGCTACAATATACGACTCCTGAGGAGATTGCGGCCGTTTCCGCCCGGAAACTGACCACTCTTCTGGGTAAGAGTTCCAAAGGCCACTTCGGTAAAGAAAAGGCACTGGAGATACAAGCTGCCGCGAAAGGATCCCTGGGGATTACTGTCGCGACGGATGCCTTTGCCTTCCAGATCCGCCAGATGGTCGAACAGCTGGAGTTCGTGGAAGAGCAGATCACCCTTTTGGATCAGCAGATCGAGTCCTATATGGCTAAGCTCGAATCGCCAATTACAACGATTCCAGGTGTAGGACCTGTCTACGGGGCTGTTATTCTCTCTGAACTCGGTGACATCCACCGATTCCCCAGTGCCAAACAGATTGTCTCCTATGCAGGGATCGACGCTCAAGTGAATGAGTCCGGTGATTTCAAAGGGACAGAGGCTCATATGTCCAAGAGGGGATCACCCTATCTACGCCGGGCCATCTGGGGTGCTGCCTTTGTCGCGTCTTGGGCGGACCCGCAACTAAAGGAGTACTACCAGAGTCTTCGGGCACGGGGTAAGCCACACAGGGTAGCGGTAGGCGCAGTAGCAAGAAAGCTATGCTATCTCATCTTTGCAATCTTAAGCGAAAACCGTGCCTACGAAGTAAGAGCCAGACTATGAGTGCAATCGAACTGAACTAGTGTTCCGAGCATTCCCAGAATGCTCTATTTGTCTTGCTTGTTTATACTATTTCTTCAGCTGTTTTTTTCGGCAGATCAGCTTATTTGGTGTTGACATTTTATAGCTGGTCTTTCAGTAATAATTAATCTTTACTTCCTATTTATCTATCCTTATTCCTTAACTAAAGCTCTTTCCACTAACTTATCCATCTCATCTTTCTATCAAAATGTGATGGACCGTTGTTTCAGAACCTGAGATCATTTCTTATTTGTTCTTTCCACTTGTTAATATTCTCGATTGCATTTTGCTCTCCACCTAAATATATATCTTCAATCGTCATAGACCAAAGTCTTAGTTCTCGCTTTCTTTCTTCGTTTAGTATGGGGTTTGTTATTTTACCTACTGATTTTACTATTTCGCGATTCTTCTTAAGAATATATGGTGTATCCCAATTATTATCATAAGCATCAATAAATAGATTCACTAAATGCTTATATCCTTCTTTTGTATAATTAGAAGGATGTTGTATCATATAGCATGAAACAAGCCAAAAATGCAGTTCATACAGTTTGGGATCATTATGTTCCCAAACTAGGGGGAATCCGAATAGCTCATAGCATGAATATCCATGTGTCTCTCTGGCTCCACATTCTATACACCTACCAGATTTCATAACTGTATTATTATCAACCATTTATCATCAAACTCCTTTAGTAAAACTTAATCAGTTGTTAGTTTACCCTATGACGCAACGTAAATGTCAACTCCTTATTACCCTTATCCTATGCCTAACTTCCTGAGTTCGATGATTTTCTCTTTTTGCTCATTGGTCATTTGCATTACCTCCAATCCTTTGATTGGTATCTAGTAATGCGATAAAAACTTTGAGAAGTCAAGTTAAAACTTGTACTTCAGCATCTTAATCCGTATCTACAACTTGCAAAAATGCTTCAACAATATCAGGATCAAATTTTATGCTGGCATTGTCTTTGATTTCAATGATTGTATCTGTTTTACTCATTTTTGCATTACTGAGTGGATTCCGTCTAAAATCATACGCCTCAGCAACTGCGATGATTCTACCTAACAAAGAAATTTCTTCACCCTTCAACCCTTTAGGATAACCTGTCCCATCCCAATGTTCGTGATGATCCAACGATCCTTTAGCAATGTCCAATGTGTGGTCAAAGAGTCCAAGTATCCTATAGCCCACAATTGTATGCCTTTTCATTTCTATTTTTTCCTCTTCGTTTAGCTCTCCTATTTTACTCAGTATTTCATCATCTAAAACAATTTTACCAATATCATGATAATAACCCGCATCTTCCATTCTGCGTATATCTTCGCTAGGCAATTGAAGTTGAGTAGCAATCTTCACACACAATTCACTTACATTTTTAGAGTGAACTTTTTCTCTCTCAGATCTCATGTGTAGCGTCTGTATAATTTTCTGAAATTGCTCAATACTATTCCCTTTTTGCTTTAGGCTCTTATTTTGGTACATCTCTTCTTCGGCTTCTTTAAGTACTTCTTTTAAATCTTCCCTGATGTGCACTTTAGTAGCAGTGCCTAATGAGATACTTCCTTTAATAGCTTGATATTCTTCTTGATTAACTTCACTGTGTATACGTTTAGTAAGACTCTTTACATCTTCAGCATTTGTATTGGGAAGAAGAATCGCAAACTCATCTCCTCCAACTCTCGCAATGATGTCGTCTGCCCGACAGCTCCTAACTATCGCTTGGCTAATTTTCTTTAGAAGAATATCACCAGCTTCATGGCCAAAAATATCGTTGGTTAACTTCAGACCATTTACATCTCCCACTATAACACTGAAGGGGAGATTTCTTTCAACATCCAGACGATTCAGTTCTTCATACATATAAGTCTGATTGTACAAACCAGTTACTGGATCATGATAAGAAAGATACTTAATTCGTTCTTCATTCTCTTTTCTATCCGTTATATCCATAAAGGTAATTACTGCACCTTTAATCCTACCCTTTATTATTTGAGGTTTTAAACGATATTCCACTAAGAAGCTTTCCCCATCAGCTTTCCAGAACACTTCTTGATCTGAGGTGGACTCTCTTCCTTCTTTAACCGCTATACAAATAGGACATTTTTCTACTGAATATTCTTTACCATCTTTATAAGAATGATGAATCAAAGTATGCATATTTTTGCCAATCAAATCATTTTCACTTTCATAGCCCAACATTTCAACACAACTCTTATTTGAAAACGTACACTTCCCCATCATGTCTATACCGTAGATAGCTTCTGCTGTTGCATCCAAGACACTTCTAAGCTTTTCTTCAGTTTTCACGTAACTACTAAGATTAAATAATAATACTATCCCAAAAATCAAGAAGAAAACTGTTGATGCCAAAGCGCCTATGAACACTCGTGTGTCTTGAGAACCAGAAACTCCAAGTACATGTACTGCTATCATAACCGGAATCAACAGCAAAATAGGTATTATAATTCCTAAAAGTTTTTTACTTTTCATCCATTACCTTCCTCGTCAATTATTTAAAGGAATGCCCTTTGACGGACATTCCTAATAAGTTTTATATCTAGTTACCCATTATAGCCAGTCAAAAATTCAATCGCCTTATTTTGAGGTAAAGGCTTACTTAGAAGATATCCCTGAATAATGTCACAACCATGTTCTTTGAGGTATTCTTTTTGTCTCATTTCCTCTACGCCTTCTGCTATTACTGTTAAACCTATCTTATGGGACATTGAAATTATATTCGTAGTAATTAAATCATCTTCATTCTTATAACTAATTTTATTAATAAAATATTTGTCTATCTTCACTGCATCAATGTTTAATTCGCGAAGTCTAGAAAATGATGAAAAGCCTGTACCAAAATCATCTAATGAGATTGATATCCCCATTTTTTTGATTTCCTCCAACTTTTCATTAATTATATCAAATTCATCAATTAATACAGACTCAGTAATCTCAAATTCCAAAAAAAGATTGTTCTTATCTATTCGTTTTATGTAATGTCTAACACTTTCTAGAAATTCCTCTCTTAGCAGCTGAATACCTGATATATTAACTGCGATGCCAACATCCTCATAACCCTGTTTTCTCAAGTGATTCATAAACTCAATAGCTAACAACAAAATTTGATTTCCCAAATCGTAAATTAATAATTTTTCTTCTGCAATCGCAATAAATTCAAACGGTGATACTTGTCCTAATTCTTCTGTGTATAGTCTAGCTAACGCTTCAAACCCAATGATAGTATTTCTCTTTAAATCCAGTTTAGGTTGAAATTCCAGATAAAAAGAATCTGTATCTTCTCCGTCAATAACTGCTCTTAGGACTTTTGCAATTTTCTCCTGACGCAGTATCTTACTCTCCATTTCTTCATTGAAAAACCTAATCGGATTCTTAGTAGCTCTGTCAATTTGAGATAGTGTAAGTGACGCATCCTGTAAAACCCTATCCACTGAAGTATCTTTGTCTTTAATCTCTACAATTGCTATTTCAGCATTTACGTATTGATGCTCTGTTCCATTATTAAATGGATTTTCGAAAATACTCTCAAGTTTCTGTGCCAAAGTAAGAAGCTCAGAGTGATCAACATAATCTTCCACAACCAGTATGAATCGATTCCCATCGAATCTGAAAAACATGTCACCAGGGCCTATAAGATTTCTTACTTTAAATGCAATCTGCTCTAATATCTTATTTCCATACAGAAATCCATAAGTCATATTAATTGTTTTGAAATTAGTACAATTAAGAAGCATTATCGCTTTTTTACTTTTCTCTAGATTATTGATAGTATCATCCAAATATTCGATTAAATATTCGCTATTTGGGAGTCCGGTAAGTTTATCATAATATGCGATTTTTATATTAGATTTATTTTTTCGATAGGCATAGTACAAAATACAACCAATCGTAGTTACAACAATAAAGAATATTAAAATACTATTTAGAACAATTTCTCTAATCTCACTATTTATTTTATCTGCTGGCCAAGCGATTGAAAGTGTTCCCAGTTTTTGATTGCCGGAAACAATAGATACACAGACTCTAAAAACTTCTTCATCGTCAATAACACTTCTCAAAACCTTTGTTTCATCATTTTCAATTTCTTTGCGAACTTCTTCACTTTCGATAGTATAACCAATATATTTGGGAAGACTACTCGCAACTATTTCATAATTTGAATTAATGAAGAATACATGTTTGACATCTCCCCTCTTGGAGATATCATCTATCAACTTTGTTATTTCAAAATTACCTATAAATTCATGGATATTTTCTGCAAGAACCCCTATCTGTACAAACCTACCGTTATCACTCTCTACATATCCAAATTTATAATACTCACCACTTTCACTATCAGGACGAATATCTTCAACCAACATCATTTCTTCACTTACCATGAAATCATATACGGGATGACCTTCATTAGCCTTCCAACCAATATATTCTTCCACAGTACTATAAATTACTTCTCCCTCATTATTATATAAATTAACCTGATCCACATTGAACTTCTGAGCAATTTCTTTTAAAGTTTCATTATTTTCTTTATCTTCAATGAGCATAATTGCTTGACTTGCTACCAGAATTTTCTCATCCAAAAGTTCCAAAATTATATCATAAGCTTCTCTTGAGTTTGCCAAACTATGGGAATAGCTCTCTGCAATATTCAAAGTTGTGCTCTCAAGAGTTGCATACCTTTCCTCAACACGATTTTTAGCTGTGTAATATGTTAAAGCTGCAAAACCTAGTGCTAGAATCAGAAAAGGCACTAAAAAGTATTTTATTTCAATTTTCTTCAATTTGTCTTTTCCCATAGAACACAACACTCCAATGACTTATATAGCATGTCTTAGTTTTTTGTACCTTTGTTGATTTGATGAAGTTTTTTCTATAGCTATTACTTTAATATCATTCGAATTTACATAATTCAAAAATAGAGTCCCTAGCAATAGACGTTCATTTACCGGTATCCTACGCCATTCATAACCTTTAAATAGATCTTTCAACAAAAATACTTCATCCGGACGCAATTCTTCTGTTTCTTGAATAGCTTTTTCTAATAATTCATTTGCATTTAACAAGCACAAGACCTCTCTTATTTGTTTACTTTTTTGTTAACAATATTGTCTAAAATATACCATGATATAACAAATTCCGTCAATAGTTTCAAGCAACTCTTTATATGCAAAAAGCCGACTCAGATTATTGATCCAAGTCAGCCAGGTAATCCTTTATTATTCCCCATTACACTCCAGCTCTGTTCCGTCCATAAAGCGGATGATGATTCTCCCTGTCTCATAGACTTTGATGTGGTCCAAGGTTCTTAAGATGAAGTTCGTATCGACTTCTTTAATGTGTTTTGCATCTTCTGTGATATCTGCAAACTGGACAGCTCTGTACTGTTCCAGTGGGTTTCCAAACTCTGCGGTGGTTTCCCATTTCTTTTTCAATTCTTCTCTGTTATCAAGGAGTGCATTCCAAGAAAGTATAAAGGCATCAATCAGAATAGTTTCATCTATGTGCCTGTTAGTGCAGCCCTGTACCCCTTTGACCTTATATCGTTCCTAGCATTGCCAGACCTTTCTGTAGCTGTTCTTTGACTTCCAGCCTTTTCTCGTGAAAGCTTGATTGCAGGTGCCGCAGACTACCTTCCCCGCAAAGAAGTTTCTTTCTGGATTGTGTGAGTATGAGTTGGTCCCATGTTCCTCGATGTAGTTGCTTCTTCTATCGTATTCCAGCTGGACCGCTTCCCAAATCAGCGGGTCAATAATGGCTTCATGGTTTTCTTCGATGTGGTACTGCTGAATGTTGCCTTCATTCTTTGCTCGCTTTTTAGTCAGGAAATCAACGGTGTAGCTCTTTTGCAAAATAGCATCGCCCTTGTACTTTTCATTCTGAAGCATGCTTTGAATCGTCTTTGCATGCCACTTGGTCGTTCCATTCCAGTTCTTCACTTCTTCTCTTTCAAGTATTCGCTTGATGTGGTCTACGGTCTTCCCTGAAAGGTACTCATCGTAGATCCTCTCTACAATTTTAGCCTGTTCTCGATTGATGATCAGCTTACCATTCTCATCAGTGTCATAGCCTAGAAAACGCTTTGTGCTCATCTTGAACTGTCCGTTTTCAAATCGCCTTCTTATACCCCAGTTAGAGTTCTCACTAATGGATCTGCTTTCATCCTGGGCAAGGGATGAGAGAATGGTGAGTATGACCTCTCCTTTGGCATCGAGTGTGTTTATTGCCTCCTTTTCAAATATGACCCCCACACCCAGTTCTTTCAGCTCTCTAACAAAGTTCAAGCAATCCAGGGTGTTCCTTGCGAATCGGCTGATGGACTTGGTAATGATCATGTCGATTTTTCCGTCTCTGCAATCTTTTATCATCCGGTTGAAGTTCTCACGCTTTTTTGTATTGGTGGCTGAAATCCCCTAATCGGCATAAATGCCGGCCATAGTATAAAGTGGGCTGTTGTTGATGTATTCCGTATAATATCTTACCTGATTCTCATAGCTTAATAGCTGTTCTTCGTTGTCTGTTGACACGCGGCAGTATGCTGCCATTCTTTGTAGTTGAGGCATCTGGTTTTTTCTGATTCCCCTGTCGTAGTCTGCCTTGCTGGTATAACTGTAATGCTTCTCGCCATCGATTATAACCTCCTCTATCACCTCTATTCCTGCTTATATTTATTTATCTTTCTTGACCTCTTGTTCGTTTTTTATGCCATCCTTCAAGGAGTTTTATAATGGTTTCCTCCATTTGTTTTGGTGTATATGACTTTGGAAAATACCTCTTTAGCTTATCTCCTGTAAGGGTTACCTTATCTAAATCTCCCTTCTTTTCTTCACTCATTATGGCACTCATAACTTCAAGGCTTAACTTCCCCTCATTACTAAATTTCTTTAATCTTTGTGCCTGTGAAAGTGAAGGTGTTGCCTGTTCCATATCCATAGCTTCAAGTAAGTCAATTTGATCCTCGTCTTTAAGAAAGGATAGTTCCACAGCAGGATTAAAGGCTATTTTCTTTTCATCTACCATTGAAAGTATTTCTGGAATAAGATGGGTAAGACGGATATAACGCTGTACCTGTCTACCACTATCTCCACCTTCCTTACCTACAATATCTGCTGTTTCTAACTTTCCGACAACTTGTCGGGAAGTTAAATCATTCCTAGCACCCTGATTTTTTATAGCATCTAATTTCATTTTATAAGCAAAGGCTCTTTCACTTGGTAAGATATTTTCTCTCTGCAAATTGCTGTCAACCATGATAATAATGGCGGCATCATCGTCAAGATTACGGACTATAACAGGCATTGTTTCAAGTTCTGCAAGCTCACAGGCTCTTTTTCTTCGGTGTCCTGCCACAAGTTCATAGCCACCTTCATCACGGGGTCTTGCAATGGCAGGAACTAGAACACCATATTGTTTAACACTTTCTGCTGTGTCAAACATAGCTTCATTGTCGATCACCTTAAATGGGTGGTCTTTAAAGGGATGTAATTCTGTTAAGGGGATCTCAATTATCTTTTCTCGGTTTTCATCAGCCCTACTTTCTTCTGTGGAAAACAAATCATCTACTGATGCCAGCTTTATGTTTTTGGCGGAGCTTTTCAATTTTTAACACCTCCTTTGTTAAATTTCCATACTCTTCTGCAACCTTTCCCTTTGGGTCATGGGCAAAAATACTTTTCCCCTCTGCACTGATTTCAGCGACTTTTACAGAACGGGGTATATCTGCTTTAAATACTTTAATACTGCCTTCATAAGTTTCCCTTACTAAGCTGCTAATGTCCTTTGCAAAATTAGTACGCCCATCTACCATAGTCAGTAAAATACCATCAATCTTTAGTTTAGGGTTTATCTGTCTGCGTACCTTCCCAATGGTCTGTAAAAGCTGTTCTAATCCCTTTGCAGGGAGATAATCAGCCTGTACAGGGATAATTACACTATCAGATGCTGCAAGGGCATTAATGGTTAGCATACCTAAAGAGGGTATACAGTCTAAAAGAATATAATCATAATCTTTCTTTACCGTATCAAGGTATTGTTTCTCTGCTCATAGCATTAACAAGAGATACTTCCATACCAGATAATTCAATATTTGCTGGAAGTAAGTCCACCCCCTCATGATGTTGTAAAATCCCTTCTCTAGGCTCAATAGGTGTATCTGTAATAACCTTTCCCATTACAGTTGCAATGGTTGTTGGAAGCTTATCTGGTTGTGGATAGCCTAAGCTAATGGATAAACTGCCTTTTGGATCTGCATCTACAAGCAAAACTTTCTTATTTTTCATAGCTAAACCTATGCCTAAATTAGCACAGGTAGTTGTTTTGCCAACACCACCTTTTTGGTTAGCTATGGCAATAATTTTTGCGTTCAAATTTCTTCCTCCTTTCAATTTTGGGTACAAAAAAAGAGCTAGTTATATGAACTAACTCCTTAGTAAAAAAGGGGTATTATCACCCAATGTCATTAAGTTAAGGAATTAAAACTAGAGTTAAAGAACAGAGTATGTTAAAAATACATACCTTGTTCTTTTTTATGTAATTTAAAAAAATCTAATTATTTTCAAAAAAAGCTTGACAAATAGAGCAAAAAATGCGGCGAAGCCCCTTAGATGAATACATTTTTTAAGGAGGTTCACTCATGAACGAATTTGCAAGTTCCATAAAAGAAAAATTAGACACTGTTTTAGCTGAAATGCATGAATACTCATGGCTTTTCGTCAATAACCCTGAAAGGGATTTTACTAGAAGGCGAAAGTTGGATTTCAAAGAAATGCTGAATATTTTACTATCAATGGGAGGTAATAGCCTAAAACTTGAACTTATGAAATATTTTTCATATGATGTTGAAACAGCTACCTGCTCAGCCTTTGTCCAACAGCGGGAAAAGATTCTTCCAGAAGCAATAGAGTACCTTTTTCATAAATTCACATCATCTTCACTCAACCCTAATTATTATGACAGCTATCGAATGTTAGCTGTTGATGGTTCAGATTTAAGTGTTGCAACCAATCCAAAAGATACAGAAAATCATTTTTTAGGAACCGACAATACTAAAGGATATAACCTTCTGCACTTAAATGCCATGTATGATTTATCTAGTAGAGTATATGTTGATGCAATTGTCCAACCTGGCAAAAAGGAAAATGAGGTTCAGGCACTTATGTGATAAAATATATAATAAAGTAATTATTTATTATATAATGTTTATAAATGTTGAAACAATAACCTATTTATAAATTTATAAAAACTTTATACAAAATAGATCAAACAAAATATTTTTGGAGTATATAATGACGAAAATCAAGGAAATATCAAATAGTAATATAAGATTTATATCAGAGATAATAACAGAAACAAAGGTTAATAATAATGGGAATGAATTTATATATGAAAATGTAGTAATTAAAATTAAAAACTTTAAAAATGGACAAAGTAGAATTCATCCTTTTACCATTTTCCTAGATCAATGGAGTTCTAAATCAACAAACACTAAATTAAAATATTCAAATGATA
>Ga0182234_10038_pt1 | contig 74281 bp, 78 predicted proteins | sample hydfratesGB_TM_A_FD_145595 | JGI IMG/M metagenome (GOLD analysis project Ga0182234, IMG submission 145595) | Subsurface microbial communities from deep shales in Ohio, USA - hydraulic fracturing test GB_TM_A | ecosystem: Environmental > Aquatic > Deep subsurface > Shale gas/oil reservoir >...
AGGAGTCCTCCTTGTGGTTGTGTTTTTTATTTTGTCAATAAATATATTCAACCACTCAAAGAAGGATTCCTCTTTTTATTTAAAAAAATTATCATAATTTTATTTACACAACTTATTATACATTACTGAGTCAATTTTCTGCTTCATTTTAGATTCTTTACTGGAAATTACAAAAGTATTAAAAACAACAGTGAATTAAAAACTTTTATCAAGCTAATTCTTTATTCGACAATTTTTATTACTATTTTGATTATTATTTTAAATACTGCTGGTAATTTTAACGCTGAAGAAATCTTTAGAAAAACTTTATTTCAGGTTACTTCTATTATAACTACTACAGGTTTTGGAACTCATGATATTAACTCTACTTTTTTCCCGGCAGCAGCCAGACAGATCTTTCTAGTTTTTATGCTAATTGGGGGTAGTGTTGGCTCTACTGCTGGTGGTATTAAAGTAATGCGACTAAATATCCTGGGACGCTTATTTAAAAGAGAAATTAAAAAAATTTATTTGCCAGATCATGCTGTTCTACCGGTAACACTTGATCAGGGTATTATTGATAGTGATGAAATAAATAAACTAACAGGTTTGTTTTCTTTCTGGCTGGTTTTAATTGTAGTAGGAGGTATTATTACTTCTATCTTTTCTGATTTGGATGGCTGGCAGGCTTTTTCAGGCATGTTTTCAGCCATGGGAAATATTGGTCCTTTTTTCTTTTCAGTAGAAAAAATGGCTTCACTCTCTCCAATTATAAAAATGACTTATATAATAGGAATGCTGGCCGGAAGGCTTGAAATTTTACCGATAATTATTTTATTTACTAAAAAAGCCTGGGAGAAATAATCTTTATATTATTTTGAAAATGGAGGTATTTATATGTATATAATTATTGCTGGTGGAGGTATTGCAGGTAGAAATCTTACTAAAAATCTTGTTCAAAAGCACGATGTAATTGTGATTGAAAAAGAACAGAGTGTTGCAGAAAAAATATACAGTAGATATGGGGCAGTAACTGTACTGGGTAGTGCCACCAGAATCGATATCTTAAAAGAAGCTGGAATAGAAAAATGCGATGTGGCAATAGCTGTTATGAGAGATGATGCAGATAACCTTTCTTTTTCACTTTTAGCCAAAAATTTTGGAGTTGATAAAATTCTGGTGAGAATGAGAGAACCTGAATACGAAAATGCTTATCAGATGGCTGGAGCTACAAATATCGCAGCTACAATGGAGTTGATTGTGGATCGTTTTATTACAGACATTGAAGAACCTGATGTCCGCAAAGTAGCATCACTGGGAGATGGCAAAGCTGAAGTTTCAATTTTAACTATACCCCCGGAATCTCCAATTTCAGGAATGAAAATTTCTGATATAGTAAGTCAAAAAACTTTTCCTGAAAATTGTGTAATCGCAGGAATTTATGACAAAGCTCAGGACAGATATATTGTTCCAAGAGGAAATAGAGAAATTTTTGCTGGCAACCAGGTTTTTCTGGTCGCCTCAAAAGATGATATGGAAAGCGCTGCTGATTTCCTTTTAAATAAATAAAAAGACTGAGTGCAGTTGCTGCACTCAGTTTCTTTTTTTAATATAACTCTAATTCAGCTGAAAGTGAAACACTAATATTAACTTTTTGTTCTGCAAGAGGCACTTCAGAAAAATCTGCTGCTTCTGAACTTCTACTTAATGACCTTAAAGCATCACTGCCATAAATATTTTGCTGGCTAAAATTAAGCTCTTTTATTCTGTAATTTTCTTTGCCCAAATTTTCTGCCATGAAGGAGGCTTTTTCTTTAAGGCTGCTCAAGGCCGCTGCTGTAACTTCCTCTAATGCTTTTTCATTACTTTCTAAACGATAGTTTACATTAACAACTCTATTTGCCCCTGCATTCAGCAATCTACCAAGAAGAACAGGCAATTCTCCTAAATTTTTTGAACTAAATTTTATCTGATTTTTCACCTGATAATAGGTTACTTTTTTTTCAACATTTTCTTCGTCCTGTTTTACATATCTGGTATAGGGATAAACTCTAAAACCCTGTGTTTCTATTTTTTCCAGTTCTTGCGCCTCTAAAATAGTCATTAGATTACTCATTATTTTATTATTTGCTTCTACAGCAGCTGACTGCTCTGTGTCTTCATTTTCAAATCCAAGTACAACATCTACAATATCAGGATCATATTCCTGCTGCTGGCTGATACTTAAATTAGTAGTAATATAATCTTGATCTACTTTTTCTACTGATGTTCCTTTTTCTGCTTTTTCTACAGCTGGAGTATTAAAATACAGACCATTAACTACTATCACTGATAATAAAATTAAAGCTATAAAAACTAAAAACATACCTACATTTCTGTTCATAAATTACCCCTCCATTTACTAATAATGCTCTTTATTTGCTTATTAACTAATCTCTTAATTATATAATTCTAATAAGATTGGTAAAATCCTTTTTTATTTTTTTCTCGAAGAGCAAAAGAAATATTTTGATAGCCGTTATTTTTGAATTTTTCTATAAGAAATACCAGTGAAGCAAAATTACTCTCCTGGTCAGCATAGATTTTAACTTTTTCTACCGGGCCAGCATTTAATTCAGCAAATAATTTATCCAGCTGCTGCCTGGTGTATTCATTTTCCTGATAATATATCTGGTTTTGTTGATCCAAAAAGATACTTATACTTTTCTGCTCAGAACTCTGACCGATACTGCTGTCCGGTATGGTAATATTATATAGGGCTTCTTCTCCCTGCAGTGTAGAAGATACTAAAAAGAAAATTAAAAGCAGAAAAACAATATCTATCATTGGAGCCAGATTTAAAGTTGAACTTTTCTTTTTAGACTGATATTTCATTATTATTCAGCTCCTTAATCTCTTTTTTATAAAGAATACTCTCACTTTCTAATCTTAAATTATTGAGCTGATTATGGAGTTTTTCTATTTTAGCATAAAAATAGTGGTAAAAAGCCGCAGCAGGTATTGATATAATTAAGCCAGCAGCAGTGGTAAATAAAGCTTCTGAGATTCCTACTGCCATCTGCTCCGGACTGCCCCCAACACCTAAAACCTGAAATGTTTTGATCATCCCGCTCACTGTCCCCAGCAGACCTATGGTTGGTGAAACCTGAGCAATAAAATTTAAAAATCCTAAATGTTTTTCAAGCTGTGGTAGTTTATCAACTTCTTCTGCATCGAGATATAAGTTAAACTCTTCTCTATTTTTTGGCTTTTTAGTTAAAGTATTACTATAAATCTCAGCAGCTATTCCTTTTTTATTATTTAAAATACTGGCTTTTTGTTTATTATCATTAAAATTAAGAACTGCCTCTAAATATTTATCCTTATTAATCTGTCTATAATTTAAAAAAAATATTATACTCCTCTCAAAAACTATAAAAATCATTAAAAATGCTGCTAAAAGTAGTGGGTATGCAGCAATACCTGCAGTTTCAATAAACTCTGTAATCATAAATTTTACCTCCATTTAATTTAACTTAAAACGAATTGGCAGATTAACAATTACCTCAACTTTATTACCATCTTTTTCTGCAGCTTCAAATCTCCAGTTGGAAACTGCACCAAGAGCAGCCTGATCAAAAGAATCATAACCCGAGCTCTGACTGATTTTTAAATCATGAGGCTTACCAGCTTTATCTATTCGCAAAGACATTATTACTTCACCTTCAATATTTCTTTTCCTCAAGTTAGAAGGATATTCTGGCTGAGAATAATTTATTATTCCTGGTTTTTTAATTGAATTTGATCTGTCTTTTCTTAAATCATAAACTTTATTTTCCTGACTGACTTTATTTTGCTCCTCATTAGAATTAAGAGGATTATTAGCTGAAGCTTTATCTTCTGTTACACCCTTATCACGAGCTTTATTATTATTTTTTTCTTCAGAAACGCTGTCCTGATTTGATTGAATATCCTCTCTATCTTGATTCTTATTCTCTGCAGTTTGATCAATATTTTCGTCTGCATCCGCCTCCAAATTGGCTATAAAACTATCTAAATCAAATTTTTCTTTTTGATTGTTAGCTTCCGGTTGCTCAGATTTTTCTTTTTCTAACTTATTTGATGAATTCTGCAGCCAGGCCGGCGGCTCATCTCTATTATCTGCTGCAGTTTCTTTTTCTTCAGTTGTTTTGGCTGGTGGATCTTTCTCTTCTATAATTTCTGCATCAGTTTTCTGAACTTCCGGATTTTCCTGAACCTCTAGCTCTTCCTCAATTTCTTGAGCCTCCGTAGTTTCTGTAGTTTCCATATTTTCTTGAGCTTCAACTTTTTTGACATTTTCTTTCTTTTTATCTCTAATTTCTTCGTCTCTTGGTTCTGAACTATTTTTATCTACTTCCTCTTCTGGCTCTAATTCTGCTGCCGGAGCATTTTCAGCTGAACTTTCTCTGTCAGCTTCATTCTGAGTATTTTCGGCAGGATTATTAGAAGCAGATAATAATAGTTCAACCTTAACCTCATTTTTGTCTAAAGGTTTTATATCCTCTGCTAGAAACCTGAGAGAGCTGGCTTCCAGCAGCAGGATAAGGGATAATGATAAGAGGAAGGCAGTTAGATATATTAATTTTTGCTTCATTATCATCATCCTTTCTATAGGTTAATTTATAGGTTTAACTAAAATTTGGTGCTGAGGTTAACCATAAAGTTACGACCAGGCATTGGATAGCCATCTACTACTTCATAGTCTTTATCGAAAAGATTGTTAATTTCAAAAGCTAATTCTTTGCTTTCGCTTAAATCAGTAACTAATTTTAAATCAGAGATGAAATAAGAATCTACTTTACCTCCACCATAAGAGTTTGTTTCATCAACATAGCTATTGTCTAATACAAAATTATAATTTTCTTTGTCGTACTTTACATTTAATGCAAGCTGATTATAGGGCATATTTAATGACTGACCGTCTACACTATCATCTCTAGCCTCTAAATAGGTATAGGCAAAATCAATAGTCCAATTATCATCAAAGCTTCTTGATGTTAATAACTCAATTCCTTTAATATCAGCTTCATCAATATTTTCCATCATAGATGTATTAGAATTATAAGTAATTAACTGCTCAAAATTTCTTTGGAAAAATGTAATTTCTCTTCTGCAGATTGAATCTAAATATTTAAATCCAAGATCAAAAGTTTTTCCTGATTCTGCCTTTAAATTTTCATTACCTCCAAAACCATATAAATCAAGAAATGTTGGAGCTCTATAAGCTTCTCCATAATTAAAATTAAAATTCCAGTTATCAGTTAATTCATAGATATAGCCAAATTTCGGGCTAAGATTTGCTCCATATTCATCATGATCATCATATCTAGCACCATAAACAAAAATATTATTATTTAATCTAAACTTATCCTGAATATATAAGGCTTTGTTAAGATTTTCATGTGTATTATTAGTTGATAATTCATTATCTTCTACTTCATTTTCTATTATTTCAAAACCATAATTTATTGTGTGGTTATCAAAATTATAATTAGTTTCTTTAAAATTTAAACCTCTTTTTAAAATATCTACATCAGTTATATTATAACCTGCTGGTCCAAACATTGACGCTGGATATCTAGTCTTATCATACATCTCCCGCTCATTATTGTAGACTAAAAGTGTTCTGTCTCTGTTTTTTAAATTTTGATCTAAAGAGATTCTAATGTTTTTATCCTGATCATCACGAAAACCATAATCATCATTTGCATCTGAACCAGGATAATTCGATTCAGTATTATTATATCTGTATGTAAAATTTAAGTTAGATCTTTTACTGAGATTATATTTGTACTTGATAAAAATATCGTCCCGATCTAAAGCTGACTTCTGATCAGGATCATCTCGATGTTCATCACTGCTCAATTTGTCGTAAGAAATAAATACTGAAGAGTTATCAAAATTATAATTTGTTGTCAGAATATAATTTTGAGTGTTATATGAGCCAAAACCAAAATTAACCTCTGTTTCATTATCTTTATCGGCAGCTTGAGTTACAATATTAATTACTCCACCCATAGCATTTGCTCCATAAATTGATGATGAGGCAGACTTAGAAATTTCAATTCGTTTAATAATAGAAATTGGTATATCCTCTAACCTAATAACCCCATCCTGAGGACTATTTAAAGGCTGTCCATCGAGTAAGTATAATATTTGATCCTGTCTTGCTCCTCTAATTATTACATCTTTTTTTCCAGTTAAGCCACTAAAATTTTTAATATAAACTCCACCAGCATCCTGTAGAAGATCCGCTAAATTTCTGGCATTGCTAGCTTCTATCTCTTCCTGATCAATAACTTCAATACTGACTGGAGTCTCCATAATACTTTCCTGATAACGACTTGCTGTCACAACAATTTCATCCAATTCCATAACTTCTTCCTGGGCACTTACCGGCACTGCTAAAATCAAGAGTGCTGTAAGCATGACTAAAACTGTTTTCCTTAACATAAATAATTCCTCCTTAAGTTTTTGTCTGCTCACAGCCACCTAAGACAAAAAAGGCTAAATAAATAGAAAAAGACACCCTAAGGATACATTGAGGGTGTCATAATAGATATAGTTAGCCCACAACCAGTCCTGTCTCGAAGATGGCTGCCATCCTTTCAGGCAGGTCTCCTGACTTTACAGCTTTACCGATTTACCTTCCCCAGCACTATTGATGAGTGAGTGGTAATTAATCGGCCTACTGATTAACAGTGGCGGACCCGTTCAGGAATTTCACCTGATTCCCTATTATCTTCTAATTTAAAGAAGCACCTAAAAAGAGAACATTATTTTCTTTTCTAATAAATAATATTCTTTAAATTTAGCTGAATTCCTTTAATTAATTTTTAATATTGCAAAATAATTATCTTTTGAATATTATAGAAATTACTTATTTAGATATGTCATTATTTATCCTCTCCCAGATTATAATAAAAAAATAATTTTTATGCAGGAGTTTCTATATTTTTACATAATTATATAATATATTCTATTTAAGGAGGTATTTTGATGGCTTTACACAATAAAATTGGAAAAATCGGTGAAGATATTGCAGTAAAATATTTAAGACAGGAGGGTTATTATATTATTGAAAGGAATTATAGAAATAAATTTGGAGAAATTGATATTATCGCTGCTAAAAATAATTACACAATTTTTATTGAAGTTAAGAGCCGCAGCTCCGAAAATTATATTGAGCTGGCCCAATCTCTTTATTATAAACAAATTGCTCACCTGCGTCGAGCCGCTATCTTTTATTTCTCTGAAAAAAACATCCATTTAAGTTTAATCCGTTTTGACCTGATTGCTTTAAAAATTGATCCTGCTGCCAGAAGAATTGATAAATTGAAACATTTTAAAAATATAATTGACTAAATTAAATTATAAGAATTTAAGTAACTAAAAATATAATATACATTTATTGGGAAGGAGAAATCTAAATGTATTCCTATCTTTATTCAGCTGTTATTTATGGTGTTAAAGCAGAAATGGTAAAAGTTGAAGTAGATATTTCAAGAGGGCTACCCAGTTTTAATATTGTAGGTCTGGCCGGAAAAACTGTTAGAGAATCAGCTAAAAGAGTCCGCTCAGCAATTATTAATTCTGGTTTTGAATGGCCGGTCAAAAAAATTACTGTTAATCTGGCCCCGGGAAATATTAATAAATATGGATCTCATTTTGACCTGGCAATAGCTGCAGTGCTGCTTGAATGTTCGGGACAGATTAATATTAAAAATAAAAAAAATAAATTTTTTGCTGGAGAATTAAATTTAAATGGTAATATTAATCATGTAAAAGGACTACTCTCCATGCTGCTTGCCGCTTCCGAAAATAATTATCTCCAGGCTATTATACCTCAGGCAAATCAAAAAGAAGCCCTGCTGGTTAAAAATTTAACACCATTTTTGCTTAAACATCTGCGTGATGTTAATAATTTAGAAGCAGCAGAAAAAAATAATTTTATATCTGATTCAAATCAAAATTCTACTCTAAACTATCCAGAGTTAAGTCAGATCAGAGGTCAAAAAAATGCTAAAAATGCTCTAATCACAGCTGCAGCTGGCGGACACAATTTACTTTTGATTGGGCCTCCGGGCTGCGGTAAAACTGTTCTGGCAGAATCAATAGTAAAATTGCTAGCCCCACTCAACAAAAAAGAACTGCTGGAAACAGCCTCTATCTACAGTATTAATAATAACTTGAAAGAACTCAATTTAGAAAAGAAATACCGTCCTTTTATCGCTCCTCACCATTCTATTACCTCGGCTGCTTTAATTGGTGGAGGTCAGATACCAGTACCTGGAGAAATATCTCTGGCTCATAATGGTGTCCTCTTTTTGGATGAGCTGCCGGAATTCAAAAATTCTGTTCTGGCAAATCTAAGAGAACCACTGGAAAAAAAGGAAATTAAAATTGTCCGCCAGCAGGGAAGTTACTATTTCCCAGCAAATTTTCAGTTTATAGCTGCAATGAATCCCTGTCCCTGTGGCTTTGCTGGAGTTAAAGATAGAGAATGTAAGTGTTCAGAAAGAGATATTGTCCGCTATCAGCAGAAACTATCAGGACCACTAAAAGATAGGATTGATCTACAAATTGAAGTTCTTCCTTTAAAAAAAGATGAAATCCTAACTAAAAATATCCCCGAAAAAGAAGTTAATTATCTTAAGAAAATAAAAAAAGCCCGCTTAATGCAGGCTCAACGATATGAAAAAACAAAAATAAAGAAAAATTCGGAATTGATGTTAGAAGATATAGAAAAATACTGTCAGCCTGACAGGAGAGGTAAAAAAGTTTTAAACCAGGCCTATGAGAACCTCAAATTAAGTGTTCGTGGTTATATAAGGCTAATGAGAGTAGCCCGAACTATTGCTGATTTAAACTCCAATTCTAAAATTACAGAATCCGATCTGATTAAAGCTATTGACTTTCGCTGGTATGCTGAAAAATCAGAAATGCTGCTTTAGATATCTAATTAAGGGTACACCAAGGATTAAAACAACAGCTGCCTCACTTAGACCAATCTGGATTACATTTAACCAATAAGGCAGTTCAAATAAAATATGAAGATAGATGCTGATCAAAAATGCGTTAAATAAAATTGGACTTAAATAGGCAAAAATATTATCACTATTTTTGTAGGTAACATAAGCCGCCAGCAAAGTAACCAGACTACCACCAATTATATCTACTAAACCAAGCCCTCCAATAATATTGGCCAGCAGTACTCCTAAAAATAAAGCAGGAACTGCTTCCGGAAATAAAATTGGCAATACAGTTAAAGCTTCAGCAGCTCTAAACTGAATCGGACCAAAACTTATTGGAGCTAAAAAATAAGTTATAACTACATATAGAGCAGTAATAGCTGCACCGCGGGCTAATCTTTTTGTATTCATTTTTCATCTCCTTTCAAAAAAATTGTAACTTTCTATTTTAAACAAATAATAAATTTTTAAATCAAAATCAATACTATTCAGGAACTCGGCCAAAGGATTTACGATGGATTGGAGAAGAGCCATATTTTTCTAAAGCAGCAATATGTTCAGCTGTACCGTAGCCCTTATTTGATTTAAAATTATACTGAGGAAATTTTTCTGCATATTCAAAAATAATATTATCTCTCGTTACTTTGGCAATAATTGAAGCAGCTGCAATAGCATTTACATCTGCATCTCCATTAATAACTGCTTTTTGCTCCACTGTTAAATTAGGGATAACCGCATTTCCATCAACAAGTAGAAGTTCAGGATTTTGATCCAGCTCTGGCAGCAGATCTTTAACTGCTCTCTTCATAGCAACAAAGGTCGCCTCCCTAATATTATACTTATCTATTTCACTACTTGAAGCCTGGCCAATCCCAACCTTTGCTCTGGCTTTGATTTTTGAAAATAAGATTTCTCTTTTCTTTTTAGATAACTTTTTAGAATCATCCAAACCATAAATCTTCGCTTCAAAATCCAGTACCACTGCAGCAGCTACTACAGGACCTGCCAGGGGTCCTCTACCGGCTTCATCCAGACCAACAATTACCTGATAGCCTTCAGCGGCAAGCTCAGTTTCAAGCTGGTTCATCTGCTCCCACTTAGCCCTGATTTTTTGCTGCTTTTTTATTTTACGCTCCAACCTGGCAGCTATCTTTTGAACTCCCTTACGAGAATCCTGATTTAGAATTTCGATTATTTTAGGCAGCTCCTTTTTAACTTTCAGCTCAGAAGTAAATTTTTTTACTTCTTTAACAGTCAGCTGACTGAATTCTGGTAAATTCAAATCATTATTTTTCATTGTGATCAGCTGCTTTTAAATTTTCAGCTTCTGCTGGCTTTTCTAAAGTTATCTGGCCCAGCCTGCCATCTCTAAAATCATTAATTATAATTCCTGCTGCCCGGTTGCGATCTACCTTACCACCGGTCATCAAACATCCTCTTTTACGGGCAATATCTGCCAAAATATCATAGGGATGAGCTTCTAAATAATCAAGACTGTAAGCATCAAGCAGAATATCCTCATTAATTTCAATAATGAATTTAATCAATTTGTAAGCTGCCAGCTCAAAATCAAAAATGTCATTATCCACAGCACCGGTTAGAGCTAACTTATAGGCCTTATCTTCACTACTGAATTTAGGCCATAAAATTCCGGGAGTATCAAGCAGGCGCACCTTTTTGCTGACATTGACCCACTGTCTCCCCCTGGTTACACCCGGTTTATTACCAATAGTAGTAATATTAGAACCGGCTAAAAGATTAATTAAAGCTGATTTTCCGACATTAGGAATTCCAATAATCATTGCTCGCAGACGGCGAGGATTTCTACCTTTTTTAGATAGTTTTGATGCTATTTGATCATAGGTATTATTTAAAATACTCTTTAATTCACTAACTCCCTCACCAGTTAATGAATTTAATAAAACTGCATCTTCCCCGGTTTGTTTTTGAAAATAATTGATCCACTTCTGATTATAAGCTGGATCAGCCAGATCTTTTTTGTTTAAAACAGTAACCTTAGCCTGCTCATTAATTAATTTTCTTAAGTCAGGATTCTGACTGCTAATCGGAACTCGAGCATCAGCAACCTCAATTACAATATCAACTAACTTTAAATCCTCTTTTAATATTCTTTTTGCTTTGGCCATATGGCCGGGATACCACTGTATCATAATCAAAACTCCTTAAAACTTTTTCTGAATATTTTTTAAGTCCATAAATATTGAAAAAAGGTGGAGAAAACCCCCACCTTAAAATAATTATTTTCTTTCTTCTCTTTTTTCTTTAATTCTAGAAGCCTTACCTCTTCTATCCCGCAGATAGTAAAGACGAGATCTTCTAACATCACCACGGCGTACCACATTAATAGTATCAAGTTTAGTACTATGTAATGGGAAAGTTCTTTCCACTCCAACACCGTGTGCAATTTTACGAATAGTGAAGGTTTCGTTTAAACCACCACCATTTCTTCTAATTACAACCCCTTTAAAAGGCTGAAGTCTTTCTTTTCCACCTTCAGAGATTAATACTTTTAGATCTAATGTATCGCCAACAGCAAATTCGGGGATATCATTACGAATTTGTTCTTTCTCTATTTCATTGATAATGTTCATCTATAAACCTCCTCTCAAAAAATAATTAAATTTTATGCCTCCCACCAGGGATCAGACAACAGACGATCCATAATAATTGAAGCAGCACTTCTAACTGAAAGATGATTAAAATCTCCTCTACCCCAGATAGGATAAAGCACATAATCACAGTCAGCAACCATCTCCTTGGTTAAACCATAACCGGTTCCATAAATAATTAAAAACGGGCGGTCAATTTGCTGTAATTCACTGCGCATATCTTTATAGGATATTGTATTTGGATATTCACGAGCATCAGTAGCAATCAGCAGAGGCTCCTGCCCTGTTTCTTTTCGGATTTCTGCTTTTACTTCCTCAAGTTCTGAAGCAATCTCGAGCACCGAAAAAGCCTGATGACGGTTATAAACATAATCAGCACCACGACCACCAGTCCAGTAATCTCTGACTCTTTCTACCAATTCCTGCTGTGATTTAAGATTATTGATAATATAGTATTTATTGATATCATAGGTTTTTGCAGCTCTTGCTATATCGTGTAGATCATAATTTGTTACAGTTGTTGTTATAACTTCACCCAGTTTATTATAAATAGGATTATGGACTAAGCCAAGATAAACATCTGCCTCAATTTTTGCCATCAACTTCACCCTTTAGTTCCAGCTTAATTTCTTTAAGTAATTCTTTTTCTAAATCACTAAGTTTTTTATCTTCCAGTAAATCTTTTCTTCTTAAAAGAGTTCTTTTTAAAGACTCTTTTTTGCGCCATCGCTCAATTAACTGATGATTACCACTTAGTAATACATCAGGAACCTTGAGGCCATTAAATTCTCGTGGTCTGGTATAATGAGGATGTTCTAAAAGGCCATTATAAAACGAATCCTTTTTAGAAGAATTTTCATCTCCCAGTACTCCACTCAAAAGTCTGGAAATTGAATCAACAAGAACCATTGCCGGCAGTTCTCCACCAGTAAGTACATAATCACCGATAGAAATTTCCCGGTCAATAATTGTTTCTCTGACTCGTTCGTCCACACCTTCATAACGGCCACAGATTATTGTTAAACCCTGCTCCTGGCTTAGATCCTTAACTAAATCCTGGGTCAATTCTTCACCCTGCGGACTCATTAAAATAGTTTTTGATTTTTGCCCTCTCTTATCCTGAGTATTCTGCCAGGCCTTGAAGATCGGTTCTGCCTTCATCACCATTCCAGCTCCTCCACCATAGGGAGGCTCATCTGTTGTATGATGTTTATCCTCAGCAAAATCACGGATGTTTACTGTTTTTATATCTATCAAATCTTTTTCTCTGGCTCTTTTTAAAATACTCTCACTAAAAGGTCCCGCAAACATTTCCGGGAAAAGAGTTAAAATATCAAAAAACATAAATTCAGCTCCTAAAGATCTAAGATCCCCGGGATAGGATCAACAATAATTTTTTTGTTTTCAAGATCAATTTCTAAAATCATTTCCCGACTGGCAGGCAGCATATATTCTTTATCCTTGCCTTTGACCAAAAAAATATCTGTGCCTGAAGTGTCAATAACATCTATTAATTTTCCCAGATAGCTGCCGGATGCAAGATAGACCTCACAGTCTATTAAATCATCGACATAAAAGTTATCTTCTGGAAGTAAATATTTTTCAGACTCATCAATTAAAACCTGATAATTTTTAAGTTCTTCTGCTTCATTAATTGAATTAATGTCAAAAAACTTTATTATTACAAATTGTTTATGGAAACGAATATACTCTATCTCCAGTTCCTTAAGCTCATCTCCTCTTTTAAGATAGACTGTATCTAAATCAAAGAATCGCTCCGGAATGTCGGTGGTTGCCTTAACCCTAACTTCTCCTTTATTTCCCTGGAAACGAGTAATTATTCCAATTACTAAGTAATTATCACTCAATTATTTCACCAGCCTGAAAAATTATTTAATATCAACCCTTACTTTTGTTCCTTCTTTAGCAGCTGCAGCATTAACAACGGTTCTAATTGCTTTTGCAATTCGGCCTCTCTTACCAATGACCTTACCCATATCTTCATCTGCAACCGAAAGCTCAATTGTTATCGAATTGTTATCTTCAACCCTGTTAACTGAGACTTCAGAAGGATTGTCTACTATGGATTCGGCAATAAATTTTATCAATTCTTCCATGGAGAAAACCTCCTTTTAATTACTCATTACCGTGGTACTTAGCCATAACACCTGACTTCTTTAATAAAGTCTTAACTGTATCTGAAGGCTTTGCACCATTATTTAACCACTTGAGTGCTTTTTCTTCATCAATATTATATGTTTCTGGTTCAGTTGTAGGGTCATAGAAACCTAATTCCTCAACAAAGTATCCCTGAGGAGCTCTCTTGGAATCAGAAACAATAACTCTGTATGATGCATTACGCTTACTTCCCATTCTTTTTAAACGAATCTTAACTGCCATCTATCAAACACCTCCCTCCGTTAATAATAAAAATTACAAGTCTATTTATTTAATTGAAAAATGGCAGATTGAAACCTCCACCTTTTTTCATTTTACCGCTGTTTAACTGCTTCATCATTTTTTTAGTCTGCCTAAACTGTTTTAAAAGGCGATTTACTTCCTGAATACTGGTTCCACTACCCTGAGCAATTCGCTTACGGCGTGAGCCATTAATAACCTCAGGATCTCTTCTTTCTTCTGGTGTCATTGATGAAATTATTGCCTCGATATAATCAAGCTGTTTATCATCAACCTGCATATTTTTAAGCTGTTTGGCTCCACCTAAGCCGGGAATCATACCCAGTATTTCATCCATCGGTCCCATATTTCTCACCTGGTCCATCTGCTCCATAAAATCTTCTAAAGTGAATTCATTTTTTCTGAGCTTCTCTTCCAGTGCCTGAGCCTTTTCCTTATCAATGCTCTTTTCTGCCTTTTCGATTAAACTTAAAACATCTCCCATTCCCAGAATACGTGATGCCATCCGATCTGGATGAAAAGTTTCTAAATCAGCAAGTTTTTCGCCTGTACCAGCAAATTTTATTGGTTTACCTGTGACTGCCTTAATAGATAAAGCAGCACCACCACGGGCATCACCATCCATTTTGGTTAGAACTATTCCATCTACGTCAAGGCGCTGATCAAAGTTTTTAGCTACATTTACAGCATCCTGACCTGTCATTGCATCTACAACAAGTAGAATTTCATCCGGTTCAACTGTAGACTTAATAGACTCCAATTCTTCCATCATATCCTGATCAATATGCAGACGTCCTGCTGTATCAAGAATAATAGTATCACAGTTGTGAGAAGAAGCATAGTTAATACTTCCCTTTGCAATATCAATCGGATCACTGTCTTCTCCCATCGAAAATACGGGTAAATCAAGTCTTTCTCCCAGAACCTGAAGCTGTCTGATAGCAGCAGGCCGGTAAACATCTGCAGCAACTAATAAAGGACTCTTACCATCCTTTGATAATTTACGGGCCAGTTTACCAGCACTGGTAGTTTTACCTGAACCCTGAAGACCAACCATCATAATAATTGTAGGTGGTTCAGGTGCAATAGCAATATCTTCTTTACTGCCACCCATTAGTTCCTGCATTTCTTCATTAACAATCTTAATAACATGCTGTCCAGGAGTTAAACTATCCATAACTTCCTTACCAACAGCTCTCTCTTCAATTTTAGAAATAAAGTTTTTTACAACTTTATAATTAACATCTGCTTCCAAGAGGGCCATCTTAACCTCTTTAAGAGCAGTCTTAACATCTTTTTCTGTCAGTTTACCCTTCCCTCTTAACTTATCAAAGGTATCCTGCAGTTTTTCAGCGAGATTTGAAAAAATCATATTTTACCTCCTCTAGAGGATCGATTTAATCGATTCCAGTTTTTTGCGCAGATCCTGATTCTGGTCTGCAGCTAAAATACCCTTAGCCGTCATCATCTCTTCTAAATCATTTATATTTGTTCTGATCTTATTATATTTTTTTAAAAGCCCGAGCTTGGCTTCATAATCTTCCAGGCTCTCCTCACTTCTATGTAGATGGTCATAAACTCCCTGACGACTGATCCCTATATTATCAGCAATCTCAGAAAGAGATAAATCATTATAGAAGTAGCTTTTAATAATCTTTTGCTGCTTTTCTGTCAGCAAAGAACCGTAAAAGTCAAATAACATTGTAATTTTAATTGTTTTCTTTAGCAAAAAAATCACCTGTAAAGTTAATTTACTTAACACAGGTGATAGTATATGATATTTTGGAGCTTTTGTCAAGCTAAAATTTCAAAACATCCTTAAATTTTTTAATAGGTTAGGATTGAGCCCAGAAAAAATTATCTAAATCTCCAAATTAACTTTTTTGTAGCACTAAAAATTTATATTCATTTAAAATCAGACTACCTTCTTGATCAGCACCTCCTGTCTTTAATTAAATTTTTAATTAAGCTTTGAAATTTTAAGCTTGCAAAACTCTCTTTTTAAATATCTGGAGGAGAAAGTCAGGCAGATATTTTATTTCTCTAATACTCTAAATAACTGACCTATCTAATCTTCACTGCTGAAAAGTGCCTCTATAAATTCTTCTGGATCAAAGTTCTGCAGGTCTTCTGCTGCCTCTCCAACTCCAATCAGTTTAATTGGAATATCCAGTTCATTTTTAACTGCAATTACAATACCACCCTTGGCAGTTCCATCAAGTTTGGTTAGAGCAACCCCATCAACTTCTACAGCATCATTAAATAATTTAGCCTGAGAAATAGCATTCTGGCCGGTTGTTGCATCTAATACCAGCAGAACTTCAACTCCAGCATTTATTTCTGCTGCCTCTCTATCGATTACTCTTTTAACTTTTTTGAGCTCTTCCATTAAGTTAGTCTGGGTGTGCAGGCGGCCGGCTGTATCGACAATTAAAAGATCTACTTCTTTAGCTCTGGCAGACTGGACAGCATCATAAGCAACTGCTGCTGCATCAGAACCTTCCTGCTGAGCAATCACATTAACTCCCAGACGGTCTCCCCAGATCTGGAGCTGTTCAATTGCACCCGCTCTAAAGGTATCACCTGCTGCCAGCATTACCTTTTTACCCTCTTCTTTATGCCGGCCCGCAATTTTAGCAATTGTAGTAGTTTTTCCGGCACCATTAACACCGACTACCATGATAATATTAAGATCTTTATCGAATTTAAAGCCGCCTTCGTCATTCTGCAGCAGACTCTGCAGTTCTTTTTGAAAATAATCCATTAGTTCTTCTGGTTCAGTAATTTCTTCTTCTTCTACATCTTCTTTTAATTTTTCAATTAAGGTAAAAGTGGTTTTAACACCTACATCTGCCTGAATTAAAACCTCTTCCAACTCTTCAAATAGTTCATCATCAATATTTGTTCTGCCGGTAAAAATATTTGTTACCTGATTTACAAAACTTTCCTTTGTTTTTTTAAGCCCATCCTTTAATCTCTGTAAAAATCCCACTTATAAAGCCTCCTTGATATAATTATCATTAAATTCCTCTGCCTGGTCTAACTTTAAAGAAACCAGACGAGATACACCAGATTTTTCCATAGTCACACCGTAAAGCGAATCAACTTCAGTCATCATATAACGTCGGTGAGTGATGATAATAAACTGTGCTACCTTTGCATACTTTTTAATAAAACTGGCAAATCGAACAATATTAACATCATCCAGAGGAGCATCTATTTCGTCCAGAACATAAAAAGGACTTGGTTTAACCTGAATAAAGGCGAAAATTAAGGCAATCGCTGTTAAAGCCCTCTCACCACCTGAGAGCAGAGATAAACTTTTTAAACTCTTTCCCGGCGGTTGAGCATGGATTTCCACCCCTGTTGTTAAAAGTTCGTCTGGATCAGTTAACTTAAGTTCTGCTTTCCCTCCCTGAAAAAGGGCTTTAAAAACCTTAGAAAACTCTTCCTTGACCTGATAAAAAGTATCTGCAAACATTTTTTCCATAGATTCCTCAATATCCGAAATCACAAGTTCAATTGAATTCCGGGCATGTTTTAAGTCAGCCTGCTGTTCATGCAGATAATCAAGTCTTTCCTTTAGTTCAGCAAATTCTTCTACAGCTGCTTCATTAACCGGATGCAGGCTGTCCATCTTCTTTTTTAAATCATGAATTTTGGCCTCTGCTTCTGCCTCATCTTCATCTGTAATTTCAATTAATTTATTTTCATCAATCTCATTCGGTTTAAGTTCATAATCATTAATTAAAATTGATTTAATGTTTTCTAATTTGTCATCTAGCTTGGTATATTTTAAATCAAGCTGGTGAAAATCATCTTTAACCTTGTTTAACTGCTGCTGCAGTTCTTTTGCTTCTTTTTCCTTGGTTTCAACTTTTTTTTCCAGATTTTTAACTTCAATTGTTAAATTATTTTTTTTCTGCTTCAGCTCTTCACCCTCAGACTCCAATTTCGTTTTCTGCTGCTGAAGTCTAATTTTACGATCAGCGATTCTTTCCAGATCACTGCTAATCTCATCAATCTCTTTTTTTCGCTCTTTTATTTCTTTCTCTTTTAACTCTAAAGCGCGCTTTCTATCAGACAACTTTTCCTGCGCATTATTTCTTTTTTCCGAAATTCTGGCCCCATCCAGCTCTAATTCTTTTAACTGAGGTTCCAGTTCTGCAAGATTTTCTTTTTTTATTTTAAAAGCGGCTTTTAGATCATTAATTTCACTATCCAAATTTTTAATCTCTATTCTGAATTCTTCAATGTTTTGCTGCTTAATTTTAATTGTTTCTTTGTTATCTTTAAGATTATTATCCAACTCAGAAAAATTATTCTGTCTTAAATTCCTGTCTGATTTTAATTCTTTTAAATTTTCTTCAGCTCTATTTTTATCATTTATAATATTGTTTTCTTCCATTTTTAAAGACTGAAGTTCTGATTTTAAAAGCTCTAATTTTTCCCTTTTTTGGTCAAGTTCTTTTTTGTTATTTTCCAGTTTTTGGACAAGTGATTTTCCTTTTTGCTGCAGTTTGTTTTTGCGCAATTTTAGCTCTTCAATTTTTCGACTGCGGCCGATTAAATCTCTGCTGTTACTGGAGCTGCTTCCACCAGAAATAGCACCACCGGGATATACAACATCTCCTTCTGTGGTAACAATTCGAAAACTGCGCTTAATATTTTTCGCCATCTTAACAGCATGGTCAAGATTATCACTGACTACAATTTGACCTAAAAGAAAGTTGAATATATTTTCCAGGCGCTCCGGAAAATCTACCAGATCAACTGCCAGACCAATAAATCCTTTCTGATTTCTCAATTGATTTAAATAACGATCACTAAGCCGGGAACCATTAACCATATTAAGTGGTAAAAAAGTTGCTCGCCCTCTGTTATTTTTCTTTAGGTAGCTTACTGCATCTTTAGCTGTCTGATCATCTTCGACAATAATATTCTGCATTTTGGCTCCAAGTGCAGTTTCTATAGCTTCTTCGTATTCGGCTTTAACTGAGACTATTTCGGCCACTACATCAATTAAACCACTAAACTGTTCTCGTTTTTCTAAAATGCTGCGCACACCATTATAATAACCTTCATAACTTTCCTGCATTTCTTCCATTAACTGCAGACGAGAATTATAATGCTGATAATTCTCCTTTGTCTCTAAAAGCTGATCTTTACCTGCTTCCAGAGCCTGATCTTCTTTTCGGATTTTTTCTTTTAGAGTTTCTAATAGCTGCTTCTTTTTTTCAATCTTAGTTCTAACTGCAGCCAGCTCTTCTTTGATTCTTGAGGTACGAGCAGATTCCTTTTCAATTTTTTGATCTATCTGATTTTGGTCTAAAGATATTTCCTGCAGCCGATCATTAGAAATTTCAACTCTTTCTTTTAATCTTTCCAGTGCTGAATTTTCCTGCTGTATTTTTATTTCTTTTGCTTCAATTTTATTTTCTTTAGAATTTATTTGCTTTTTTAGAGATTCAATTTTTTCCTGATTTTGTCTAATGCTATTTTTTAATTTATCAATTTCATTTTCAATATTCTGCTGGTCAGAATTTATCAGCTTAAAATTTTCTGCTGCCTCTTTAACTTCTTCCTGCTGCCTTTGTCGTTCCTCTTTTAGCTCAGCAATTTTATTTTTTAGATTTTCTTTATTTTCTATGTAATTATTTTTCCTTTCTTCCATAACATTTAGGTTATTTTTAATCTCATTAACCTTATTCTGATTCTGAAAATAGCGATTACTGAGCTCTTCCTTTTCATTTTTAAGAGTTTTAAGCTTGTCTTTATCATTATCAAGCTGATAAGAAATTGCATTATAGGAGCTCTGTTTTTCATTTAAAGTCTTCTGCTGAGCATCTCTATTTTTGCTCAATGCTTTGAACTCAGCTGAATTTTTTTTCCACTGTTTATTTAAAAGGCTAATCTCTAAATCTGAAAGTTCTTCTTTAAATCCTTTATACTTTTTAGCTTTTTCAGCTGCATTTTTTAAAGGATCATGTCTTTTTTCAAGTTCATCCACCAGATCATGAATTCTCTTTAAATCATTATTAGTATTTTCAAGTCTTTTTTCGGCTTCTTCTTTACGAGATTTATGTTTCATAATTCCTGCAGCTTCTTCAAAAAACAATCTCATTTTATCCGGCTTGGATTTAATGATTGAATCAATTCTTCCCTGTCCAACTATTGAATAACCATCACTGCCCAGACCACTATCCATTAAAAGCATTTCTATATCTTTTAACCTGCAGGAAGCTCCATTGATTAAATAATCACTGCGACCATCATCTCTTACCTCACGTCCTAAAGTCAATTCTTTGCCTTCAACAGGAAGGTCTCCACTGGAGTTATCAAAAAATAGAGTTACACTGGCTTTCTTTTTGGCGTTTAATTCTTCACTTCCAGAAAAAATAATATCAGCCATTCTGCTTCCCCTCAGATTTTTGGCACTCTGCTCGCCCAGAACCCAGCGGATAGCATCTACAATATTACTTTTACCACTGCCATTTGGTCCTACGACAGCAGTTATATTTTCTTCAATTTCTATATCAGTTTTACTGGCAAAAGACTTAAATCCTTTAAGCCTAATTTTTTTAAGAAAAATATTAACCACCTACCTTATAAGTAGCCTGATTTTACATTTAAAAACCTACCCTCACGGATAGGTTTTAAAAAATCGTGATTTATCTCGGCTCAACTAAAAATTTAATAGCTGTTCTTTCTTCTCCATCGATTTCAATTTCAGCAAATGCAGGAATCATAATTAAGTCCATTCCATTGGGAGCAACATATCCCCGGGAAATCGCAATTGCTTTGATAGTTTGATTGACTGCTCCAGCTCCTACCGCCTGTAACTCAACCCTTTTTTCTTCCCTAACAACCGCTGCTAAAGCACCAGCAACAGCTTTTGGATCAGAATTTGATGAAACCTTTAATTCTTCCATAAATAATTTAACTCCCCCTTAAATGTAATTATAATTTTTTAAAACAGGTGGAGAATCTTCAGGATTATTAAGAATAATCTTGAGAATATGTAAACAGCTAATTATTTAATTCTTGATTAAAGTACTTATTCCTTCTTTATTACTTAAATTAAAGCATATTTTTCAATTTCGTTACTTCCCTGTCATTTAGATATCTAAATTCACCTTCTTTAACACCATTGAGTGTTAAAAAAGCAAAAGAAATTCGCTGCAGTGAAACGACCGGAAAACCAGCAATTTTGGCCATCCGTCTAACCTGTCTGTTCCTACCCTCATGAATAATTATATCAAACTCGGTCTGATCTTTTTTCTGATTTACATTTGATATTTTAGCAGGTGCTGTTTTTTGTCCATCGATTATCATTCCATTTTCAAATTTTTTAAAATCTTCTTCTTTCATTTCTCCCTGCACAAGAACTCTATATTTTTTATCAACTTCCTTTTTCGGATGAGTTAATTTATAAGTTAAATCACCGTCATTAGTCATAATTAAGAGTCCTGAACTATCATAGTCAAGTCTTCCTGCTGGATACAGACGCTGTTTTAAATCAGGAATTAAGTCCATAACAGTAGGTCGACCTTCCGGATCAGATACAGTTGTAATATAACCTTCTGGTTTATTTAAAAGAATATATCTTTTTTTCTCTTCACTAATCAGCTCACCATCAACAACTATTTCATCCTGTTCTGGATCAACCTTAAATCCCATTTCGGTAACAGTTTGTCCATTTACTTTAACTCTCCCTGCTGCTATAATTTCCTCCGATTTTCTGCGAGAAGCAACCCCTGCATGGGCCATAACTTTCTGCAGTCTCTCCATTATTTCACCTCAAAATTATATTATTTTAAACTTTTTAGTTTGTTTCCTGCTCTGCTTCTAATTCCTTTTTTTCTGCAGCTTCTTCTGCTGCCTCTTCAATTTCTGCAGCAAATAATTTTTCTACTCTTTCAATTTCTGGTAGTTCAGCTAAATCTTCAATATCCAGATATTCTAAAAATTGATCTGTTGTTCCATAAATAATCGGATTACCAATAGTTTCTTTTCTCCCAACTTCTTCTATTAACTCATACTTACTTAGAGTAGTTAAGGTCCTCTCAACACTGACTCCTCTAATTTCCTCAATTTCCGAACGTGTTACTGGCTGTCTATAAGCAATAATTGCCAGGGTTTCCATAGAAGCAGTGGAAAGAGAAGATACTTTAGTGATATCAAATAGCTGTTCTATCTCGCGGGCAAACTCTTTTTTGGTCTGGAATAAATAACTGTCATTATATTCCTTTAGCTGAATACCAAATTCTCCCCCCTGATATTTTTGCTCTAAATATATAATTACTCTTTCTAATTTTTCTTCTGAAAATGAAGTTATCTCCTTAATTGCAGATCGTGGAAGTTTCTTCTTGCTGCTAAATATAAGGGCCTCTACCAGTGCGATATCCTTTGGTTTTAAGTCTTCAAAGCCAAGGTTTTCCAGTATTTTTTGTGCTTTTTCTTTTCGTTTTTCACTGAGATAACTTATATTGTCTTCGCTCATTAAATCACCTTTCCATACTAATCCGGATATCAGAAAAATTATTTTCCTGAACCACCTTAATTCTTTTGCGTTTCATCAGTTCCAGTAAAGCAAGGAGACTGACAACTATTTCCAGCTGATTATTTTCTTCTTTTATTAAATGAAAAAATGAAACTTCCTGGTTGACCCGCCTAATATCTTTCAAAATATCTCTAATCTTGTTGCGGATATTAAACTTTTCTTCTTTAAGATATTCCAGTTTAGGGTTTCTTAAAACTTCTGTTTCTTCCTCTTTTTCGGCAGTTAATGCTTTAATAACCAGTTCATGTAATTTAGACACAGAAATTTCTAGATCTACCTGCAGCATTTCCGGCATTAATTCTTCTATATCCACCTGGGCCCGGTAACGATTGCCAGCCTCTTCTTCCCATTCTTTTAACATCTGAGCAATATTTTTAAATAATTCATATTCCCGGAGGCGGGTAATTAATTCGTGTTCACTCTCTTCTTCCTCAGTTTCCTCTTCCTGAGGCAGAAGTGCTTTAATCTTGATCTCTATTAATTCTGCTGCTATAATTAGAAATTCACTTGCCAGATCTATGTCAAATTCCCGCATCTGATCTAAATAGTCAAGATACTGATCAGTAATTCTAGCAAGTGAGACTTCACTGATATCAATTTCATTTTTTTTGACCAGCTGGTATAAAAGTTCAAGTGGTCCCTCAAAGTCATCCAGTACTAGTTTATAATCCATAAATTAACCTCTTTCGCTTAGAGTAAGATTCCGTAGATTGTATTAACCAGTGGACCAATAATGCTCCAGAGAATACCGGTATAGGCCAAAAGCAATAGCAAAACCATTCCGTAAGGCCCTTCCAGTTTGCGGATATATTTATCAAATTTAGGTGGTAAAATACCCATTAAAATTTTCGAACCATCCAGTGGTGGCACTGGTAATAAATTAAAAAAACCAAGACTTAAATTTATAATTACTGCCAGTTGAAAGAAAACAAAAAATGTCTGGACAAGATTTCCATAGCCAGCTGCTTGCAGTTGATATAAACTGGCTGAACTAAAGAATACTATTACTCTTGCTATTAGAGCAAATAAAGCTGCCAGAAAAAAATTTGATCCTGGGCCAGCCAGACTAACCAGCATCATTCCTCTCCTTGGATTTTTATAGTAATTCGGATTAATCGGAACCGGTTTGGCCCAGCCAAAACGTCTGGTTAAAATTAAAACCAGACTACCAATGGGATCTAAATGAGCCAGTGGATTTAAAGTTAATCTCCCCTGCGATTTAGGGGTTGGATCTCCAAGTTTATATGATATATAACCGTGCATAAACTCGTGTAAGGATAAAGAAAGTAACAGCACGGGTATTAATAATAATAATTCATAAATTGTACTCATTATTTCACCTCTCAAAATTTAGCTTTTAAAAAATCTACCTAATTTATATAATCTCTTTTAAATATTCCAATGCCTCTCTGCGACTGCTAATCTGCCTGCGGAGTATCTGATCCCGCACTTCCAGCAGATACTCTCTAATTTCCGGGCCCTGAGCAACTCCCATTTTCAGTAAATCATGACCGGAGATAGGGATTTCTATTTCATCTCTCTGCTGGAGATGATTAAATATTTCTTCCACATATTCCTGTTTAAAATTTTGCACAGTAAACATAATTAATTCCTCAGGCTGATAGGATTCCAGCTCTCTAAATCTTAAAGCAGGATCTTTAAGATCAAAAACAGAAGCATTTAAATCCTGCCAATTTTTACGAATAAAAGTCTTTTTTTCAGGAATCGAAAGTGGCCAGGATTTAATTATTCTTTCTTTACTATTATAAAACAAAATCATTAATCTGACAAGAAAATGGTTCACTTCAACTTCTTTTTCCCTACTTAAAGCAAGCATTTTTTCTCCTTTAAGAAAATTAGCATCGATACTGCTGTTAAATTCAAAATTATCTTTTATTAACTTTAAAACTGGAATCTGATTTAGCAGTATAGAAGAAAACTGAGAAATATCTCTTTTAGAATCAAATAAATATGCCAGTTCTGTAAAAACTCTTTCCAGTGCAAGTTTATGATAATCATAATTTTTTAAGGAACGTCTGCTTAATTCCACTGTTTCTGCACTCAATTTAAAATCTTTTAATATTTGAAAACGAATCCCTCTCAAAATTCTTAAGGGATCATCTCGAAAACTATAATTATGAAGAACTTTTAAAATGCCATTTTTTAAATCATTAATTCCACCAAAAAAATCATATAATATTCCTTTTCGATCTGGATGTAAATCTATTACTAAAGTATTAATTGTAAAATCTCGACGAAAAAGATCGGAAAAAAGATCAGCCTTTTCTACCAGAGGCAAAGAACCCGGAAAATGATACTTTTCTTCTCGACAGCTTGCTATATCTATAGAATATCCGTATTCATTGTGCAAAAAGCCAGTAGAAAATTTATTATTATAATCATACTGATAGCCAAATTTTTCTTCTAAATGATCAAAAAATTCTTTTAAATCACCATCGAGTAAAAGATCTAGATCTTTATTTAAAGGCAGATTAATCAATAAATCTCTTACCTGTCCTCCAACCAGATAAAGATTATAGCCAAGTTCGGCCGCTTCTGCAGCAAGTTTCAGTAAAAGTTCTTTCCTTTCTTCCGGAAGTTCTGCTAATAAATTTGATTTATAATGAAGAAATGAAGCCTGATTATGATTGTTTTTTTGATATTTCTTTAATAAATCGAGTCCTTTATCAAGATCAATACTGAGACTCTGATATCTGTAGTTATTAAGATAAGGTACTTTATGCTGACCGGATTTAATCTTGCCTAAAAATTGAATTTTATACTTTAACAAATTTACACTTTCTTTATTAAAATATACATTATCCTGATCAATTAGATAATTATTTTCTATATAATATTTCTGGTCTTCTTTATCAATTTTAAGAGCAATCTTTTGAAAATCTACTTCTTTTAAATTATTAACCTTAATTATTTTATTATTAAAACTAAAATATTCTTCGGCCATTGAATTAAGAAGCTTATTTAACAAATCATTTTTATTTTTCATAATTAGTCACCACTTTAAAAGACTGTCTCCAAAGAGACAGCCTGAATTATAATCAAATTTTATCTCTTTATTGGATTTCACTCAGATCGATTTTTTCCAGTTTTGAATTATCTGCAGGTGAACGACCTACCTTTGCCAGATCAATCCACTCTCCATCAACTTTAACCTTAACTACATCAGCTGTAAAATCATTTTTTGTACCTTCACAGGAACAGTTCGATAAAAGCCAGCTGCCCACTCCATAAATATCAACCGGTACTTGAGATGATTCAAACCGGTCAATTTTAGCTGGTTTAAAACCACCAGTTGCAATGATTTTTACTTCCCGACAGTAATTTTTAGCCATTTCCAGATCCTCAGGTCTTAAATCCCAGTCCTTATAGGCATTATCCAGAGCATTGCGCAGATTAAAAATCAATCTGGCATTAACACCATTATCGAGTTCTTTTTTTCCAAGAGGCTCAACACTCTTATCCCTTAAGTCCGAAGAATTATCAGGTCTGACTCCAAATAATTTGTATTTTTTTGCTTCTTCTTCCCGACCATTTTTCAACAAATCAAGGTATTTATCAAACATTGATTTTAGAACCTCAAGACTGGTATTAACACAGTCATTATCAAAGTCTACCAGAGCAATTCGATTTACATTAAGCGGCATCAGACGGCAAAACTGCAGCATAGCTTCTGCAGTATCCCCTAAAAATGAAGCTACATAAGAATGGCTTATTGTTCCTCCACCCTTACCTCCCCACCAGGCTCCCTGTTCATCTGTAGAAATATAGCGCTGCGTATTAGTTCCATATTCATTATTATATGCATTAACACCTAAAGAATAAGCATAACCATGCATAGCCTGCGACTTATAATGAGTAAATCTGGCCGGGAAGAATAAAATATCCTTTCCCCGGGCAGCAACCATAACCTGATAGACATTTGTAGCAATTCTCGAAGCCTCAGTTAATGAACCGAGCATAGGAGTTTCTAAAATCGAAAAATCACGATACCTACCTCTAATTTTAATAACTGGATCAACATTATGGGGATTACCCTTATAATAAGCTTTCTCACCATCATGACAGGCTTCTACTTCAAGATTTGAAGAAGTATTTACAAAGTTTCCAGCTTCATCTTTATAACCAGTTGCAGTTTTTAAAATTGAAAGTGCCTCATCTATACCACCTAGAATACAAAATGGCTGTCGTCTGGGGAAAATCTGCATTTCCACTTCAATATTTCCAATATCCTGTTCCTTAAACTGATATCCTTCTTCAGATAAGGCAGTTAAAATACCTGCAATATTTCGAAAATAAACATCTGAATACCAGCCCTCGGCCATTCTTTTTCTGTCTAACTGGAATAATTCAGTCTCCAGACGCTCACCATTAAAAATAGTCATAAACTCACCTCTAAAAATATACTTATTTAATTATCTCATATATTAATTTGTTTTTCTCTTTTTCTGCCTCTGTAATTGTAAATGCTTTTAATAGTTTTTGTTTGGCTTCTTCCAGATTCTTCTTATTATTATAGTGAAGAATAGCCAGAGTATCGCCCTTACTTACCTGATCTCCGATTTTTTTATTAAGCTCTAAACCAACAGCGAGATCTATTTTAGATTCTTTATTTTCACGTCCAGCACCCAAAATCATTGCAGCTACTCCAACATCTAAAGCTTTAATTTCCGAAACATAACCTGATCTTTCCGCTTTTACTTCAAAAGTAGCATCTGCAGTTGGAAGCAGTGATAAGTCTTCTACCACCTCTGAATTACCACCTTGAGCTGTTATCATTTCTGCAAATTTAGCTAAGGCCTGACCGTTATTTAATTTTTCTCTTAAAATATTTTTACCTTCTTCTGTATCTTTAACCTTACCTGCAAGCTGCAGCATACCTGAACCAAGTTCAATACATAACTCGGTTAAATCTTCCGGGCCTTTTCCCTGCAGTGTTTTAATTGCTTCTTTGACTTCTAGTGCATTACCGACAGCATTACCCAATGGTTGATTCATATCAGTTATATAGGCGGCTGTATCTCTTCCCAGCTCTTTTCCGATTTCAACCATTGCTTCCGCCAGCTTTTTAGCACTTTTAAGGTCTTTCATAAAAGCACCATTACCTGTTTTAACATCCAGCACAATTGCATCTGCTCCTCCTGCAAGCTTTTTGCTCATAATACTGCTTGCAATCAGCGGAATAGACTCGACAGTAGCTGTTACATCTCTTAAAGCATAAAGCTTTTTATCTGCTGGGGTCAGATTACCGGTCTGTCCTACAACAGCTACTCCATGCTGATTTACATTATCAAAAAATTTATCTCTACTAAGTGAAGTATTAAATTTAGGAATTGACTCAAGCTTGTCTATTGTTCCACCGGTATGGCCCAGACCACGACCGGACATTTTTGCAACTGGAATTCCGGCTGAAGCCACCAGTGGTGCTAAAACAAGGGTAGTAGTATCCCCCACACCTCCAGTGCTGTGCTTATCAACCTTGGTACCTTTTATGGGACTTAAGTCTATCATATCACCCGATTTAGCCATCAGCATGGTCAAATTGGCTGTCTCTTCAGCATCCATCCCCTGAAAATAAACCGCCATTGCCCAGGCTGACATTTGATAATCTGGAATATTTTCCGCAACATAACCATTGATTAAAAATTCCAGTTCTTCTTTATTCAATTTTTGACCTTCTCTTTTTTTATATATTATATCATATGCACGCATCATTAAACCCTCCTGCTAAATATTTTTAATAATACCGCTCATTAATTTGATAAAATCAGGTCTTACTTTTTCTGCAATCTCTACCACTTCTTTATGATCAAGCGGCTGCGGCAAAACCCCCGCTGCCATATTAGTTATACAGGATACACCAACAATTCCCAGCCCCATATGGTTTGCAGCAATAACTTCCGGAACTGTAGACATCCCAACTGCATCAGCTCCAATTGTTCTTAAAAATTTAATCTCAGCTGGTGTTTCATAACTCGGACCTGATTCGGCAGCATAAACTCCCTTTCTAGTTAAGATACCATTTTCCCTGGCAACATTTTCTGCTACTTCGATCAGTTCTTTGTTATATGCCTCTGACATGTCAGGAAAACGAGGACCAAATTCAGCAAAATTCTCCCCAATTAGCGGGTTATCTCCCATTAAATTAATATGATCAGAAATTATCATAAACTCACCCGCAGAAAACTCTTCATTAACTCCACCTGCAGCATTGGTTAAAATCAGTTTTTCAATTCCAACTTCCTTCATAATTCTAACCGGCATTACCAATTCCTGCATAGAATAACCTTCATAATAATGGGTTCTGCCCTGCATAGCGATAACTTTTTTTCCTTCCAACTCACCAATTACAAAGCGACCAGCATGTCCTTCTACAGTAGAAATCGGAAAATTATTAAGCTCACCATAATCTATATAAACAGGATTTTCAATTTCTTCAGCCATTACTCCCAGGCCTGAACCTAAAATAAGTCCAACTTCCGGCCTATAATCAATCTTCTCAGTAATAATCTCAGCGTTATTTTTTATCTCTTCAATCATTTTAAAACCTCCATTAAATTATAAATTTACCATCACGATAGATCAATTCTCCATCAGCATAAATTTCTCCGCCATCCTTCATATCACAGAGCATATCCCAGTGAATTGTAGAAATATTCTTCCCACCTGTCTCTGGATAACTGCGGCCAAGTGCTAAGTGGATAGTACCTCCAATTTTCTCATCAAATAACATATTTCTAGTAAACTGGGTAATACCTTTATTACAGCCTACTGCTACTTCCCCTACATAGCGAGATCCTTCGTCTGTATCCAGTAGTGAGTGCAGCAATTTTTCGCCTTTAGCTGCTGAAGCGTTGATTACTTTGCCATTTTTAAATTCTAATAGAATATCTTCAATTTCTTTACCACTATAGATACCGGGGAAAGAGAATCTAATTTTGCCTTCAACACTGTCCTCAATTGGGCCGGTAAAAACTTCACCACCTGGATAATTTTCTTTACCCTTATCTGCAACCCAGGTTCTGCCCCCAACTCTGCATTTTAAATCTGTCGCTTCAGAAATAAAATGAAGTTCATCTTTTTGATTTAAAATTTTAGCTATTCTTTCCAGCTCTTTACCAAATTCTGTCCAATAAGCTACTGGATCTTTTTTATCCAGATGACAGGCCTGATAAACAAATTCACGATAGTCACCTAAAGACATACCTGCTTCCTGAGCATCAGCGTGAGTCGGAAACTGACAGATATTCCAGTTTAATGTACCTTCTGCAGCTCTGTTCATTACAATTTCACTAATCTCTTTGCGGGCAATCGAATGTCTTTTAATTTTTTCAGGGTCAACTCCTGCCAGATTTTTAGTATTATTATGTCCCAGAATCCTTAAAGAGGCATCTACATTTTCCATTAGGTATTTAGTAAAAGGAGCACTGTAGTCAAGCTGTTCTTCAGCTGCATATTTATAAAACAACTCTTCCTGTTCGGCAAATTTAGTTATTACCAGCGGGTGACCACCCTTTTTTAGTACTTCTTTATAAACTTCTTTAATCAAATCCTGACTGATATCTTCACCCTGAATTAAAACCTGATCACCTTTTTTTACTGCAAGTGAATAATCAACAAGTAATTCGGCATATTTGCTTAATTTATTATCTGCCATCATTTAACCTTCTTTCTTTATTTTATAATAATCAATCTCAAAAAATCACTTGACCATAAGTTCCACCGCCACCGGATTTAAAATCAAAATCATGCTGACGGGCTTTTTTTATTTTCTGAAAAATCCTGGAACTCATACAATCCTTCAGTTCAGCCTGAGATAAATTATGAATAACATCCATTTCTGTACCACAATTTTCAAAAAGTTTAGCTGCAGTTTTTTTGCCAATACCAGGAATATCCAGAAGTGGTACCTGATAAATATAATCCGGTCTGTGCTCTGGATGTTGGGGAACTTTATTTTCTGCTATCTCTAAAATCCTATCCTTTACTCCAGTAATAATTTTATCAGAATCACACTCTGGACAATCTAACACTGCCTCTGTACCACTAAAAATAGTGTCACATTTTTCACAGTATGTTCGGTGGTATTTCCCCAGTTCAGGATTTAAACCATAATTTTTGCTAATCCGATTTCCTGATTCTCTTTTGAGTGCCTTTAGAACCGATTCAAAATCTAGAGATTCTAGTTCCATAATATTATATTCTCGAGCAATTTTAGGAAGTGAATGAGCATCAGAATTACTCAGGAAAGTTTTACTGCCTAGTTCAGGCAACAAATCCGCCATCAAAGTATCAGCACTAAGTCCCAGTTCAATTGCTGGTATTTTATCCCATTCTGCTTCAGTAAAAACTTCTCTGTAATTACTAAAAGCTCTACCGTAAAAACTTTTGTGGGGGGTAAATATGTGAGCAGGTATCATTATTCCACCATGATATTCTATAATTTTTGAAAGTTCTTTGCCTGTCAAACTTGCAGCCTGAGAACTTAAAGTTATATTAGTAATATAGTTATCCATTGTGGTACTAAAATTTTTAATCTGTTTTATCTTTGGAAAGAAAGCCAGATAATGTACCTGCCCACCATTTTTTTCTCTACTTTCAATTTCGGCTCCTGGTAGTACCAAAAGCTGATCCTGATAAAGAATTCCACCACTGGAGAGCTCCCTCATTTCTCCTGCAGCCAGCATTTTATCAATATCGTTTAACACCACTGGAGAAGCACAGTCAATAATACCAATAATATTAAGCCCTTTTTTAAAAGCTGCTTCTTTTAAAATATTAGGAAAGTTTAATTTTCTGGAAGCAGTAATTTTAACCGGACTCCCATCACTGCCACCGCCAATATGAATATGTAAGTCTGCAAAGTATTTCTTTAACATTAAAAATCACCAAGATAATACATTATTGCAATTAAAGTTTTACTATCTTTAATTTTTCCATTTAAAAGAAGTTCCTTTAACTCTTTTCTGCTTTTAGGAACAACTTCAATATATTCTCCCTCTTCTAAATCTCTACCAACAAAATTTAAATTTTCAGCCTGATAAATGTAAATAGTTTCAGTACTGTAACCGGGAGTAGGGAAAAATTCAAATAGTTTTGTAAATTTTTCAGCATCATAACCCGTCTCTTCCCTCAGCTCTCTTTTGGCACAATCCACTATTTCTTCAGCCGGCTCCAACTTTCCAGCTGGAATTTCATAAATAACCTCATCAACAGGATATCTATACTGTTTGATTAATAAAACCTCAGACTTTTCATTTTCTGCCAGTATAGAAACACCTCCACTATGTTCAACTACTTCCCTGGTGGATCTGTGTTGATTTGGAAATTCAACTTCATCCCGGTATAATTTTAAAATATTGCCCGCATAAATTGTTTTACCTGAAATCTTTTTTTCTTTTTTTATCTGCATTATAGGCCTCCATTTATGAAACTTTTAAATCAACCATAATTTTATCTGCAATTCTGGCAATAAATTGAGAATTGGTTGGCTTAGCATTTTCTTTTATATTGTTTTTAAAATATTTTTCCAGAGCTCTTTGATTACCCCGCTGCCAGACAACATCAATTGCATGTCTGATAGCTCTCTCCACTCGGCTGGGAGTAGAATCAAAGTTTTCTGCCACCTGGGGATACAACTCTTTTGTAACAGCTCCCAGTAAATCCATATCTTTGATTACAAGTTCAACAGCCTGTCTTACATAACGATAACCTTTAATATGAGCTGGTATCCCAAGCTCCTGAATAATTTGAGTAATTAGTGGTTTGTAATTTCCATTTTCAACTTCTAATTTTGCTTCTTGAACTCTTATGTTATCAGCTATTACAGTGTTTTGATCCATTAACTGTTTTATTCGCTGACTTAATCTATCAAGATCAAAAGGTTTCATAATATAATAATGGACACCAAGTTCAAGAACTGTTTTCATAATTTTATCATGACCCATTGCAGTTAAAGCAATAATCTTCATCTCATCTATTAATTCCTGTGAGTTTAACTCTTCTAAAACTCCAATACCATCCAGATGAGGCATAATTAAGTCTAAAATTAAAACATCAGGTTGTTTTTTATTTTCGAGATAATCCAGAGCCTGTTCACCATCATAAAGCATTTCAAGAACATTAAAATCGTCTTTTTCAGAAAAGAATTCAGCCAGCAGCTGACAAAATTCCTTATTATCATCAACAATCAAAACATCAATAGTTTTCTCCAATTTATTTCCCCCTCAATTATTTAAAAAAACATTTTCAGTCCCTGCTGAAAATTTTTTTTGCTCCCAATCTAAATTATTATATCTCCCTATTTATTGGCCAGTAACAGCATCTCCTCTGCATGAGCCAGAGTTTTGTCAGTAATCGTTGTCCCACCGATCATCCTGGCAATCTCTCTAATTCTTTCGGCTCTGTCTAAACTATGAATCTTAGTGAAAGTCCTATTTTCTCCCTTTTCTTTTTTGATTAAAAAATGATGATTTGCTGCACTGGCTAGCTGTGGTAAATGTGTAATACAGATAATCTGGCGATCATTTGAGATCTGGGTAAGTTTTGCTGCCATTTTAGCTGCTGTCTTACCACCAACACCACTATCAACCTCATCAAAAATTAAAGTATCAACCTGATCCAGAGCAGCTGTAATGGTTTTTAAAGAAAGCATTATTCGGGATAGTTCGCCTCCAGAGGCAATTTTTGAAAGTGGTTTTAAATCCTCACCTCTATTGGGTGAAATCAAAAATTCAATCCGATTAGTACCAACTGCCGAAATTTCTTTTTCGGTAAAACTAACTTCAAATCTAACATCTTCCATTGCCAGATCTTTTAATTCATTTTTAAGCTGAACTTCTAAATTTTTAGCATGCTTTTTTCTGGTCTCAGATAATTTGCCTGATTTTACTTTTAAACGCTGAATTAAATTTTCTTCTTTTTTGGTTAAAGAGGCAATTTTTTCTTCAACATTTTCTAATTTATCTCTTTTTTGATAAAGTTCCTGTAAATAAGAGATTACAGTTTCTACATCTTCACCATATTTTCTCAAAAGTGTATTTATCAAATCCAGGCGATCACTTAGTATTGATATTCTTTCTTCATCATAAGCAAAAGAACTTTCAAAATCTGCCAGATCAAAGCTAAATTCTTCCAGACTATAATAGATATCTGTAAATTTTTTGTTAAGTTCTTTTAGTTCCTGGTTATAATCTTCGACTTCTTCGAATTTATTTTTCAAAATAGAAAGGCGATCCATTATTCCCTGATCTTTATAGTTATCACCACTTAGAGATGACATTATTTCTGTAATAACTCGATAGATTTCTTCACCGTGAGATAATGTTTTATATTCATCTTTTAACTTTTCATATTCTCCAGCTTCAAGACCCGCCGCTTCAATTTCTTCAATCTGAAAATTAATAATATCCAGCTCTCTGGCTCTCTGAGCATCATCTATTTCAATTTCTGAAAGTTCATTTCTGAGATCAAGTAATTCCTGGTATAAATTATTAATTTCAGCTTTTAAGTGAGTTATCTTGTCACCAATAAAGGCATCAAGGATCATCAAATGAGAACCCTGATCTAAAAGTAATTGATGTTCATGCTGACCGTGAATATCAATTAAATAACGACTAATTTTTTTAACAATTTTTAGAGTAGCAAGCTGACCATTTATTAATGTTCTATTGCGACCATTCTCCCTAATTTCTCTGGCTATCAATATCCCATTTTCTTCCTGTTCAATACCGGTTTCAGTTAATATATCATTGATAATTTTAAGCTCTTCAGGCTGAAAAAAAGCAGAAATATAGGCTGCTTTTTTGCCACTGCGAATTATATCACTATTTGCTCTGGCACCCAGCAGAAGATCAAGAGCACCAATTATTATTGACTTACCGGCACCGGTTTCTCCACTTAAAATGTTTAAACCCTGTTTAAAATTGATATTGACCTTATTAATTAAGGCAAAGTTTTTAACCTGTAAATCACTGAGCATGTTTTTATCCTCCTGTCAGTTCAATTAGGCAAGATGCATTTTTTCTTTTACAGTTGTATAAAATGTTCTATCCGGCAATTTTATAATTGACAATTCCTGATCTGCTCCACTAATATAAATTTCATCTCCAGGTATAATTTCATTTTTTTGTCTGCCATCTGCACAGCCCTTAACAGAACGACCATCACTGTCAACTCTAATCCTAATTCTTTCTTCAGGTGAAATTACCATTGGTCGCAGATGAAGATTATGAGGGCAGATTGGCGTTATTAATATTGCCTTAATCTGACGCGGATTGATTATTGGGCCTCCTGCCGAGAGAGAGTAGGCAGTAGATCCAGTTGGAGAAGCAATGATTAGACCATCTCCTCTAAAATTATTAACAAGTTCATTATTAATATAAAGTTCGATTTTAAGCATCTGTGAATCGGGATCTCTATTGATCACATAATCATTAAGAGCATAACTGCTGTTAATTTTTTTTTCACTGCGATAATGTTCTGTCTGAAGCATCATTCTTTTTTCTATATTATAGTTATTGTTATCAATCATTTCTAAAGCTTTAGTTAACTCTTCTGTTTCTACATCGGTTAAAAAACCAAGATGACCTACATTGATTCCTAAAAGAGGAATCTCGCTGCCAATAAAATGATGAGAACTATGTAAAAAAGTTCCGTCCCCTCCAATGATTATAATATAATCAGCTTCTCGTTTTATCTTTTGATAATCAGCTGCTCTTTGCCTCTGGTCCAGCTGAAATGCAGCCCTTTTTTCAATTAAAAATTTTTTGTCTTTATTTTTAAACCATTCGATAGCCCTTTCAGCAACAGTAAAAGCTTCTTTTTTATCCAAATTAATTATTAACGCAGCTTTATCCATTTTAAGAACCTCCCAGCTCTGTATGAGCAAACCTGACAGTTTGATTAATCTTTTGCTGCCAGTCTTGTCGGTTAAACTCGTCAATTTTTTCTCTATATCTAAGATGAACTAAATATTCTATATTTTTACTGGCAGCACCAGTAATTGGTGAATAATTGAGAGCAGCCGGCTCAAATCCTTCTTTAAGAAAAAAATCACTTAAATTTTCAATCACATCTAAATGAACAGCTGGATCTTTAACCACTCCGTTTTTTCCGACTCGATCTCTTCCGGCTTCAAATTGCGGCTTTATTAAAGCAATGAAATCTCCATTTTTACTGATAAATTTTTTAACTCCAGGAACAATTAATCTCAGAGAAATAAAAGAAACATCAGTAACTACTAAAGGAACTTCGACCGGCAATTGTTCTTTTTCCAAATAACGAAAATTACATCTCTCCAGCACCTCAACTCGATCATCCTGGCGCAATTTCCAGGCCAGCTGACCGTAACCAACATCAACTGCGTATACTTTACTGGCCCCATGCTGTAATAAACAATCTGTAAATCCTCCGGTAGAAGCACCAATATCTATTGCCTCTTTTCCTGCAGGATCAACAGTAAAAATCTTCAGTGCTTTTTCTAACTTCAGGCCTCCGCGACTCACATAGGGGTTTTTATCACCTCTAAATTCGATATCTGCTTCAGGATCAACCTGGGTTCCCGCCTTATCTTCTCTTTCTCCATCAACAAAAACTAAACCTGCCATAATTGCTCTTTTAGCCTGGGAACGGCTTCTAAATAATCCCATCTCAGTTATTACAACATCTAGTCTTTCTTTTCTGGCCATAATTTATTTACCTCCTCAGCCGGTGCCAGCAAAGAAAGTGCATTTTCAAGAATACCTCTACCATCCAGCTGATATTCCTTTTTCATTTCTTCCATTCCACCCTGACTGACAAATTCATCTCCAACACCAATTCTTTTAATATTTTTTAAAGTGACACCTCTATCGGCAGCCAGTTCGAGAACTGCAGAGGAAAAACCGCCTGCCAGAACCTGTTCCTCTACTGTAATAACATTATTTGATTTTTTAATTGCTCTGATAATCATTTCTTCATCCAGAGGTTTAACAAAGCGGGCATCAATTAAAGCCGTTTTATAGCCATTTTCATTTAAAATTCTGGCTGCTTTTTGGGCAGGATATACGGTTGATCCTATCGCAAGGATAGTCAGATCCATTTCTGATTCAATTTTAATCAACTCTTCTGCCTTTCCGATTTCTAATTTTTTTAAATCTGCTATCTGATGAGGTATATAATCTCCAGCAGCTGCACCTCTAGGATAGCGGAGAACAGCTGGACCTTTATAATTAACAGCCGTAAATAACATATGCTGCAGCTGTTCTGCATCCCGGGCAGCCATCATAACAAGATTGGGGATCGGACGCAAAAATGAGTAGTCAAATAATCCCTGATGTGTTTCCCCATCATTACCAACAATACCTGCTCTATCAACAGCCAGAGTTAAATCTAAATTCTGAATAGCAGCATCATGAATAACCTGATCATAGGCTCGCTGTAAAAAAGTTGAATAAATTGCACAGACAGGTTTCATTCCACCTCTGGCCAGCCCCGTACTCATTGTTACCGCATGCTGTTCTGCAATTCCAACATCATAGTATCTTTCCGGAAAAGATTGAGCAAATATTTCCATACCAGTTCCGGAGGGCATTGCAGCAGTTATTCCGGCAATCTTTTTATCCTCAGCAGCCAGTCTACTTAGAGTTTCACCAAAAATTTTGCTGTAACTGGCTTTCGACTTTGTTTTTCGGGAACTTCCATCTGCAATATTAAAAGCTCCAACTCCATGGAACCTGTCTGGATTTTTTTCTGCCGGAGGATAACCCTTCCCCTTTTTGGTTATTACATGTAAAAGAACAGGTCCATCTATTGTTTCCGCCTGTTTAAAGTGTTTCATTAATTCAATAATATTATGACCATCAACTGGACCTAAATAATTAAAGCCAAATTCTTCAAAAAGCACACCCTGAATAAAACTATATTTTAAGGCACTTTTAACCCGCTCAACCGTATTCGAAACAGTATTACCAAAACGAGGAATTTTATTAATTAAAAATTCTATATCTTCTTTTACTCGTTTTAATTTAGGGTCATTTCTTAAAGTTGATAAATAATTAGAAATAGCTCCAACATTATTGGAAATTGACATTTCATTATCATTTAAAATTACATTAATATCAGCGCCAATGTGACCGGCATGATTTAAAGCCTCAAAAGCCATCCCTCCGGTTAGAGCTCCATCACCAATTACTGCATATATATCTCCCATTTGATTTAAGTTTTCTCGTGCCATAGCCAGTCCGACCGCAGCTGAAATTGATGTACTGCTGTGTCCGGCACCTATTATATCATGAGGAGATTCAGTACACTTAGGATAACCACTAAGTCCATCTTTCTGCCTTAAATTTGCAAAACAATCTTTGCGACCAGTTAAAATTTTATGAGTATAAGCCTGATGGCCAACATCCCAGATTATTTTATCCGTGGGGCTATTTAAATAATGATGCAGAGCAATGGTCAGTTCTACTGTTCCCAGGTTTGAAGCCAGATGACCACCAGTTTCCGAAATATTATTTAGTAAAAACTCTCGAATTTCAGCCGCCAGTTCTTTAAGCTGTGATCCTTTTAATCTTTTTAAATCATCTATTCCATTTATTTTTGCTAAATAGTCACTCATTAAATCCACCTCTTTTTTAAAAAACCGTAAATTTTATCATAAAACAGATAAAAAAACGCCAGTAATCTGCCAACCAGAAAAATTATTTTTGTAGAGTTTTTCATTCCATAATACTTAAAAAAAGCTTTACCACCAACAGTTAAAGCGGAAGCCAGACCAATTATTATCAGATTGGTCCATAAATTTGAAAAACCATAATAATTAATTAAATCAATAGCTATTACTGCACTAATTGCTCCACTGATAGTTCCACAAATATCTCCAACTATATCGCACATTAAACTTGCTACTTTGTCACCATTTTTTGCAAGATATAAAGAAGTTTTAGCTCCAAATATTTTTTTGGCAGCTTTAGCATTAAATGGTTCAGTTCGCGATACTGTAGCAGCAACTCCAACCATATCAGACAAAACACCTATTATAATAATAATTAACAGTATTATTACTGCCATCGGTAATGGTACAAACTGTACCTGTGTCTGTGAGACTGATGAGACACTTACCGCAATAAAAAAAGTCATAATAGCAATAATAATACTGCTCTTTAAATTAGCCAAAATATTCACCTCAATTAATAAAATAACAGATGGTAATATAATAGATAAATGCTGTGTCATAGGTCCAGCAGGTTTTCCCCGGGAATTCCCATCTGTCACCATCCAGGAGATTTCTCATTAAATTCCCGCTGTAGGGTCTCCCTCTACAGAGCTGAATTACCACTCAGAACACACTTTAATCCCTATTATATCCCTTTATAGACAGTCTAGAAGTTTTCCTTGACAGCATTTAAACTATCTCCTAGCTTCTTTTGCAGTACTGGTTTCCAGCAGGTTCAACCCAGAGCTGGATCCTGGCACCTGTGTTTTGCTACTGTCTCCAGTACCACTTCAAAGCAGGCTACACTGTTTAACCTTGCGGTTAAAAACAGGTGAACCTGGCCTTGCTATGTATCCATTAATATAACTCGACCAGGCCTCCGCGAGAAAGGGGTCAACGCCCACATGCCGTTGTGGATCGCCCCAAACCCTTATCTCTCTGCAATGGCCCCCGACTGGGCGTCAGCAGCCATTACAAAGAACTTCATCGATATGCCCGTTGACGGATTTTTAGGCCCGCCTTCAAAGATAGTATGCTGACTAGAATACTGCACCATCTGCATTTTAACTAATTATAACACATTTATAATAACCCTTCAATTAATGCTCTCTGTTCAGAATATAATCAACTAAATCCTTTAAATTCTGAGCCTCATCACCAAAAATTTTTAATTCTGCTTTTGCCTTCTGAGCATATTCCCGGGCGGCTTTTTGAGCAGCTTTTGTTCCCATTAGTTTAGGATAAGTGGCTTTATTTAACTCCTGATCTCTACCAACAACCTTCCCCATTTTTTCTGTTTCACCTGTAAGATCAAGTAAATCATCAACAATCTGGAATAAAACACCAATATTTTCTGCATAATTTAACAGTGCTTTTTTTTCTGGCTCAGTAAACTTAGAACAGTAAAGTCCATTTAAGACAGAAGCCTTAATCAAGGCACCTGTTTTTGCTCTGTGAACTTGCTGCATCTCTTCAAGACTAAGTTTTTTATTCTCAGCCTCTAAATCCAGAATCTGACCACCAACCATTCCCTGATAGCCAGAAAATTTTGCAGTATTCGCAATTATTCTTATTTTAGCTTCAGGCTCAATTTTAAGTTCTGATAAAAGCTCAAAAGCATATGTAAGAAGCGCATCACCTGCTAATATTGCTGTAGCTTCTCCAAAAACAAGATGATTTGTTTTTTTACCCCGCCTCAGCTGATCATCATCCATTGCAGGTAGATCATCATGAATTAAAGAATAACTGTGAATCATTTCCAGAGCAGAACCTGACTTTAAAGCAGCCTGGTAATTCCCTTCCAGCAATTCCACAGTTAAAAGTGATAAAACCGGTCTAATCCTTTTACCACCTGAAAGCAGAGTATATTTCATCGCCTCCGTTAATCGGGGAGCTATCTCTTCTCTTAAATTCATCAGCTCTTCTAAAGTAGCTTCAACTTCTTTTGCTTTTAGATTCAATATTTCTTTTATTGCCTGCAAATTTAATCCTCCTCGATCTCAGTTTCAAAAGGTATCTCCTCAGTAAACTCCCCATCATCTTTAAGCATTAATTCAATCTTCTTTTCCGCCTTATCAAGTTTTTGATGGCAAAATTTAAGCAGCTTCATCCCCTGACTGAATTCAGCCAGAGTTTCATCCAGTGATAAACCACCTTTTTCAAGGTCTTCTACAATTTTTTGTAATTTCTCCAGAGCTGATTCAAAATCAAGTTTTTCTCTATTAATTCCTTCAATTTCTTTTTTAATTTTAGCTTCCTTTTTATTTTCACTCATTTATATCACCAACTTTTCTACTAGCTTTTACTTCCAGTTCTAAAAGACCATCACTCAAGCGTGCTCTAAGCTGATCACCAGCAGCAGTTTGCCTGATTGAGCTGATTGTTTTTTTATTCTGATCCTGAAGAATGGTATAACCACGGTCCAGAGTTTTAAGTGGACTTAAATTATTCAACCTCTGATAAAATAATTGATATTTATTTTCCCAATCATTATATTTCCTTTCAATCTGATGGTTTAATTTTGTTTCTATACTGTCAAGTTCCTGTTCATAATCTCTAAACAGTTCTTCCGGTGAGGCAAATATTCTGCGTTCAGAAACACCTTTTAAATTATTTCTTAATTCTCTAAGTTTAGTACCACTGCTGTTTACAAGCCTCTGTGATAAATTATTGAGCCTATTTAAAATTTCCTCTCGATTTGCAGTTGCCAGTTCCGCTGCTGCAGAAGGTGTAGGAGCTCTTAAATCAGCTACAAAATCTGAAATTGTAAAATCAGTTTCATGACCAACACCGCTGATTACAGGTAGTCTGGAAGCATAAATCGCCCGGGCCACCTCTTCTTCATTAAAGGGCCAGAGATCTTCGATTGAACCTCCACCGCGACTGATAATAATTAGGTCAATATCATCTCGACTATTTAAATACTCAATTCCGGCTTTAATTTCACCTTTAGCCAGATTTCCCTGAACATGAGCCGGAACTATCAGTACAGAAAAATTACCAGTCCGTCTTTTCATCACCGAAAGAATATCTCTAATTGCTGCTCCAGTGGGAGAAGTAACAATTCCTATTTTACTGGCCAGAAATGGAATTTCTTTTTTCTTGCTTTCTGCAAAGAGGCCTTCTTTTTCTAAGCTGGCTTTCAATTTTTCAAAGGCTTGATAAAGTTTTCCTTTGCCGGCTCTTTCCATTTCCCTGGCATAAAATTGATATTCTCCTCGCTGGGCATAAATATCTAAATTCCCCCTGGCTTCAACCTGCATTCCCTCCTCAGGCTCAAAGTCAAGAGAAGAATTATAGCCTTTAAACATAACTGTTTTCAGCTGGGAATTTTTATCTTTTAGAGTAAAATACATATGACCGGAACTGTGATGATAAAAATTAGAGATCTCACCACTTATCCAGAAGTCAGAAAGAAGAGCATCTTCTTTAATTAAAGCCTGAAGATACTCTGTAATTTCCTCTACTGTATAGATCTTTTTTTCTTTTTTTGTAAATAGATTATCCTGATATAAATCTGACATAAAATCAACCACTCTATTTTTTAGATTTCTCTAACAAGTAATTCTTAATATTTTCTGCAGCTGTTTTGCCGGCACCCATTGCTTTAATAACAGTGGCAGCTCCAGTAACAACATCTCCTCCAGCATATACACCTTCCCGACTGGTCTGCTGATCTTCATTGACCTCTATTCCACCCCAGCTTTTCGTCTTTAGATCTTTTGTATTAGAAGTTAAAAGCGGGTTTGGATTCTGACCAATAGCTATTATTACAGTATCCAGATCCAGCATCCAGTTAGAACCTTCAATTGGAATTGGCCGTCTTCTACCTGAATCATCCTTTTCTCCAAGTTCCATCTGCTGGCATTCCATTTGAGAAACTCTGCCCTCTTTTCCATGAATTGCAACCGGATTATTTAAAAGTTTAAATTCAATCCCTTCTTCCCGAGCATGATGTATTTCCTCACTACGTGCAGGCATCTGCTCTTCAGCTCTTCTATATACTATATAAACATCTTCTGCTCCCAGTCTTTTAGCAGTTCGAGCTGCATCCATCGCAACATTTCCAGCCCCAACAACTGCAACTTTATCCTTAACAACTACTGGTGTTTTATATTCTGGATATTTAAAGGCTTTCATCAGATTAACTCTGGTTAAAAACTCATTGGCAGAATAAACTCCATTTAAGTTTTCACCAGGAATATTTAAAAATCTCGGCAGACCAGCACCAACACCAATAAATAGTGATTCATAGCCTTTTTCAAATAGTTCATCAACTGTAATTGACTTACCAACAACTACATTTAATTGAATATCTACACCGAGTTCTTTGATTGCTTCAACTTCCTGATCAACAATAGCCTTGGGAAGTCTGAATTCAGGAATCCCATAGCGCAGCACTCCACCTGTTTCGTGTAGAGCTTCAAAAATTGTAACTTCAAGCCCATATTTTGCAAGATCAGCAGCCGCAGTAAGACCTGCAGGACCGGCTCCAATTACCGCAACCTTTCTGCCTTCTAATTCTGGTACCTTCATTTTTTCTATCTCTTCCGCACTGGTACTATCTGTGCCCCGCTCCATATTATAATCTGCAACATAACGCTCCAGGCGACCAATAGCTACCGGCTCATTTTTGATTCCCATTACACATACATCTTCACACTGCTCCTCCTGAGGACAGACACGTCCACAGACAGCTGGAAGATTATTTTTGCTTTTAATAATCTGATTTGCTTCAACTACATCACCATCTATTACAGCCTGGATAAACTGGGGTATTGGCACATGAACTGGACATCCTTCAACACAGGGTTGATGTTTACACTGTAAGCATCTTTCCGCTTCAACAACTGCTTCTTTGTCACTATAGCCAAAAGGAACCTCTTTAAAATTTTTAATTCTCTCTTCAGGCGCCTGCTCTTTCATCGGCGTCTTCTTTTTCTGTAAAGCCATTAATTATCCTCCTCGACTGCTGTATCATATACTAAATCTTCTTCATTTTGATAAAAATTAAGCCTGTTCATTAATTCATTAAAATCAACCTGATGAGCATCAAAAGCAGGTCCATCAACACAGGTGAATTTCCTTTCTCCACCGACAGTTACCCTGCAGGCACCACACATTCCTGTCCCATCAACCATAATAGTATTTAAACTAACAATAGTTTCTACTCCATACTCTTTAGTCAAATCAGCCACTGCCTTCATCATTGGCACAGGTCCAATGGCAACTACTAAATCTATGTCATCTTCTTTTTCCAATAAATCTTTTAAAATATCAGTCACAAAGCCATGATGACCGTAACTACCATCATCAGTTGCAATAAATAATCTGTCACTATACTTCTCTAATTCTTCTTCTAAAATAATTAAATTTTTGGTTCTGGCCCCGGTAATGCTGATTACTTCAGCTCCCTGCTCATAAAAACCTCTGACCTTAGGATATAAGAGAGCAGTCCCTGAACCACCACCTAATAATACTACCTTTTCATATCCTTCCAGATCAATATGATGACCAAGAGGCCCAACTATATCCTGTATCTGATCACCTTTATCCATCTTACCTAATAATTTTGTAGAATAACCAACTTCCTGAAAAATAATAGAAATTACACCAGTTTTACGATCGTAATCTGCAACAGTGAGTGGAATTCGTTCCCCTTTTTCATCCACTCTTAATATAATAAAATTACCTGGTTTAGTTTTTTTGGCAATCAAAGGTGCTTTAACCTTTAACTTTTTAATTGTGGGTGCCAGAACTTCCTTTTCTAAAATTTCGTACATATTTTCCCTCCTGAATTTTTAAAACTTGAGCAAAAAAAGCCTGCTTCTATATATTATTCTTTAACCGCTCCCTTAAATCCTCCTTAATTTCAGAAATAATTCGAACTGGAGTCAAGTTATTTTTTTCTTAAAGTTTTAAAATCACCGCGTGCATTTAATTATACAATTTATCTTAAAGTTTTAATGTAAGATTTTATTTTCATAAACAATATTTGAAAAAATCACCTTGACAAATTTAAATATTTAAGTTAAAATATTATTTGTCAGTGCGAAAGTGGCGGAACTGGCAGACGCGCTAGGTTCAGGGTCTAGTGGTCTCACGACCGTGAGGGTTCGAATCCCTCCTTTCGCACCATTTTAATTTAATAATGAATTTAAAGAGCAGATTTCTCTGCTCTTTTTTTATTTACTTAAAACTAATTGAGACTTGCTACAAAATCTCCTATCCTCTTAATTCCTTCTTTAATCCTTTCTTCTCCCAGAGCAAATGAAATCCGGATAAAATTATCCATTCCAAAAGCAATTCCTGGTACTACAGCTACTTTCTTTTCCTCTAAAAGTAAATCAGCAAAAGAGAGTGATCCTTTAATTTTCTCGCCATTAATTTTTCTGTTTTTTAATCCCGAAATATCAATAAAGAAATAAAAAGCTCCTGCAGGTTTGATTGCTTTTAAACCTTTAATATCAGCCAGCAACTCGGCTGTAAGATCTCTTCTCTGCTGATAAATATCTTTCCGCTTTTTAATAATTTGATCCAGTTTATCATTATTCAGAGCCTTTGCACTTGCATACTGAGCAATGGTATTTACATTGGAAGTAGTATGACTCTGAATTTTAGCCATATTTTTAATCCACTCCTGATTTGCAAACCCAAAACCCACCCTCCAGCCGGTCATGGAATATGATTTAGACATTCCATTGACTACTAAAAGTCTATTTTTTAGCTGAGGGAAAAGTTCAATCATTGATTTAAATTCTCTGTCATCATATAAAAGTTTATCATAAATTTCATCACTAATAACAAAAATATCCTTTTCAATCAAAACACCTATCAGTTCTTCTAATTCTAACTGAGTATAAAAATGTCCATCCGGATTAGAAGGTGAATTAATAATAACTGCTTTTGTATTTTCAGTAATATTTTTTCTCAATTCAGCTGCTTTTAATTTATATTTATTTTTAGCCTCTGTTTCAACCAGAACAGGTCTCCCACCAGCTAATTTTACTAGCTCTGGATATGAAACCCAGTAAGGTTTAGGAATTAAAACCTCATCATTTTCTGCTAAAATAGCTGATAAACCATTAAATAATACCTGCTTACCACCATTACAGACAATTACTTCTTCTGTAGAATATTTATAAGAATAATCAGAAGCAAATTTATTAACTACTGCCTGTTTTAATTCTGGCAGCCCTGAAGCAGAGGTATAACCTGTATATCCTTTTTTCATCGCTTCTGCTGCAGCTTTTTTAATAAAGTCCGGTGTAGGAAAATCTGGCTCTCCTGCACCAAAACTTACCACATCTTCTCCTGCTGCTGTCAATTTATTGGCGGCTGTACTGACAGCGATTGTCTTTGATTCTTCAATTTTTGCAATTCTTGCTGAATATTCCATCTCCACACCCCATTAACTTATTTAATCTTATTAGTTCCAGTTGCCAAAACCTTTTTATTGCTCTAACTACCATAGTTTACTAAATAAAATATACCATAAAAATATTTAAAAAACAAAAAAAGAAGGCTTTAAGCCCCCTTTTTAAGCAAATTTAGACAGTATCCCATTAATAAATGATGGTGAACTCTCATCTGCATACTTTTTGGCAATCTTTACAGCTTCATTAATAGCTACTTTTGTTGGAATATCATGCTGAATTTCATAAGCAGCAATTCTTAAAATATTTCTATCAATTGCAGACATTCTTTCTATATTCCAGTTTATAGCATACTGATCAATCTGCGCATCCAGGAGTTCAAGTTCCATAATAATACCATCAAGCAGCTCTTCAGCATATAAATCATCAGCCAGAGCACCTTTTTCATTCATAAAATCTCTGTAGCTTTTTTTTGAGTTTTCAAGATCAAGCTTTTTTCTGATGTCCAGTCCGTAAAGAATCTGGAGTACCCAGATCCTCTGTTTGTGTCTCGAAACTTTTTGCATAAAGAAAATACCTCATTTCTAACTCTATTTAAATCTTTCTGGAATAATTCTTAGTATAAAATCTTTTAAATCTTCTTCAAAACGCCAGCGAGAACCAAAGTAATAGCCGAACAAAGTAGTCAGACAGAGTAATAATGTTTTAAAAAACCCAACTGTTAAAAATAAAATCCCAATAATTAAACCAATCACAGCTCCGGTGATTTTTTTGCGATTCACATATATTAATTGAACTAACTCTTCTTTCAGTTGATTTTTATCCATTTATAGACCACCTCATTCCACATTTTCAGGCAGTTTACTATCTTTTCTTACATCATCAATTCTAATTTGAACCTTTTCCACCTGAATTCCCGTGGTCTGTTTAATATAATTTTTTAAATCATGCTGGATATTCTCACTAATAGCCGGTAGATCTCCAGGTACCGTTAGCTTTCCGCTTAATATAATTTTTAAACCTTCTTCTTTTTCTTCCAGTTTAATTCTTATATCCTCAAATTTTTCTTTTTCTTTAACTCGATCTTTGATCAGATTAGAAAGAGCAGAAATTGTTATAGTAATATCTCCAGATTCTGAACTTAATAATCTTGTTGATTTAAATTGGCGATCTGTAAAATAAGGATAGATTACAAAAATCGCCATTAAAAGAAATAGTAGATATACTACTCCAATTTGCCAGTTATTATAGCTGCCAGATATTAGATCAGGAATAAAATTAGCAGATAAAAGTCCAAAACTATATAGAGAAAGAGTAATTGTTAAAACGATGAGAATTAAAGCGATTAAAAAGGAAAATATATTTTGTATAATTTTCATGGCTTAACCTCCAATCATTTTCAAAGAATAAATTATTCTTCGGTCTCTACTTCCTCTACTTTATTTTCCGTTTCCTCTTTTTCGTCTTCAGGAAAATTTACCCCCTGAACATGAACATTAACTGCTTTAACATTTAAACCAGTCATTCCTTCAATAGCCTGTTTTACATTATCCTGAATCTTCCAGGCAACATCTGGAATAGAATTACCATATTCTATAATTACATAAACATCAACAGAAGCTGTTTCATCACTAACTTCAACTTTAACACCTTTACTCAAACTTTTTCTACCCAGCATATCAGCAATTCCACCTGCAAGACCACCACTCATACCAGCTACACCTTCTACTTCAGTTGCTGCCAGACCAGTTATTATTCCTACTACTTCGTCAGCGATCTTAATACTGCCCTCATCAATTTCTTCTGCTTCTACTTCTTCTGCTTTAATATCTTTAATTTCTTCATCACTCATAATTTAACCTCCCTCATTTTACTAAATAATCATCTTTTTATGTCAGCCAGAATTTGATTTTGTTCTGAATACTGTCCAACAATTAGAGCCCCAATTTTTTCTCCCTTATTCTTTATTACTTTAACATAGGTTTCATTATCTTCCAGAATTTCTTCCTCAAATTCTCCTTCTTTATTTAATTCTCCCAGAGAAACTACATTAATTCCGGCAACCTTTAATTTATGAGATGGTACATAACCATCAAATTCAGCCTGACCACCACTCATAACTGTACCAGCAACTCTTCCCTGGGCCAGCGAAGGAGGCCAGATCCCATAGATTTTATCATTAAACTCTGCCACATCCCCCGCTGCATAAATATCAGAATTTGAAGTCTGCATTCTTTTATTAACAATAACTCCCCTATTTTTATCAATATCTAAATTTTCAACTAAAGAAGTATTAGAGCGAACACCGGTCGAGATTAAAACAAGATCAGCCTCAATCTCCTGATTTTCTAAAATTACTTTTTCTACATTCTGCTGACCTTTAAAACCTTTAGTTTTAGCATCAGTAACAACTTTGACATTATTTTGTTTCAATTTAGCTTCCAGCAGATCTCCGCCCTTTTTATCCAGCTGCATCGGCAGCAAATAAGGTGCTACTTCCAGCACAGTTGTATCCAGGTCCGCTTTAGCAAAATTATAAGCAATTTCCAGACCTAAAAGTCCCCCACCAACGACAACAGCTTTTTGGGCAGTTTCTGCGGCTTTATTAATCTCTTTTAAATCAGCAGCCGTTCTTAAAGTGAAAATATTATCCAACTCTACGCCAGTAAATGGGGGAACAAAACAGTGCGAACCATTTGCCAGCAGTAATTTATCGTAAGAAAATTGATCTTTTTCACTCTTAACCAATTTATTCTGGCTGTCAATCTCGATGATCTTTTGATTGAGATAAAGATCGATATTATTATCTTCAAACCACTGTTGATCATTAATAATAATATCTTCAACTTGAACCTCACCGGAAAGACATTCTATAAGTCGAGGTCTATAATAAAAAGGATAATTTTCATCTGTAAAAATAGAAATTTGATCCCCATTATCCCGGTTTTTCAAAATCTCTTTTGCCGCAGAAACTCCAGCAGCTCCCGCGCCAATGATTACATAATTCATCTTTAAATTCCCCCCTCAAAAATATTTAACTGTTAACTCGTTCTATATATTCATTACTTCGGGAATCAATTTTAAGTATATCTCCCTCTTCAATAAATAATGGAACCTGAACAACAAGGCCTGTTTCCATTGTAGCTGGTTTGCTTCCACCGGAAACAGTATTACCTCTAATATTTGGCTGAGTATCTTCAACTTTTAGTTCAACAAAAGTTGGCAGTTCAATATCGATCGGCCTACCCTGATAGACAGCTATATCAAGTTCCATATTTTCTTTTAAATATTTCACCTTATCTCCAAGCTGTTCTTCACTTAAATGAAACTGCTCATATGTATCATTATCCATAAAAATATAATCACTACCATCCCAGTATAAAAACTGCATCTTTTTTTTCTCTACATGAGCTGTTTCAACCTTTTCTCCTGCCTTGAAAGTTTTGCTAATTGTATAACCTTCCTCAACATTTCTTAATTTCGTTCTAACAAATGCACTACCTCTGCCGGATTTTGAATGTTGAAATTCAATTACCTGATAAACCTCTCCATCCAGCTCTATTGTTAAACCTGTATTGAAATCATTTGTTGAAATCATTTAAAGCACCTCCACTATTTTTTGTTGCAGTTCAATTATAGCAGAAATTAGCTTTTTAAACAAATTATTAAACTGAACAATATTAAGTTAATTAAATTAATTCTTGCTTAATTTCAGCCGTATAAGTTTATAAAACAATCAGTTCTTTAGGAGCTGAATTTAAAACTTCACATCCCTCTTCAGTTATTAATAAATCATCTTCAATTCTAACTCCACCCAGACCAGAAATATAAATACCAGGTTCATCCGTAACTACCATTCCTGCTTTCAAAATCCCGTCCGAAGTATAAGATAACCTTGGATTTTCGTGAATTTCAAGCCCTATTCCATGGCCCAGACCATGACCAAAGTTATCTCCATAGCCGGCTTCTTTAATTAAATCTCTAGCAATCTTATCTGCCTCAATACAGTCCATTCCACTGCTGATTTTAGAAATCACTTTTTGCTGGGCCCGTAAAACAAGCTGATAGATTTCTTTAAGTTCGGAATCAGGCTCCCCGACAGCCACTGTTCTGGTAATATCAGAATGATAGCCCTGAAAAACTGTACCAAAATCAATGGTTATCAGATCTCCCTTTTCTATAATCTTTTTTGAAGCAACTCCGTGAGGTAATGCTCCTCTTTTACCGGAAGCTACTATAAAATCAAAGGCATTTGCCTCCCCACCATTTTTTTTCATAAAAAATTCAAGCTCAAGCGCAATTTCTTTTTCACTTTTACCAACTTCAATAAATTCGAGTAAAAAATCAAAGGCTCTATCAGCAATTTCCACAGCTTTTTTTATCTTATCTACTTCATTTAAATCTTTAATCATTCTTAAGTCTTCAACCACTGATTCAACAGGATTTAGACTTTCTACTTCTAATTTATTCTTCAATTTCTGATATGTTTTAAAATTAAGGTCCTGACTTTCAAAACTTAAATTGTTAATTTTTTTTCTTTTTATTAACTCTGCAAAACCCTCAATGAAATTACTGCTAATTTCTTCAATTACACAGCCATCAGTCTGTTCTGCAGCCTGATCCAAATAGCGAAAATCAGTAATAAAAACACTATCAGTTTCTGTAATTAAAAGCTTACCTGCAGTTCCAGTAAATTGACTTAAATAGCGAACATTTTCTTTTTTCGTGACCAAAAAAGCCTCAATATCTTTTTCTTTCATTTTTTCTCTAAGTTTATTTATACGTTTTTCCACTAATATTTCTCCTTTCGCAAAACCTCTTTTAAAGCATCTAAAGCCAGAAGATATCCATATACTCCAAGTCCGGTAATCTGACCAACAGCCGCTTCGGCAGTTATAGATTTCTTTCTAAACTCTTCCCGGCGGTGGATATTACTAATATGCACTTCAATTACCGGTATTCTTACAGAAGCCAGTGCATCCCTCAATACAACACTAGTATGAGTCAAACCACCTGGATTGATAATTACACCATCCAAATTTTTATAATTTTGATGTAAATAATCACAAATCTCGCCCTCATGGTTGCTCTGAATAATTTCAATTTTTACATTTATCTCTTTAGCTTTCACTTTTAAATCTTCATTTAACATTTCTAAATTTGTTGTCCCGTAAATTTCTGGCTCTCTCAATCCCAGCATATTTAAATTAGGACCATGTATTACAGCCACTTTTTGCATAAGTATTCCTCCATATATTTTTGAATATTTTTGTGATCAAATTCATCACTTAAGTATGTAGAACCTAAATCCTTAATCAAAACCCACCACATTTTATTATCACTAATTTTTTTATCATGTGCAATATATGATGCCAGTTCTGCAGCTTCAATGTCTTGAGATGGAAAAATTTGATAATCAAAAGTTTGAATCAAATCAATAATTTTATTAAAAACATCTTTCTTTAAATCACCAATTTTATACGATAAAAAAGCTGTAAAAGCTATTCCCATCACAACAGCCTCACCATGTTTAAATCTAAATTTTTCCGCGCCTTCTACAGCATGACCAAAACTGTGTCCCAAATTCAATTTTTTGCGTAATCCCCGATCTTTGACATCTTCACTTACATAATAATCTTTCATTTCTAGAGAAATTTTTGAGATTTTAAGCATAATATCTTTATTTAAATTTATAATTTCTTTTCTGTTCTTATTTAAAATATCAAAAAGCGGATTACCACCCAGGATAGCATATTTAATTACCTCTCCCAGACCTGATTTTATTTCTCTCATCTCCAGACTATCAAGCCAGTGCAATTGATAATAGACAAGATCAGCCTGATAAAAACTACCGATTAAATTTTTAGTATCTCTAAAATTTACAGCTGTCTTTCCTCCTACACTACTGTCAAGCTGAGAAATCAAAGTTGTAGGCATCTGAATCAATTTTAATCCTCGTAAATACGTTGAAGCAATTAAGCCTCCAAGATCTCCAATTGTACCTCCTCCAAAAGCAATTACATAATCTGAACGAGTAAAATTATTTTCATATAAAATATCATATGCCTGCTTTAAATACTCAAGGTCCTTGATTTTTTCTCCAGCCTCAAGTTCTAATTTGATAAGTTCAGCATTTTTTTTGATTAGACTAAGAATTGGTTCTGCATGGTTGTCCATTACTATTTGATCGGCCAGTAAGAATACTTTTCGTCCTTTTATCTTCTCTAAAATTATATTAAAACTGCTCTGTTTAAAATTTTTATCAACTATTACAGGATAAGAAGAGTTTTGAGCCTTAATTTCAATTTTAAGTTTTTGATCAGGAATCTCTGCTAAAATTTGGTCAGCAATTTCAGCTGCTGAATATCGTTCACTATCAAAATGAATGGGAATCTCCTGATAATACTTTTCCCTTTCAGTTAAAAGAGAATTAATTTTCCCCAGAGGATTATCGACCTCCAAAAGAGGTCTGACAATTTCATCATTTTTATTTCGGCTCAGTACTTCCTCAGCACTAACATCAAGACAGAAAACTTCAGCCTGATTCAGCATCAGCTGCCGCAGTTCATCATTTAAAACAGCTCCTCCTCCCGGAGATAAAACCAGATCTTCGTCTGAATTTAGCAGCTCACCTATAATATCTTTTTCAACTTCTCTAAAATAATCTTCTCCTTTAACTGTAAAAATCTCCTCAATACTCATCTTTTCTCTGGCTTCTATTAAATCATCACTATCATAAAAATTAAAATTCTTTTTATCAGCCAGAATTTTGGCGACTGTAGTCTTTCCTGCAGTCATAAAACCGGTTAAAACTATTTTCATCTACTATTCTCCTCCTCAAACTAATAATCTTTAAAATTTATAATATAAGCCCCGGCAAAACCTAAAATAGTCCAGAATACTGGAGCTACTGTAACTACACTTATATTGAATACTGCCTGTAGTACGTAAGCAAATATAGAAAAAAATGAAATTAATTAAAAGAAAATTCAGGGTTTCCCCTGAATTAAATTTCTCTAAAAACTGCAAATATCCTTTTATTAATTGAGAATTTCTTTTAATTCTTCCTCAGTTAGTGTTTTAAACTCTATATTGTTTTTATTCTGCTTTTCCCCTTTAATCTCCTCTTTTTGACTATTTATTTTTTTATTAATTTCATTATTATTACTTTCTGTTATTTTATTTTGAACCATTCTGACTTCTGATTCTATTATTTCTGGAGTTATAAATATTATAAGTTCTGTTTCTATATCTGTATTCTTTGCGGCAGAAAAAAGAGACCCAAGAATTGGTAAATCAGCAAGAATAGGAATTTCTTTAACAGTTTTAAGTTCATCTTTTTTAATCAAACCACCAATTGCAAGTGTTTCTCCGTCTTCTAATATAACCGTAGTCTCTGCACTGCGCGAATTCACTGCCGGTAATCCATCTGCCAGTATTTGTCCTATACTATTTACTGAAGGCTTTATTTCGAGAAGAATTTGATTTTGATTAATAATTTTAGGGAGAAATTCAAGAACTATACCTGCTTCAATATAACTTATAGTTGATACAGTTTTATCTGATTCTATTCTTTCCAGTTTAACTGGAATTTGATCACCAATTACAAGTTTTGCTTTTTTTCGATCCAGTGTCATCAGGCTGGGATTTGCCAGAATATTGGAAAGCCCTTTTTCATTCAGCGCTTTAAGTGTTTCCGGCCACCCCGGTTTTAATTTTTCAATATTTCCAGAATCATTTTTTATAATCTTTAATTCAGCCAGCTGATTGGGATTAATACCCAATTCTTTTATCTTTGTTCTGCTTATTTCTTCTATTCTAGCTTTGATCATTATTTGTTTTTGAGGCTGATCTATCTGAGATATTATTTTTTCTAACTCTTTTAAATTTTTCTCCTTGCAGTTAATAATCAGACCTTCACTATTTAAGTTAATAATCTTAATTTCTTCAAAGTTATTTCTTAAAATCTCAGCAGCTAATTCAGAACTTAAATTATTGAATTTATAACTTTTACTGACAAATTTTTGATTTCTGGCAGCCATTTTTTCTCTTGTACTAATATAAATTATTTGTTTTTGATAACTGTAATCAAGATTGAAACTGTCAGTAATTAAATTCAAAGCATTTTCAAAAGGAATATCATTAAAAATAACTGTAATTTTTCCTTTAACTGAACTGTCACAAATCAAATTTTTATCAGCAGTATTTGCCAGCATAATTAGAGCTGTTTCCAGCTCTACATCTCTTAAATTAATTGAGATCAAATTATTTTCCGATCCTTTTTCTGCTTTAACAAAAGCGGAAACCAGCAAAATAATAACTAAAATAATTGATATTTGAAACACTTTCTGTACTTTACTTTTCATTTCCTTCAACCTCCCAGAGATTGATCATTCTTTCAGCTTTTTGATAACTGATAGTTAATTTATTGTTATTAATTTTTTTAATTGTAAACCTATCAATTTTATCATTTTCTTTTTTAGTCACAGTTTGTCCGCGGTAGAGAAATAAAGCAGTAGATTTTGTTCCTTTTCGAATAATACCCAATAATTTAAAGGGAAGTTTAACCCTTTCTATATTTATTTTTTTTGCCTCATTAGAATTATTATTTTTAACCTGCAGCTTATTATCTTTACTGGAATGGTTATTTAAATCTTCAGCTATAATATTTTTTTCTAAATCTATAAGTTTTGGATTATAATTTTCTTTATTATTACTTTCTGACAACTGATCTGGTTTATTTATACTTTTTAAAGCTCTTTTTTTAGAGTTCTGAGAGCTGTTAACAGACTTAAAGGGGTCTTTGATCTCGCTGATCAAAGCAATTTCTTTAATTTTTGTTTTCAGTTGTGTTTCATTTTTTACTTCATTTATTTTTTCTTTAGAAACCTCATTTTCTGTTTTAACTATTTTTTTCTGCTTCGATTTCTCAGCAAATATTTTATCATTTTTAAACTTATCAGGCTGATCATAAATATCGCTTATTTCAACTCCAAAAAATTGGGTCCAGATCAAAAAGACTATAAGCAATAATCCAACAGCTAAAAATAAAATCATTTTTTTATTTATAAGAATTTTCTTCATCTAAATCAGCTCTTTTTTTAATTTCAAAAAGAAAAATAAGCTTTTACTATTGTCCTTTATTTTAAATTCTTCAATCTTTAAAACTTTTAGTTCATTTTCTATATAGTATAGAAATTTCAGAAAAGAATTAAAGTCTCCAGTTAAATTTAAATTAAGTTCATTTTTTGTACTGCTAAAATCAATTAATATTAAATGATAAAGCTTTAATTCCGCAAGTATTTGGGTAGTTATTTCTTTTAAATTAACTATTTTTTCTCGAGAAGCAGCTTGAGAAAAGGTCTCATTTAAAGAATATTTATTTTTTAATAAAATATTTTTCTGCTGCTGTTTTTCTATGTTTTCTTTAAGTGTTTTTTGTCTATCAAATAATACTCTGCTATTTCCAAGCTGTATAATTAATAAAAAACAGACCAAAAAAGATAAAGAAATTATTAGTGATTTGTTCATATTTTTTTCCATCCTTACACCCCATTACCGACTTATATTTGCTTCAAGTTGAAAAAAATATTTATTATTTTGTCTGATCTTAACTAAATTTATATTGGTTAAATTATTATTAGTTTTTAAATGCTCAATAAATTTAAATATATTTTTCTGGTTTTCACTTTCTGCATTCAGGATAATTTTGTTATTTTTGAAATATACAGAATTAAAAATCACGTTTTCAGTCTTTGCTGCCAGAGTTTTTAATAAAATATATTTTTTGGGAGTAATATTTTGTTGGTTTTTATTTTTACTTTTTTCTTTATTTAAATAAAAGTATTTGTCTGCCTCTTTTTTAAGCTGTTCTAATTTGGATTGATAAATGTTATTTTTATTTTTAAGATTATAATTTACAATAATTAGGGCTATAAGCAGTACTAAAATAATAACTAAAAAATATTTTATTAAAATCAATGTTCGGTCAAAATTCTTTTCTTTAAAAATCACTGGCATTTGCTGATACTCCAGAGTAAAGAAGTCAAAAACACAAAATCATCTGCTTCTAAATCTATTAAATCACCAAGATTTAGCAAATCACTTTTTCCTTCCAGAATCTCAAGTTTAATATTTTTATTATTTAAATAATATTTTTTTGTTCTTTTAATTTCCTGTTTCAACTCTTTCTCTGTAATCGAGGACTGAAGTAGATCAAGTTTTTTATTTAATGCAGTCAGTAAGGTATAGCTGCCATTTATTTGATAATAAAGAAGATAGTTTTCTGCATCTACAATTTTATTGATTACTGAAAATATAGCAACTGGAAGAGCCGAAACCAAATAATTATTTTTATATTTTTCCATATCTGCAGTTATGGGATCCAGCATTCTTTTATCCGCTGCAAAAAATTTAACCTCTCGTTCCTGAGTCTGATCGGAGACTATTTCTAAATAATCATAGTAGTATTCGTCTTCAAAATTACTTTTTACCTCAGCAAATTTACTCAAAATATTATCTTCACTAATTCGATAAGGGTTCTTTTCTTCCAGTGCAACTGAGTGATAAAAAAGTGAAGCTGCAGGCAGCAAAACTATATACTGACAGTTAAAATTAAATCTTTTGATTTTACCTATAGAAGAAATCTCATTAATACCATCTACAAAATTAATCTTATTGTCTTTTGCTCTGGCAACTAAATTCTTCAGACTGTCCTCAGCCGGTATTGTTACTGAATAATAATTATTAAACATTATCAATCACTCCTATATATTTTTTTCTCAATGATTCTTAAACTTTCTTTTTCTAGTTTCATTTCAGCATTATAAGGAATTTCACTATCAATTCTGGCAAAAAGATAGATAAATGTATCATCCTCCCTTCCATAAATATTTACTTTTAACTCACTAGTTAATTCCAGTTTTTCATTAAGCAGTAGATCTTCGTTTTTCAAAAAATAGAGCTGATACTGCAGAGCTGAATCAACTGCTTCTTTATTTTGAGCTGCCACAATTCTATTATCTAAAATTTTAAAATTAATTCTTTGTTGTTGAATTAAAAGAGGTATAAACAGCCCAATTAATGTAATCAAAATCAAATTTAGAAATAAAACAAAGCCATTATTATTTTTTATCATCATAATCTAAACCTGCTTTTATTATTGTTTTTAAATCTATAAATCTATTAACCTGCTAATAATTAATTTTTTCTCTCCTTTTTTTACCCAAAGAGTGATTTTAAGCAAATCTGGATCTACTAATTTAAAATTTAAATCTTCAATCTGATCTACCAGAGCAAGGTTTCTACCAAAATCTTTAAAATCAGGATTATTACTTCCAATTGCTCTCCCAAGAGCATTATGTCCCCCACTCTGATAGATATTAAATTTAAGCCACTGATATTCTTCGCCATAATAGCTGAAAACATCAATTTCTTTCTGATTAATAATCTCAACTTTACTGGCATTTTTAATTTGTAAGGACATAAAATCAACAACCAAATAACCATCCAGCTGCCAGGAATTTTGAAGGTTTAAAAAATTATTGCTTTGATAGAGGCTGATAATTAATTGCATAAAGATTGCAGCCAGCAAAGATGAGATAGTAATTACTATCAATATTTCTAACAGAGTAAATCCTTCTTCAACCTTAAGTTCATTTCTGCAACAAACTGAAAACTTCATTCTGATGCTCCTTATTCCTACATTTAAAATCAACTTCAACCTTTAACTTATATAAACCATCATATTTTATTCCATCTTTTTCATATGGAATCACCTCAACTCTTGTCATCTCGTAATCTCTGGGTAGAGATTCATTTTCCAGCATTTCTAAATTTCTAATAAACTCACTGCTGCTGTCTTCAACCCCCTCACTAATTAATTCTCTATTTTTATAGGCCTCTAATACAGACTCAGTCCAGTTTACAGCTGCATTTTTGTCTGCAAGAAAAGTGTGTACTTCCAGTCCAGTTTTGATTGTTCTGCTCATCACTGCCAGAACAGCTCCTGCTAGAGAAATTGTTATTATAACCTCCAGTAAAGAAAATCCAGCATTATTTTTCAACTTTAACCCTCCCTAATTGATTTACTGTAATTGAATATTTTCTGGCCCCTGTTTTTGCCTTAGCCAGGGCAACTGTTCCGCCTCTAGCTGTAGCTGTATTATTAAATCTAATCCATTCATAATAATTATCTGTTACCGCTTTATAGCTTAAGGTTTTATAAAGAATCAAGTCAGAAGAATAGTACCCTTTTTTCTTAATAATCATATTTTCATCTTCTTCAACATAAAAGTAATAAGGGATTTTACTGGATTCAGGACTTTCCTTAATTGTATAAATTCTAAAAATATAAGTCTGATTATCCAGGATTGCCTTATTTCTGGCCCACCTAAAATCTGCTGCTAAACAGTTAATTTCCTGCCTGATTGTAAAATCATTTTTAAACTGTGGACGATAACTTATTGTAAATAAAATCCCCATTACTGTTATTACAACTAAAATCTCAATCAAAGTAAAACCCTGCCTCTTTTCCATTGAGCTATAATGTAGGTTCTGTAGCTTCAGGTCCTGTTAGGGAAGATTCGGCAGTAGAAATATAATAAAATTCATCTGCAGCAGCTTGATAAATTATTATATATTTTTCTGCTCCAGTATCAGAATCACTCTGATAACTGTAATCAGTCTCTGAATTTTTTATATTTAATTCAGTTAAATCACTGCTAATCGAACTTATATCACTTTTAGTACTTTGGCCAGGATATTCACCATGATCAAGATAATACATTTCAAGACTCTGCATGATATTATGAAGATCAGCTTTAGCTACTGCTGTATCTGCTTTATTTTTAACTCCACTTAATGCAGGTACAGCCATTGACATTAAAATTCCAAGTACTACAATTACTATTAATAATTCAATTAGAGTAAATCCCTCTTCATTTTTAGTCAAATTTCTGTTTATTAAATTAGATTCAATTATCATTAATAAATTCCTTTCTCTGTTAAGTTTCCATTAAGTTGAAGCTAAATCAATTTAAATCAGCCTAAACATAAAATTAAATAATTAAATAGATCTGAAACATTGGCATTATTACTGCTGCAGCAAGTAAAGCAACAAAAATTGCAGTTAATGTTATTAAAAACGGCTCTAAATACTGCAGCATTTGAGCAATTTCATCATTTAATTTTTGATAATAATAATCACCTGCTCTTTCCAACATAGTTTCCATTCGGGCTGTCTCTTCGCCAGTCATTATAAGATAGTAAAATAGATCAGGAATATATCTACTATCCGCAAAACACTCCGCTAAAGAAGCCCCTTTTGAAATATTCAAAGTTGTTTTATCTATAAAATTTTGATAATGATAATCACTGATTATATTCTTTACAAGTTCCAGGGCAGAAATTAATTTTAAACCACTTTTTAAAAATAGAGCTAAATAAATAGCTATTTGAGTTAAAATCAAATCACGATAAACAACTGATAAAAACGGAATATGCATAATGATTTTACTTTTTAAATCTCTCCTCTTCTCACTTTTGTAAAAATATACAAAAGATATTATTGAAAATATTATGAAAATTATTATTATATAGAAATAATCATTAAATGCTCGACTCAACAGCAAAAATATCTCAGTAATTAGCGGTAGTTCTCCACTAAATTCTGCGAATAGATCCACAAATACAGGTAAAATAAATTTAAAAATAAAAACAGCTGCAGTAAAAATAGTAATAATTACAGTAAGTGGATAAAAAGCTGCTTTTTTAATTTCTTTTTTCAGCTTTTCTCGGCTGCTGTAATATTTCTCCAGCTTTTCTAAAACTTCAACCAGAGTCCCACTTTCTTCTCCCGCTCTGACTACTTCAGTAAAAAGACTGGTGAAAACTTCTTCCTCTTCCATTGCTTCAGCAAGACTTAAACCTGACTCAATATTTTTTAACAGCTCTCCGTAAATTTTTTCTTCCTGCTGAACTTTTGTCTGTTTTGAGATGATCATTAAAGATCTGTTTAAATTCAAGCCAGAATCTAACATTATTTTAAGCTGAGACGCAAAAAATTTAAGATCAAATTTTCTATTTAAATTAATTTGAATCTCCTCCTGTCTCAGGAATTAAGTTCGATTACTCTTAGAATTTCCTCGCTTGAGGTGACACCTTTTTTTAACTTTTTAAAAGCAGAATCAGCCAGACTTAACATTCCTGAAGTCAGCGCTGCTTTTTTGAGCAGCTCATAATCTGCCTGCTGACTGATCAGTTTTCTTAATTCCTTATTAATCAGTAGTACTTCTGCTGCTGCAGTTCTTCCCAGATAACCCTCACTACAGTTTTGACAGCCTACAGCCTGAAAAACATATTTACATTTTTGTTCTCCAATAAAATTAATCTCTTCTCGGGTGATTTTTCTTTTTTCTCTGCAATCCGGGCATAATTTACGCAGTAACCTCTGGGCTACAACTGCTTTAAGAGTACTGCTAATTAAATATGGGGCTATCCCCATATCAATAAGTCTTGTTACAGCAGAAACACTATCAATGGTGTGTATAGTACTTAAAACCAGATGGCCTGTAATGGCTGCTCTTACTGCAATTTCTGCAGTTTCTTTATCCCTTATTTCTCCAATCATAATAATATCAGGATCCTGTCTTAATATAGATCTCAAAATAACAGGAAAACTTAAGCCCTGAGCATTATTAATTTCAATTTGATTTAGAAGCTCTAATCTATATTCAACAGGATTTTCTACAGTAATAATATTATTTTTTTCTGCAGCCAGCCTATTTAAAATTGAAAATAAAGTTGTTGTTTTACCACTTCCGGTAGGGCCTGAAAGTAATATTATTCCAGAATTATATTTAAAAATATTTTTGAATCTTTTTAGATTATAGCTATTTAAATTTAGTTCTTTAACTGACAATAATTTTTCACTTCTTAAAAGAAGTCTCAAAACCGCCTTTTCTCCATAAATAGTTGGAATGACTGAACAGCGAATATCATAATTAGAATTTTGGAATTTAAATTCCAGTTTTCCATCCTGAGGTAAATGACGTATTGTAATATCCATTCCTGAAATTATTTTAATTCTTGAAATAACAGCTGCTGCTATTTCGACAGGCAAGTTATAATAACTTTTTAAAATACCGTCAATTCTGTATCTAATTTTAAAGTAATTTTTCTTTTTTTCCAGATGAATATCACTTGCATTTAATGAAATTGCTTCAGTTAAAATTTTATTAAGTAATTTAACCACTGGTGCATCATCAACAAGATCTTTTAAGCTATCAATATCCCTGCTATCAATTTTTTTAAAATTCCCAAAATCACTCAGCAGTTCCTGCTGATCCAATTGAAAATAACTATTATAAATTGAATTTTTTACTCTATTAAATTCAACTTCGGTCATTAAATAAAATTTAATACTGCTTTTAAACTGGTATTTTAACTTTTCTTTTAAAAACAAATCAGGAGGATAAATACTGCCAAATATTATTATCTTTTCGTTTTTTTGCAGCAATAAAAGCCTATATTTTTCAGACTGAGAAAGATCAAGCTTAAGAGCAATTTTTTTATCTACCTTAACCTGCGAATTTTCAAACAATTCAATTTCAAAATATACGGATACTGCCTGCAGCAATTGTTTTTCGCTTAATATATTTTCTTCCTTTATATAATTTATTAAAGACTTAGTTCCTTTTTCTGTAATTTTTGATTCAATTTCATTTCTAATTTTCTGATCAAAACTATATTTTTTGTATAAATATTCACAAAAATTTTGCATAAAATTACCACCCATTTATCTTTTCTCTTTAATTAATTACCATATTTTTATTTTATTTAAATTAATTGTTAAAAAATTCTATGATAATTTATTAATTCGTGGTCAAAAAAAATTCTCCTGCATATTTTTGTAATTTTTTTCTTTTTATACAAATTAATAGTTAAATTATTTCTAATTTTATACATTAATAACTATTTTATTAGTGAAAAATAACACAATAACATAGTAAAACAGCTGCAGATCTTACTCTACAGCTGTCTCTTTAAATTATCTCATTTTTAACTTATACTTATTCCTGCTTCAATTAAAAGCCAGTATTCTATACTATCCAGTAGTGCATCCCAGGATGCCTGAATAATATTGGTAGAAACTCCAACAGTTGTCCATGATTTTTCCAGATCAGCAGTTTCAATTAATACTCTTACCTTAGCTGCGGTACCATCATTTCCGTTCAAAACCCTAACCTTATAATCAATTAGTTTGGTTTCGGTTATTTCCGGATAAAATGATACTAAAGCCTTACGAAAACAATTATCCAGCGCATTAACAGGACCATCTCCTTCAGCAGCAATATGAACCTTCTCACCATTAACCTTCATTTTTACTACAGCTTCTGAATAGGTTTTATTATCACGGTTTACACTATTGGTTCTAAAATCTTCTATCTCAAAAAAAGGGTTATAATCCTTAAATTCTCTGAAGGCTAGAAGAATCAGTGAAGCCTCTGCTCCTTCAAACTGATAACCCTGATTTTCTAATGATTTAACTTTTTTGATCAGTTTTTTTATTATTGCATCAGAAAAATCTTCAAGATTAAAACCAATTTCTTTTAACTTATACCTCAGATTTGACTTTCCAGCTAACTCAGAAACAAGTACTCGGCGCTCATTACCAACCAACTCCGGCTCTATATGCTCATAAGTATGAGGATTTTTACGAACCGCACTGACATGAATTCCTCCCTTATGAGTAAAAGCACTTTTCCCCACATAGGGCTTATTATTAATTGGGATTAAATTGGCAGTTTCAGTAACAAAGAAATAAAGTGGTTTTAATTGTTTTAATTGTTCAGAGGTCACCAGTTCTTCACCATACTTTAACTGTAGAGCAGGAATAACACTGCACAAATCAGCATTACCACAGCGCTCTCCCAGACCTCCAACCGTGCCCTGAACCTGAACTGCACCTTCCTCATAAGCCGCCAGAGAATTTGCTACAGCCAGATTGCCATCATTATGAGAATGAATACCAAGTGGAGTATCACACTCTGCCTTAACTTCCTGCACTATTTTTGTCACCTGAGAGGGAAGCATTCCTCCATTAGTATCACATAAAATTAAAAGTTCAGCTCCCGCTTCAGCAGCCACCTTTAATGTTTTTAAAGCATAATTTGGATTAGCAAGATAACCATCAAAGAAATGTTCAGCATCAAAGAATACATTTAATCCTTCTGACTTTAAAAAAGAAACAGTATCTTTAATCATTTCTATATTTTCCTTTAGTGGAATCTGAAGAGCATCAGTTACATGAAGATCCCAACTTTTAGCAAAAATAGTAACATAATCAACTCCTGCTTCAACAAGTTTTAAAATATTACTGTCTTCTGCAGCTCTTATATTAGCTCTTCTGGTTGAACTGAAAGCAGTTATTTTAGCGTGATCTAAATTCATATTCTGAACTTCGCGAAAATAAGCCTCATCTTTAGGATTGGAACCCGGCCATCCTCCTTCAATGAAATCAATTCCAAAACGATCTAACTGTCTTGTAATTCTGAGCTTATCATCAAGTGATAAAGAAATTCCTTCTCCCTGTGAGCCATCTCTTAAAGTTGTATCATAAAGTGTTAATCCCACTAGTCATCACTACTCACCTTCCTCTTTGCTTTTAAGATTTTGAACCAGATAATCCCCAACTTCATCTGTACTTAAGTCTCCACCCTGATCGGAAGTAACCATATTATTCTCTAAAGCATCCTTAACTGCCTCTTCTACCTTTGGTGTCAAATTACCATGGCCAAGTTCTCTGAGCATCATTCCCGCTGCTAAAACGGCTGCCAGTGGATTAGCTATATTTTGACCGGCAATATCGGGTGCACTTCCATGAACGGGTTCAAACATAGAAATGCTTTCTGGATTTATATTACCAGAAACAGCCATTCCCATTCCTCCCTGAATTTCTGCTCCAAGATCAGTAATGATATCACCAAAAATATTACAGGTTACAATTACATCAAAAATTTCCGGATTACGAACCATTTTCATGGTAATTGCATCAACTAAAAAGTGATTTTGTTCAACATCAGGATAATTTTTACCCATTTCTTTAAAAGAGCGCTGCCACAGATTATGAGCATAGGTCAATACATTACTCTTATCACAGACAGTTAGTTTAGGTTCTCTACCAAATTCTTGAGCATACTCAAAAGCATATTTGATTACTCTATCCACACCTTTACGAGTAGAAATCATTTCCTGAGTAGCCACTTCATCTGGAGTATCTTTCTTTAAAAAGCCACCTATACCAGCATAAATTCCTTCAGTATTTTCTCTAACAACAGTAAAATCAATATCTTTAATTCCTTTACCTTTAAGAGGAGAAAATTCTTCTTTATACAATTTAATAGGTCTTAAATTTACATACTGGTCAAAATAAAAGCGAAGTTTAAGTAAAATTCCCTTTTCTAGAATTCCTGGCTCAACTCGTGGATCCCCAACAGCTCCCAGATAAATTGAGTCAAAGGTTTCCAACTTATTTAAAACATCATCAGGTAAAATATCGCCTGTTTTTAAATATCGTTCAGCCCCCAGATCAAATTTTTCGAACTTCAGACCAAGATTATAGGCATTATCCAGATACTCTAAAACTTTTATTCCCTGTCGGGTAACCTCTTCTCCAATTCCGTCACCCGGTATATATGCTATATTACTCATCTATACCAGCTCCTTTTTGACATGTTCGATTAAACCGCCATCTTTAATAATTTCCTGCATAAAGGGAGGGAATGGTTCTGCCTGATAAGTCTCACCTGTGCGCATATTTTTAATTTCACCCTGATCAATATCAACTTCCAGCTCATCTCCTGCTTCGGCTGCTTTAACAGCTTCCGGTGACTCTAAGATTGGAAGACCAATATTAATCGAGTTACGATAAAAAATTCGGGCAAAACTTTCTGCTATCACACAGGAAACCCCTGCATATTTAATAGCAAGAGGAGCATGTTCTCGAGAAGAACCGGAGCCAAAGTTTTTACCACCAACAATAATATCACCGTCAGTTACCTCTTCAGCAAAATTTTCGTCAATGTCTTCCATACAGTGAGCCGCTAAATTGGCTGGATCCGATGAATTAAGATAGCGAGCTGGAATAATCACATCTGTATCTACATTATCTCCATATTTAAATACTTTTCCTTTTAATTTCATTATTTAACCTCCTCTGGACCGGCAATATAGCCTTTGATTGCTGATGCTGCCGCCACAGCTGGACTAGCCAGATAAACTTCACTTTTAGTTGAACCCATCCGACCGACAAAATTACGGTTGGTTGTAGAAATAGCTTTTTCACCTTCAGCTAAAATACCCATATGTCCACCCAGGCAGGGTCCACAGGTTGGTGTAGAAACTGCTACTCCGGCATCAATAAAAATATCAAATAATCCTTCATTCATTGCCTGTTTGTAAATCTTCTGAGTCCCTGGAAATACAAGACAGCGAACATTTTCGTTAACTGTATGTCCTTTTAATATTTCTGCTGCTACTCTTAAATCTTCCAGTCGACCATTGGTACAGGAACCAATAACCGCCTGCTGAATTTCAATTTTTTCTTCGATTTCATCCAGCCCTTTGGTATTTTCAGGCAGACTAGGAAAAGCAATCTGAGGTGTGATTTGACTGACATCTATCTCGATTACCTTCTCATATTCTGCATCTGGATCTGCATTAAGCACAGTATAATCACGCTGAGCTTTATCTTTAAGATAGGCTTCTGTTTTCTCGTCTGCTGCAATTAATCCCGCTTTACCACCAGCTTCAATTGCCATATTAGACATTGTCATTCTGCCGTCCATAGAAAGATTTTCAATTGCTTCTCCTGTAAATTCCATCGCTTTATATAAAGCACCATCTACACCAATTTTCCCAATTGTATATAAAATTAAATCCTTACCACTAACGTGAGGCTTAAGCTCACCTTTATAAATAATTTTAATTGTAGGTGGCACCTTAAACCAGGCTTTACCTGTAGCCATAGCTGCTGCCATATCAGTACTTCCAACTCCAGTTCCTAAAGCACCCAAAGCACCATAGGTACAGGTGTGAGAATCCGCACCAATAATAATTTCACCAGGCAAAGTTAATCCCTTTTCCGGTAGTAAGACATGCTCAATTCCCATCTGACCCACTTCAAAGAAATTTGTAATTTCATATTTTTTGGCAAACTTTCTGATCATATTAACCTGCTCTGCTGCTTTAATATCCTTATTTGGAGTAAAATGATCAGGTACAATTGCAATTCTATCCTTATCAAAGACTTTATCCACACCAATTTTTTCAAATTCCTTTACTGCCACTGGAGTTGTTATATCATTACCGAGCACCATATCAACTCTGGCGTTTACTATCTCTCCAGGTTTTAATTCATCCCGATCAGAATGAGCAGCCAGGATTTTTTCAATCATTGTCATTCCCATTTAGTTAATCACTCCTCTTAAATTCCTTATAATATTATAGATTTTTTTAAAATATTCTTAAACAGCCCGAGTAATCTCAGGCTGTTTTGATTTTATTTATTTTTAGTATAAACAAGATACTTATTAATTGCTTCAATGTAGGCGGCTGCACTGGCTTCTGTAATATCAGTCTGAGATGAGTGACCAGTAAAAATTTTGCCATCAATTTCGGCAGCAATAAAAGCCTCTCCCAGTGCATCCTTACCTTCTGTAACCGCATCAATCTTATAAGACATCAGTTTAATATCTTCAATACCAGTTAATTCATTGATAGTCTGGAAAATTGCATCTACCGGGCCATCGCCATTACAGGCGGCCGACTGAATAATTTCGCCTTCCTTTTTCAGTCTAACTGTAGCTGTTGGGAGTAGTCCCTTACCTGTTAATACTGATATATACTCCATTTCATATATCTTTTCGTAATCATAGAGTTCATTATCCAGAAGAGCAATGATATCTGCATTACTGACATTTTTCTTCTTGTCAGCCAGATCTTTAAACCGCTTAAAAAAGCTTTCAAAGCTCTCTTGATCAAGTTCATAATCATATTTTTCCAGAAAATCTTTTAGAGCATGACGTCCGGAATGTTTACCTAAAACCAGTTTGTTATGGTCAAGACCAATGGTTTTTGCATCCATAATCTCATAGGTAGTTCTTTCCTTGATCACACCATCCTGATGAATTCCTGCTTCATGAGCAAAGGCATTAGCTCCTACAATTGCTTTATTGGCCTGCAGAGTAATACCGGTCGAATTAGCTACTAACTTAGAGAGACGAGCAATTTGAGTTGTATCCTGAGTTATATCCAGATTATAATAATCCTGTCTGGTATATAAGGCCATCACAATTTCTTCTAGAGCAGCATTTCCGGCTCTCTCACCAATGCCATTAACTGAAACTTCTACCTGACTTGCCCCATTCTCAATAGCTGCCAGAGAGTTGGCCACTGCAAGCCCCAGATCATTATGGCAGTGAACACTAATTTCAGCCTGATCAATATTAGGAGTCTTTTCTTTAACATCCTTGATCAACTGACCAAATTCTGAGGGTACTGCATAACCAACAGTATCCGGAATATTAATTACTTTTGCACCAACATCAATTACTGCCTCAAAAAGTCGGGCCAAAAAATCAGTACCTGTGCGAGAGGCATCCTCTGCTGAAAACTCAATATTATCAGTATACTGAGCCGCATATTTAACAGCTTCCACCGCATTATTTAATACTTCATCTTCTGACATCTGTAATTTATATTCTAAATGTATTGGCGAAGATGCAATAAAAACATGAATCCTGGGGTTTTCAGCATGCTGCACAGCCTCCCAGGCTCGATCAATATCACTTTTGCGGCATCTAGCCAGAGCTGCTACTTCAACACCTTTTACATTTTCAGCTACCATTTTAACTGCATTAAAATCTCCATCTGAGGAAATAGGAAATCCAGCTTCAATCACATTAACTTTCATCTTGGCCAGCTGTTTGGCAATTGCCAGCTTTTCTTCGGGAATTAAAGTCACACCTGGAGACTGTTCTCCATCCCTTAATGTTGTATCAAATATTTTAACACCTGCCATCATATTCACCACCTTTTATCTGTCCTGCTAACTAATCAATCCAGGACATCATCTTTCTTAATTTACGTCCAACTGCTTCGATCTGAGAATTTTCGTCTTTTTCTGTTAAGGAATTAAATACAGGACGATTTGCCTGATTTTCTAAAATCCATTCTCTAGTAAACCTACCAGACTGAATATCTTCTAATACAGCCTGCATGTTTTCTTTAACATGTTCATCAATTACTCTTGGTCCAGATATCAAATCTCCGTACTGAGCTGTATCCGAAATAGAATCTCTCATAGTAGAAATTCCACCTTCAAACATCAGATCAACAATTAATTTCAGCTCATTTAAAACTTCAAAATAAGCAATTTCTGGCTGGTAACCTGCTTCAACTAAAGTTTCAAAACCGGCTTTTACAAGTGCAGTTGTACCACCACATAAAACAGCCTGTTCTCCAAAGAGATCAGTTTCTGTCTCTTCTTTAAAGGTTGTTTCAATAACTCCAGCGTGAGTACAGCCAATTCCTTTTGCATAGGCTAAACCAAGCTCATAAGCCTTACCTGTATAATCCTGATAAACAGCAAGTAATCCTGGTACACCCTTACCATCTTCATAAAGACGACGAACTAAATGACCTGGTGATTTAGGAGCTACCATAAAGACATCAATATTTTTCTGTGGTACAATCTGATCATAATGAATATTTAAACCGTGGGAAAACACCAGGGCATTTCCTTCCTCTAAATTAGGTTCAATATCATTTTTAAAGACTGTAGCCTGTTTGATATCAGGAATTAAAATTTGAATTAGATCCGCCTTTGCTGCAGCCTCTGCAGTAGTCAAAACTTCAAAGCCATCCTCTTCTGCTACCGGCCAGCTTGAGCTTTCTTTTCTTAAACCAACTACAACATTAACTCCACTATCCTTTAAGTTCTGAGCCTGAGCGTGTCCCTGACTACCATAACCAATAACTGCTACTACTTTATCCTCTAAGTACTTTAAATCTGCATCTTTATCGTAATATATTTCCATTCTTATCTTCTCCTTTTATGTTCTTATATTTTATTTAGCTGCCTGTCCTCTACTTAAGGCAACTATTCCTGTTCTTACAAATTCTGCTATACCGAAATCCCTCAAAAGTTCCGTTAAAGCTTCCAGTTTATCTTCAGTACCTGTGGCTTCAATCATTAAACTATCAGGTGCTACATCAACAATCTGAGCCCTAAATGTGTCAGCAATCTGGATAATCTCTGATCGCTGTTTGCGAGTACACTTAACTCTGATTAAAATTAAGTCTCTTTCCACAATAGAATTTTTGTCAAGTTCAGTAATTTTTAAAACATTAATCAGCTTGTGCAGCTGTTTGGTTACCTGCTCTAATACTTTCTCATCACCCTGAACTACAATTGTCATCCTTGAAATCTCAGGATTTTCTGTTTTACCAACATTTAAACTTTCAATATTGAAATTCCGCCGACTAAAGAGTCCGGCAATTCTGGTTAAAACACCGGGCTTATTAAGTACGGAAACTGATAAAATATGTGTCATAAATTATCCCCCTATCATATCTTTTAAGCCGGCACCTGCTGGTACCATTGGATAGACATTTTCTTCTTCCGGAATGTGTACATCTAAAATAGCCGGTCCCTGATGCTCCATGGCTTCCTTTAAGGCACTATCAAGTTCTGATTTTTTATCCACAGACTTAGACCAGATCCCATAAGCTTCTCCCATCTTAACAAAATTAGGAGCCGGAATCTTTGTAGAAGAATATCTTTTTTCAAAGAATATTTCCTGCCACTGCCTGACCATTCCTAAATATTTATTGTTAAAAATAATTACTTTAATCGGAATATTGTAAGTCTGAGCTGTTCCAAGTTCCTGAATATTCATCTGAATACTGCCATCTCCTGCAATCAACACAACCTTTTCTTTCGGCTGTCCAATCTGAGCTCCGATTGCGGCCGGAAGTCCATAGCCCATTGTCCCCAGTCCTCCGGAAGTGATAAATTGACGTGGCTTTTTATATTTGTGGAACTGAGCCGCCCACATCTGATGCTGACCAACTTCAGTGACAATAGTTGCATCACCATTAGTGTATTTATCAATTTCTTCCATAATGTACTGAGGCTTTATAGTCTCTGAACCATCATCTTCATATTTTAGTGGATAATTTTCCTTAAGCTCTTTGATCCGCTGCTGCCAGACTCCATTTTCTTTCGCTTCTATATGAGGAAGCAGTTCTCTAAGTACTGTCTTTACATCCCCCACAATTGGAATTTCTACATCAATATTTTTCCCTATTTCGGCTGGATCAATATCAATCTGAATTATATCTGCCTGAGCAGCAAATTCATCCAATTTACCGGTTACTCGATCATCAAAACGAGCACCAACTGCGATTAAAAGGTCGGTCTCCAGAGTCGCCTTATTTGCATATTGAGTACCATGCATTCCCAGCATTTCCAGGGCCAGAGGTTGATCCTCCGGATAAATACCAAGTGCCATTAAAGTTGTGGTTACAGGGATTTTGGCTTTATCGACCATTTCTCGTAATTCCTTTTCTGCCCCTGAGATAACCGCTCCTCCACCTACATATAAAAGTGGTTTTTTAGCATCATTAATCGCCTTTGCTGCTTTATTAATCTGCAGTTTATGGCCTTCAAAAGTAGGCTTATAGCCAGGTAAGTTAACTCGATCAGGATAATCAAATTCTGCCACTGCCTGAGTTACATCCTTTGCCAGGTCAATAAGTACCGGTCCCGGTCTACCTGTCCGGGCAATATAGAATGCTTCTTTAATAGTTCTTGCCAGATCTTTAATATCTGTAACCATAAAATTATGCTTGGTAACCGGCAGTGAAATACCCGTAATATCAGCTTCCTGAAAAGCATCTTTACCAATTAGTGAACTCGCAACCTGCCCTGTAAAAGCAACTAAAGGAATAGAATCCATCTGAGCATTGGCAAGTCCAGTAACCAGATTAGTCCCACCAGGTCCAGAAGTAGCAATACAAACTCCAACTTTGCCGCTACTGCGGGCATAACCATCAGCTGCATGAATAACACCCTGTTCGTGTCTACCTAAATAATGCTTCAAATTTGAACTGTACAGAGCATCATACAGATTGATTACAGCTCCTCCAGGATAGCCAAAGACAGCATCAACATTTTCTTTTTTCAGTGATTCAATAATTATTTCTCCACCATTTAATTTTGGCATAGATTCACCTCCGCTGTGATTTTGAAAAATAAAACATTAGAAATATAAATAGATACAAAAATAGCCCTGAATACAATTATCCAGGGCAGAAAGTTATCTAAGAACCTAAATTGAGAATTAATCGTCTGAAAATTCAACAACTTCCTATTTCATAGGCTGGCAAAATGAATTTTCAATTATTCTGCAGTATATTAGCCGGAAGCTAATAAAAACTACTTTTTAATCTTCTCAATTTATAAAATTCTTAAATGAAGCCGACCCTTCTCTACTACTTACTATACTCATAACTTCATTTATTATTCTATTTATATTTTTACTATACTAAATTCTAGTGCTTTTATCAATCCTTTTTGCAAAATAACTTTAATAATTAGTTAATTATTAAGTTTTAAATCAATTTTGCCTTTAATCAAGAACTGCTCCTTTAGAAGCAGAGCCAACTAATTTAGCATAACGCTTTAAGTAACCGCTGACATCAGGTACAAAAGGCTCTACTTTTTCCATTCTAGCTGCTAATTCTGCTTCAGTTAATTCTACTTCCAGAATAAATTGATCCATATCGATATGAATAATATCTCCCTCTTCTAGGGCTGCGATTGGTCCACCTGCTGCTGCCTCGGGAGAAACATGACCGATTGCTGCTCCTCTGGTTGCACCTGAAAAGCGACCATCAGTAATTAGAGCTACACTGTCATCAAGTCCCATTCCTGCTAAAGCAGAAGTTGGGGAAAGCATTTCTCTCATTCCAGGTCCACCTTTTGGTCCTTCATTTTTAATAACTACCACATCACCGGGCTTAATCTCTCCCTTATTAATAGCTGTAATTGATTCTTCTTCACTCTGATAGATTCTTGCCGGCCCGTGGTGCTCCATCATTTTCGGATCAACTGCTGCTCTTTTGACAACTGAGCCTTCAGGAGCCAAATTCCCCTTTAAAATAGCCAGCCCACCACGATCGTGATAGGGATTATCTAAAGTTCGAATAATCTCATGATCTACAAAATTAATTGACTTTAAATTTTCCTTCAATGACTTACCTGTAACTGTGACAGTATCTAAATTAATTAAATCTCCTTTAACCAGTTCATTAATTACCGCATGGATCCCGCCGGCTGCGTTTAAGTGTTCCATATGATTTTTTCCGGCTGGAGTTAAAGAACAGATATGTGGTACCTGGTCACTAATCTCATTAAATTTATCCAGAGGAAGGTCGATACCTGCCTCATGAGCAATTGCTGGTAAATGCAGAGCTGTATTGGTAGAACAGCCTAAAGACATATCAACAGTTATTGCATTCTCAAAAGACTTTTCAGTCAAGATATCAGAGGGCCGAATATCATTTTCGACCAGTCTCATCACTGCTTTTCCTGCTGCTTTGGCAAGTCTGATTCGATCAGCCTTAACTGCTGGAATAGTTCCATTTCCCGGTAAAGCCAGTCCTAAAACCTCTGCTAAAGAATTCATAGAATTAGCTGTAAACATACCGGCACAGGAACCGACACCAGGACAGGCAGAACGTGCAATCTGATCCAGTTCTTCTTCCTCCATTTCGCCGGAAGTTACAGAACCAACTGCCTCAAACACATTGTGCAGGTCAATTGCTTCACCACAGCGGCTGCCGGCATTCATCGGACCACCACTGATTACAATTGCCGGAATATCAAGTCTGGCTGCTGCCATCATCATCCCGGGCACAATTTTATCACAGTTAGGTATTAAAACCAGTCCATCCAGCTGATGGCCGTTGACTACTGCCTCAACCGAATCGGCAATGATTTCTCTACTGGCCAGGGAATAACGCATCCCGCTGTGGCCCATAGCAATTCCATCACAGACACCGATTGTGCCAAAACTCATTGCTGTTCCTCCGGCTGCTGTAATCCCATGCTCAACCCCATCTCTAATTCTATCTAAATGTTTGTGGCCGGGAATAATATCATTTGCCGAATTGGCTATTCCTATCAAAGGTTTATTTATATCATCATCATCAAGGCCCAGTGCATAAAGCAAAGATCTATGAGGGGCTCTTTCGATACCTTTTTTAATCTTATCACTTCTCATTTTATTCCTCCTTATACTGCTAACTTCTCTAATGAAAAACTCGATTATATTTAATTTTTAAATTTATCTATCTAGATTATAGTTACCTATCAATTTAATATAGAGTTAACAACTTACAAATTAATCGGCATATATTTCTTTTCCGGTTGAATTGGCAATTTCTCTAAATTTAGCAATTAATGCTGCTGTCCTGTCTCCAACCTCACCATCTCCAACCTTACGGCTGTCTACTTCAACTACTGGAATAACTTCAGCTGCAGTTCCACTCAGAAAACATTCGTCAGCATTAAAGACATCGTGTCTTGTAAATAGCTCTTCTCTGACTTCTAATCCCATATCTGCCGCTATTTCAAGTACCACTTCTCTTTTGGTTCCCTTGAGAATACCTGCATAGATTGGTGGAGTATATAAAGTATCTTCGGATATAATGAAGATATTATCCCCTGTACACTCTGCCACATAACCATCACTATTTAGAATGATAGCTTCCGGTGCATCCTGCATATTAGCCTCAATCCGGGCCATAATGTTGTTTAAATAATTTAAAGATTTAATCCTTGGATTAACCATCTCCGGGCCATTGCGGCGGGTTGGTACAGTTACCAGTTTTAACCCTGTTTCATACATTTCTTCTGGATAAAGCTGAATGGCACTGGCAATAATTACAATTGTTGGCTTCGGACACTTACTGGGATCCAATCCCAGATCTCCTTCTCCTCTAGAAACTACCACTCTTATGTAAGCATCTCTCAACTCATTGGCTCTGATAGTCTCCAAAATTGCAGTTTCCATTTCTTCTCTGCTTAGAGGAATATCTAGCATAATAGTTTTTGCTGATTCATATAATCTTTTAATATGCTGATCCAGCATAAAGACACGGCCGTTGTAGGCTCTGATGCCTTCAAAAATACCATCACCATATAGATAACCATGGTCAAAAACTGAAACCTTTGCCTGATCTTCCGGTACAATTTCTCCATTTAAATAAATATTTCTACTCACTACTTTGTCCTCCTTGATTTTATTTTGAATTTTAAATAAAGTATAAACTTTTTTATTATAGAGATAGCATTCTATTTAATATTTATTGTTTATAAATTATATAGTTTAATAATTAAAATGTCAAGCTTTAGAGAACAAAATGGCCTGACGGCCACCCTACTATAGAAGTTAATTAATATTTCTTTAGTAGGGATTTATCTTTCAAATGTGTATTTAAACTTCATTTCCGCACCACATTCAGGACATGCCACTCCTGGC